>LNAP01000517.1_pt1 | contig 42966 bp, 37 predicted proteins | sample 602601 | NCBI WGS metagenome assembly LNAP01 (sample SAMN02440304, study PRJNA202911) | soil metagenome | biome: Subtropical and temperate rainforests or woodlands; isolation source: soil samples (1 kg each in a 20% v/v slurry with milli Q water) were... ...
CCGGCCGACCACGGAGCGCATCGTTTGCATCGGTGCGTCGACCGGGGGGACCGAAGCGCTCAACGACGTCCTCGAGATGTTGCCGGCGCATTGTCCGCCGATCGTCATCGTCCAGCACATGCCGGCAGGCTTCACCGCGGCCTTTGCCAGGCGTCTCGACGGCGTCTGCCAGATCAGGGTCAAGGAAGCCGAGGACGGCGAGCCGGTGCTGCCGGGCTGCGCCTATATCGCGCCCGGCGCCCGCCACATGCTGCTCCAGCGCATCGGTCTGCGCTACCAGATCGCGATCAAGGACGGCCCGCCGGTGTCGCGGCATCGCCCCTCCGTCGACGTGTTGTTCCGCTCGGCGGCCCAGCATGCCGGCGCCAACGCGCTCGGCGTTATCATGACCGGCATGGGGGACGACGGAGCGCGTGGCATGCTGGAAATGCGCAAGCTCGGCGCCTCGACGCGGGCGCAGGACGAAGAGAGCTGCGTGGTGTTCGGTATGCCCAAGGAAGCCATCGCCCATGGCGGTGTCGAGAAGGTGGTTTCGCTGCATCACATTCCGCGAGAGATCATGCTCTGGTATCAGGCCGGGCACGCCGCGGTGGCAGGCTGATGGCCATGTCGCCCGTTTCGGCCAACACGCTCACCGAGGCAACCGCCGCGATCGAGGACGTCTCCTCGCGCATCGAGGACGTCTTCGCGCGCGTCGGCCACGAACTCGGACGCGGCCACCTCATCTTCAAGGAGCTGAACCAGGGCCTCGCGACGCTTTCCGGTGAGCTCTCCGGCGCCGAGATCGAGGGCGCAGCAACGGCGCTGCAGGAGATCGCCGCGCGGCTGAGCGAGCTGGCGCAGGCGTTGCCGGCGGAGAGCGCGCTGCTGGAGACGATCGGCAAGAGCACGGCAGAGGCGTCCTCGCTGCTCAAGCCGCTGTTCAAGCATATCGGGATGATCACCATCATCGCGCGGAGCGCGCGGATCGAGGCGGCCTCGCTCGACGGCGACCGCGAGGGCTTTCTCGCCTTCACCCAGGAAGCTTATGATCTCGGCAGGGCCGTGCAGCGCTCGATCGAAGGCTGCGCGCGGGACCAGCAGCGCCTGTCCGAGGCGGTTGCCACCGCGTCCGGCCGGCAGAAGGAATTCGAGAGCCGGTACCGGGCCCAACTGGTCTCGGAGAGCGCCGAACTCGGCGCAGCCTATTCTGGATTACGCGACCAGCGCAGCAACAGCAGCCATCTGGCCGACCGCGCCAGTTCCAGCACCAGGAAGATCGCCGAGGCGGTCGGCAGCGCCATCATCTCGCTGCAGGCGGGCGACAGCACGCGTCAGCGTCTCGAGCATGTGTTCCACGGTCTCGGCCTTCCGTCGGAATCCGCGCCGAGCCTCGCTCCCGCGCCTGTGACGAGCGACGACGGCGTGCGTGCGATTTGCCGGTTGCAGGCGGCCCAGCTCAGGGATGCCCAGCGCGAGTTCGGCGGCGACGTCGGCCAGATCGTCGGCGCGCTGACGGCCATCCTGCAAGACGCGGGCAGCGTCGTCGGCGACGGCCGCACGCTGTTCGGCGGCGAGGACGGTGGCTCGTCGTCGTTCCTGACGCGGATCAAGCAGACGCTGGCGCACGCATCGACCCTGATCGCGACCTGCGAGAGCGCGGGCCGCTCGGTCGACGAGGCTCTCGCGATCGTCGAGGACACGCTGGCGAAATTTCGCCAGGCGATCGCCGGGCTTGCCGAGGCGACCGTCGACATCACGCTGATCGGAATGAATGCCGGCCTCAAGGCGAGCCATCTCGGCAGCCGCGGCAGCGCCTTCGTCGTCATCGCCAACGAGCTCAAGGCGACCGCGGACCAGGTCTCCACGGGCGCCGGGCGCCTGCGGCCCGTGCTCGACGCTATCGAGGGCTCGGCCAATGAGCTGAGGGAGCTGCGCGTGCAGGGTGACCCCACGCAGCTTGCCAAGCTCGAGCCGCAAATCCTGCAGGCGCTGCGCGAGGTCGAGGCGGGCAATGAACGGCTCGGCAAGCTGATGAGCCGGCTCGTGGACGAAGGCGCGGAATTCGAGCGGCTGATGAATTCGGCCCAGGGTCAGATGACCAGCCTCGGCGAAAGCTCCGCAGCCTTGCCTGCGGTCGCCACGCGGCTAGAGACCGCGAGCGCGGGCACGCAGCGGCTACAGCCGGAACTGCAGGATCAGGCGATCCTCGACGATCTCTTCGCGCGCTACACGATGGAGCGTGAGCGGGACGTTCATCGCGAATTTCTGCAAGCGCTCGGACTGGCATCGATCGCGGCCACGCGCCGGGTCGAGGCGGTCGAGACCGCGGATGACGGCATAGAATTGTTTTGACGGCGCCGCCGTGTGGTGCGGTGGCAATTTGAAGGGTCGGCTTTGCAGGGCGTTAACCGTGGCAGCATGCTCGCCGCGTCGGTCATTGTCGCGCCCCAGAGTTGGTTGCAAATACCAGTGAATATTACGACGGGTGTTTCCATGATGCGAGACGGCAAATACGCGGCCTGGTTCAGGACTCCGCACGGCCAGGGCACAGGTATCGTGCATCTTGCGGACGGACGGATTTCGGGCAGCGACAGCTTCTTCACCTATGGCGGCTCCTATCAGTTCGACGGCGACCAGCGCTTCACCGCCGTCCTGACCACGCGGCGCTATGCCGAGGGGCCGCCGACCGTGTTCGGGCTGGACGAGGTCGAAGTCAGCCTCTCGGGCGTGTGCAGCGGTGCGATGGCGACCTGCTCCGGAACGGCGAGGCAAGCGCCCGACGTGATGTTCGAGGTGACGCTGATCTACAGCCAGGAAGAAGCGCCGGCGACGGAGGCTCGATGCGCCGTCTTGAAGCTCAATGACAAATTGCCCAAGGGCCTCGACAGCCGTTCGCGGCCGCGCCAGTTTCCTGCACCTTGCAGGCCTCCCGCATCTTAGTCTTGCGTTGACGCTATCGCAGCGAAGCGGACTGCGACCCCGTCGCGGCAACGGTGCATTTAGGCGCGGAACGTTACGATGAGGCTGCAATAAAGGACGGACGAGACATGCCTCAGATCTGGATGACATACGACGAACTCGGTGCGCTCTGCGGATGCAGCGCATTGGAAGCCAGGGAGCGGGCCGTTCACTCGTCGCTCGATCGTCGCAAGAGCCGCGACGGCGCAACGCGCGTCAAGCTCGATCAGCCGCTGACGGCCAGGTTCTTTGCGTCCGTCCGTGATGCGGATGTCGATCTCGATGGCGCCATCGCCGCGCTGGGCGACATCCATCGGCAGATGTCCGAGAGCCTGACGCCGATCGAACTCCACAGCCGGCGTGGCGTGGGCTGAGCCGTCGACATTCCGATGATGAAGTGAAGTCAGGCTCGCGCCTTCGGGCGGCGACCCTGTTCAGGCCGGCGGCCTCGGTAGGAAGGCCAGGATCATCTGGGCCAGCATCACACCCACAGTGCCTCCCGCTGCTTTTTGCAGCACGTCAAGAAAGCCTGGATCTCGGTCGGATGTGAACGCTTGCATGACCTCCAGCCCCATCGCGACCGCGATGACGAGCGAGCAGGCTAAAGCAAACCGTCCCGGCAGCAGGAACGACAGAAGGAAGCCGAGCAACCCGTAGGCACTGAAGCGCTCGATCACAACAACCCAATAGGCCTCGTGATGACCCATCAGCGCGGGGCGCCCAGACATCTTCACCAAGGTGGCGTAGACGATGAGCGCTAAACAGATGCTCGCGGCGACTATGAAGCGGTTCCTGCGCATCGTGCCAACATAGCGGATTGGCCGCAGGTCGGGTTCGAAAGACGAGAATATCGTTAAGTTCCACTGACGCCATCGAGGGTCGGTGGATGTGCGATTGTTTCCAGGTGCGGCGCCGAGACGATCTGTATCGGCGAGCGCAGGATATGTGTCGAAGAGGAGCGCTACCGCAATGGCGGACGATGTGCCGAAAGTCCTGAAGGTCGAGCGCCGGGTGATTTCGCCATGGCTGAAGGTGATCGCGCGGGACGTCCAGTTTCCGGCGGCTTCTTCCGTTGAAACCTATTACGCAATCGCGGAGCCCGGCTATGTCGTGGTTCTGGCGGTGACACCCGACGCGCATGTGCTTCTGGTGCGCCAATATCGTCCGGCCATCGAGCGCTTCTCGCTGGAGCTACCCGCCGGCATGATTGACGCCGACGAAGATCCGCTGGAAACGGCCAGGCGCGAGTTGCTGGAAGAGACCGGCTATTCCGTCATGAGCATCGAGCGTATCGGCGAGGCCGCGACCTGTTCGAGTCGCATCAGCAACGCGACTCATTCGTTCTTCGTCAGGACGGGCGAGCGGAGGCCGGATTTTGTTGAGGAGCCGGGTGTCGAGGTCCGCGCGGTGCCGCTGGATGAACTTCGTCGGCTTGTCCTGTCGGGAGAGTTCGGCGAGATGACCCATCTGGGTGTGCTGGCCCTGGCATCCGCGAGGGGGCTTCTGGCCTTCTAGCCTCGGGTCCCCCGACGAAGCTAAGCCTTCTTGCCCGCCTTCGATTTCAACGAAAGTCCAAGCCGCAGCGCCATGCGCTTGATCGCATCAGGCGAGCGCCCGAGCTGTTTCGCCGCCTCTTCCAGCGAAGCCGAAGACTTCGCCAACTCCATGAGCCGGCGGTCTTCCTTGAACGACCAGGGCTTACGCGCCATAACCGAAATGATCCTCTTGTCGACACAAGGACAAAGCCGCCAAGCGGACCCAGGTTCGCTCGACGGCTTTGCTTGGGTGGGGCCGGACTTGGGGGAGCCCGGTGCGAAGATGGATATGCGATCTGAAAAGCGGTGCAACACGCAACGTGGATTAAGCTAACTCCTCAACCTTACCGCGACAAAGTCCGCGCCGATCGTTCCGTACAACCACGGAGATTTGCAAGCAGCGATTGATCTGCATGGACCAGCATCGCGTTCCCAGCGCATCGCTGGAAGCGATTTCATCGAGGAGATCGCAGATGAGAATACGCATCTCGCGCGTGGAACGTCGGTTGCACCGCCGATGTCGTTGCGATCGTCCGCCTCGTCGCTTTATCTGACAGAAGTTCCGGTAGCGCTGTTTCCGAAGTTGTCGCGACCGGCACGACGAGACTGCGTTCGCTTTGCCGCCGGTCCGAAATAACCATGTGTGGTTAGGTTAACTCGTCATGGTCCTTGAGCGCTTCAAGCGGCCGACCTAAAAAATGTCGATTGATGGCGAGGGTTTAGCCGCTTCGATTTTTTCCGGGGCTCGTTTAGATTGGCGTACTCGCGTAGGTAAGTCGTAGATGACGTATCTGATTGCGTTGCCGGGCGCGACGATTGGCGTCCTTAATCTGATGGGTTTTGTTCGCGCCTATGATCGGCGTTTGAAAAATTTTCCAGGTCTCGGGATCGTGAACGAAGGTCGCTCGAATGATTGACCAGAGATACAACGCGCCCCGCAGGTATTTCGCCGACGCGCAAGGGCATCATGTCCTGATTGGCCTCTCGCTGGAGGAGACGACCGAATTCGAGGCACTGGACGTTTCGTCGCCAGAGAGGGTTCAGGTCGTCGCCGACATCGACGTGAGCGAAAGAGCGGGCGCGCCGGACGAAGTTCGATGGTGCGAGCTTTATTCCAAGCACGAAGGAGCCTGGCGGGAGTGGATCGCACAAAGCGGGGTGGACGGAGCCAGGATTTAGGCTTTGTTAACTATGTCTGCCCGATGGTAGCGGCCTAAATCTCGAATGTGGGATGGCCCAAATGTTTCAGCTGTTCCTGAGAGCCCGAGCGCACAATCTCCTGAACGATCGTCGGGGTGATAAGCCCTTCAAGGCCCGGTCAGCCGAGCGCGACGCGGAGACCGACCGCGCGCGGGTCGGTTCGGTGGTCGCGGCGCTCGAAGCCGCGCTTCATGAAGCCGAGCGGGAGCAGGTCGGACTCAATCAACGTGTCGACGACGCGCTGGCGCGAGCCGCGGTCACGTTCGGCAACGGTGATGACGAATATCTGGAGCGGGAATCGCTGGACAACTATCATCAGGATTTGTTTGCAGCGGATATCTCGAACGGTCAGCGGCGCCTCAAGGAGCTGGCCGCGACGATTGGACATCTGAAGTTCGTCAAGGCGGCGCTGTTGACCCGCTTCCCTGACTTCAAGCCACCTCAACTCAGCAGCTAGGGCGTTCTCGAGAGGGCGTCACTCGTCTGATGCGATGCCCGCAAGTCGCAGCCCATCGTCGCATCCGAATTGCCACGAGGTCGCCGCACGGCGGTCCTCGACGACGCGTTATAACGCGCCCAGGAAGTCGGCCGGTTTTCGGGGCTTCTCGGTTCAATCCGAGGTCGACAGGTTCATTCAGTTGTAATTGGCCGCCGGCTGCCACCCCGGCGAGCGATTAAATGCGTATATCGCAGGATTATTCCATTTTGCCCCAAAAGGGGACATACGATCACCAAGATCTGGCGGTTCAAATTGCCGAAAATACACGGATCGGTTGAAGCGCCGGAGGCTGCAAATGAAGTTGAGTGCATCGAGCTTGGAAAGTCTCTCCGTCGTGGAGCTAACCGATCTGTATGAGCGGATCCGGCCGCTTCTCGCGAAGAGAATCGAGCAGGAGAAGCGCAGGCTGGAGTCGACGCTCGCCAAGTTAAATAGTGAAGTGGCGCTGAGGCGCGTGCCGAAGCGACGTCTCCTTACGACTAACGGCTCTCATCCCAAGCGTCGCCGGAAATATCCTCCGGTGCTGCCGAAATATCGTAATCCGACCGACCGCTCCGAAACCTGGGCCGGCCGCGGCAAGCAGCCGAGATGGTTGGTTTCTGAGCTCAGGGCGGGAAAGAAGCTCGAGGATTTCCTGATCAAGAAGACCGCGACGGTACGTGGCGCCTGACGGAGAGCGACGCGCTCACTTGTCGGTCTTCTCCGTGGTGGTGTCGACGTTACCACCGTTGTCCACGCACTTCTTGAAGAACTCGCGTTGAACCTGCCCGCTGCCCTTTGCACTGCCGGCCGCCGGATTGGCGGGCTGGCGAGGGGGAAATTGCTTCTCGAGCAGAACATTGCACTTTTTCGCCACCTCGACGGTGATGGCCGACGCCTGCGTCGGCAGCACGACGGTCGCTGCGAACAGCGCTGCGGCGCCCGTCTTGAGTTTCCAACCAGCTTGCACGCTCCAGCTCCCATTGCCCGGCCGTTAAGGTAGGCGGCATAGTAACATTCGGTACCGGGCAGGCAATGTTACCCGAGCGCGACTTATCGAACTGGCACGAAGTCTTCCGGCCTGTGCTCTCGCTCGGGGGAACCCTGAAACCGGAGCAGGCCGCGATTGGTCGAGACGACATCGCCGGAATCAGGCTCTCGTCCTCGAGAATGCGCTTCGAGGCCTCTTCGGCGCTCATCCGCAGTCGGCGGCTGGTAGGTCGGCAGTCCCCTGCGCTCGCGCCGCATCAGATTGGCCCGTTCACGCGACGCCTTGAGCGTGTCCCGCTACCGATCCCGGCTCATCTCGACAGGGCATCGTCCGGGAGGTCCTGGGCCGGACAGAGGACGGGCAGATGGACGAGAAGATGAGCTTCCGCTTCATGGGTTCATTATGGAGGTCCCAATCAATGCTGAGAACGACCCATTCCGGACCACCTTGCCACGGACACCGGAGCAGCCGGCGTTCCGACCCATTGGCGGGTTAAAATCTTCCGATTATGCTAACCAGATAGCCTGAGATCGCGCAGGGGACGTGATCGGGGTGACGGGGACTGAATGGGCTCGGAGATCATACGACCGGACGACGATGATGCTCCGCCGGCGCCGATGCCGGAGGTCGAGTTCGCGCTCGTCCTCTCGCGCATGATCGATTCGATCCAGAACGACCCGGAACATCTGCGCCAGACCGTCTACCAATTGGCGCGGCACAAACTGGAGGAGCAACTCGCGAACGAAGGTCGCGGCGACCGGCGGAAGATGTCGAGGGCGCTTGAGACCGCGATTCTAGGCGTGGAGACGTTTGCCCAGAACAACGGCGGTTTGCCCGGTTCGAATGGGCCGGCGGCGTTGCCGCCTCCGCGGGTTACAACGCAAGGCGTCGACGGAGAGGGGCCCTCGGCCCGCCCCGTGCCGCCGGTCGTTGAAGTTTATGTCGACCCGGTAATTCCGAAGAGGCGGCCAATCTGGCTTACGGCTCTGGCGGTCTTGGTTCTGATGCTCCCGATCCCGTGGGGACTGTCTTATGTGGTCCATGGAGGCAATACACCCGGCTGGCTCCGGGGGATCCTCGGAACCAATCAGCAGGCCCCAAAACAGACTGCCGTTGCAGTTCCGGCGGCTCCGCCGAAGGAGGCCGAAAAGCCGGTACGTGAACCGTCGCCTCTCGTGCCCAAGGCCTATGGGATCTATGCGATCAGCGCTGACAAGCTTTACGAGCTCAACATGCTGCCAGGCCGCGTGCCGGACATGCGCGTTGCCATCTCCGCAATGATTGCGACACCGAGTCGCACCGTGCTGCCTGACGGACATATCAAGTTCATCGTGTATCGCCGCGACTCCGCGACCTCAGCCGCGGATCGCGCGGAGGTCCGGATCATCGCCAAGATCGAGAACGAGCTGACTTTCGACAAGGCGGGTAAGCCGGTCGTATCGAAGGCGGCTGAGGACGGTTGGGTGATTCGCAATATCTCGCTTCCTTACCGAACCGCGCCGAGCAAGGACGAGGCGGACATGTACGAGGTCCAGAGCGAGGACCCTGACAAGCCGCTGGCGGCGGGGCGATACGCCTTGGTCCTGAAAGGCCAAGGTTACGACTTCACAGTCGCAGGCGGGATCACCGACCACAGGCATTGCCTGGAGCGAATGTCGGCGACGAACGGTCAGTTCTATAGCGAGTGCCAGAGGAAGTAGGTCATATTAGATTTATTTGCCGTCTACGCTCGATCAGTTAACCAGCTGCAATGCTGGCAACAATTGCTGAGATGATTTACGGCCGGCAAATGTTATTGCCGTCGTTGGATGCGATCTAGGTACTGAGCATGTTCGAAAAGTCCTTGAAGTTAGTGAGTTGTCTTCTTGCCCTTGGGTTGGTGCTGGTGACTGTCGTTCCCGCGAATGATCGTCCCGTAACCGGGCTCGGTCACGATGTGGAGCATTTCGTCATATTTGCCGTGGTGGGTCTCGCGTTTGGCGCTGCCTATGTCGGTCGTCAACGAGCGCTTCTGTTGAGCGCTATCTTATTTGCGCTTGTCTTGGAGCTATGTCAGCTACTGTTGGCAACCCGGCATGCGCGCTTGGAGGACTTTGTTGTAGACGCGGCGGCCGCTTGCCTTGGAATCTTTACAGCGCGCGTCGTTCGAGGATTGGTAGTCGCGCAATATCGTTGAGCGTCTGTCGCACGTGTAGATCCGCACCACAGATCAGAGCTTACGGGCGCGATCCCTATTTATTTGTCGTGAGCGCATCGAGGTATTTAGGGTCCACGAGATTGGTGGTCTCTCGAAGAAATCGCCGCCCGGCCTCGGAGGCGCGCGCATAGTCGGCAGCCAGTGCCGGTCGTTGATCGGGCAATTGCGTCAGGATCGCGCGAACGTCGCCACGTGCGAGATCGATCAGGTCCATATCGGTCAAGGCATTCCTGGATGTCACGCTCCCCAGACGCGCAGGAATCAAATCGGCCCGGTTTTGGCCGGTGAGGTAGGACATCTTCAGGGATTTGGTCGCGCGCGAGTCCGCCGCGTTATTTCTGGTCTGAAGCAGCGCGAGGACGAGCCACATCAGCGAGTCATGCGGGCCTATCTTCAGTGAGCTCTTGACCGCGTCCTGCGCGGCGTCCGGCGGCACGGCTTGCTCGGAGTTGAGGACTTGGCTCGCCAGCGCCAGGGCATATTCGGATTTCAAGTCGGATCGAAACGGCATCAGCATCGACGAGAGCTTTGCCGAGGCGACCCTGTCGTCAGATTGCGCATCGGACACGACTGTCAACGATAGCACCGGCGCCGGGCGCCGGAATTGGGCGGCCAGGTCCGCGAGGGCGGTAACACCGACAATAATGGCAATCAACAGCGTGAAAGATCTAAACTTCCAAACAATGCTCACGGCGTGGTCCCGCTCAAACTTTTACCGGCGCTTGGCGGAATTGGTAGCATGCTGCTTCCCTGAATGCTAAGCAAAGTCAGATTTCCAGTCGCATAGGCGCCGGTGTCGATATTGATGCGGTTGTGCCGAATGTCGGGCGCCTCAACCGGCGTATGCCCGTGAACGACGAATTTGCCGAAATTTTCCTTACTCTCAAGAAACTCATCCCGGATCCACAGCAGATCCGTCTCTTGCTGTTCCCTAAGCGGGATGCCCGGCCGCACGCCGGCATGGACAAAGTAGAAATCCCCGCATGTGAATGACGGCTTCAGTCCCCGAAGAAATTGCAGATGACTCGGCGGCATCAACTCCAGGAGCGTGCTGATGAGGTCGGTCCGTTCGGCGGCGGTTGGATTCAGCGGCGGGTTGATCCCGTAGGACATCAGTGTCGGCAGGCCGCCAAATTGCCTCCAGTCGCCGATCTTGCTGGGGTCGCGCAGCACATTGAGAAAATAGGCCTCATGGTTACCCTTGAGGCAGATCGTCTCGCGCATGCGGCTTCGCTCGATCAACAGATCGAGCGTTTGGCTGGATTGGGGTCCTCGGTCGATGTAGTCGCCCAAAAAGACCTCGACCGCCCGATCGACCGGGTTTCGCCCGAGATCCTCGTCGATCACCGCAAACGAATTGTGCAGAAGATCAACGCATCCGTGGATATCGCCGAAGGCATAGATCCGGACCCCCTCCGGCAGCCGGGGCTCATGTGACACCTTGCGCGATCGCTTCAAACGAAACATGTCGACAGCATTTCGTGTCCTGATTGACGGCCCCCTGCGGCCCGGGATGATCGCAGGGGGACGCAATAAAATAGTTAATCGAGTATCGACTTAATCATCCGGATTTGTCTCAAACGTTGGCGTGCGTTCGAGCGAGAAATCAAAACTTAAGCCCTAGGCTCCTGTCAACGAACGGGGAGCCTAGCAAATGCGATCATTGTCCAAATGGGTTGCCGCAATCACTGCCGCAACCATGTTTGTTGCCGGATGCCAGAGCGCCAGCGCCGGCTTTATCGGCATGCCGAGCATGCTCGGTTCGGTCGCAAAGCGGATCTCGTTCGGTAATTTCACCTTGCCGCCGTTGGCGTTTACCCAGTTTTGCATGCGCTACAAGAATGAATGCAAGGCCGAACGCGTTGTGTTTCGGGGCGGCCCGGTGCGGCTGACTGAACAGCGCTGGGCTGATCTCAAAGAGGTTAACCACACCGTTAACTCGTCGATCTCGCCGGAGGCGAATACGGAAGGCCTGGCTGGCGAGAAATGGCTCATTAATCCCGCCCGGGGTGATTGCAACGATTACGCGGTGAGCAAGCGGTCCCAACTGCTGGCGCGAGGTTGGCCGGCGCGGTCGCTTCTTCTCAGCGAAGTCGTGACCTCCTCGGGCGAGGGGCATTTGATCCTGGTGGTCCGCACCTCGGCGGGCGACCTCATGCTCGACAATCTGACGTCGCAGATCCGGCCGTGGACCCGGGCGTCTTATCGCTGGGTTCGCATGCAGACGCCGAAAAACCCGAACTTCTGGGCTTCACTCGGTAGCCGCAATGCATAACCCAGAGTATTAAAAACTGCCTCTCGCGCTCAGGCGTTGCGCCAGCCCCAGTCCGATGATGGCGTCGCCGATAACGGCGACGGAGGAATTCAGCAGACTGGCGTCGCAGAAGGCCTGACCGACCATGACCATGCCGCAAGCCGCGGCTGCGGCCGAATAAAAGGAGTCGCGGCCCCGAACTAAAGAGCCTCGGTAAAGGACCGCGATCGTCCCGATTGTGATTGCGATGGAGACGAGGGCCATCGGCCAGCCGAGCTCAATTGCGAAGGCCGAGGCGGTTGATGGAGGGGTCGTGATCGAGCTGCCGAGATACTGATAGATGGGGACGAGCATCGAAAACGTGCCCGCTCCGGTGCCGCGCCAGCCCGCGTCCGACAACACGCGCTGCGTCACCGAAACCGCTTCAGACGATCGTTCGGTGACAAATTGCAAGAAGGGCGAGACGGTACGTAGCGCATCATAGCGCCAAATGATAATCATCACAGCCGCAACGACGGTCGTGGCGACGAGAACTCCTGTCGCCCAGCCCGTCAGGTCAACCCGACGCACGATCTGGACCGAGCCAAAGACAACGACGCCGAAAGCGACGATCAGGCCGACATTCAAGGTCCAAGCGGTCATCAGTCCACCGATACAGCACAACAAGCTGATGCCGCTCGCTACCAAGGCGAGATGAAAATTCTCAGTTTGATCGGTTGCTGTTTCGCGACGGCTCTCCTGTCGTTCCACGGCGCGGACGGTGCTCGTCAACGACAGCAAGATCCCCAGCGCACCGATTGCGCTGCGAACGTCGTCGGTCGCGTCCAAGCCCGGAATGAGGCCCCATTTGCCTGCCAATAAGACAACCGTGGCTAACGCGGTGACCCCCGTCAGCACGAAAAGGATCAGTTCCGCCCTTCTGCGGTCTTTGGCCACGAACAGTGTCACCAGCACGAGCGAGACATTGGCCAGATAAAACGCCAGCGCCAGGATGGTGGCGCCGAGATCGACGCTAATATGCCCCCAGCTTTGCCGATCGAGGGCCTCGTTGGCGGAATTCCAGATCGAATGTGCGCCGTACGGAAGCGGTAGAATTTGGATCGCCATCCAGATCGCGGGGAGCGCCACCGCCAGCTTGAGGCCTCTGGCCGCTTGACCGGCAAACTTGACGTCCGCGGCGCGGGCAGAAGCGGCCGTGAATGCGAGCGCAGCCGCTGCCAGAACGGAGATGAGGGACCGGACCGCAGAACCGTCGTGGATCGTGGCCTCGGAGGCGAAGACAATGCAGACAAGCAAAAAGCTGAAGGCGATCGACAAGCAAAGACCCAATTCTTTCCAGAAACGGCTCGACGATACATGATCAAGCGGGCCGTGCAACGAGGCAGCTCAAGCGGCGCTGGCGTGAGGAGGAAAGCAAGTCGGGCGATCGCAGAGGTCAGATCAGTTGGACGAGGTCAGTTGCGGGCGATCGGAGGCACGCAGTGCCCTGTGAGACCTCACTCGAGCCAAAGCCAGGCAATGGCGTACGCCGCCGCCGCCGAGATAACCCAGCTGTAGCTAGACTGCGAAGACCGCGGCCGATGAGTTACCATAAGAACGGCGAGCCCTTCAGGCCGCCTATGGCGGCGATGAGGATGAACCCGATCAGCATGGCTGGGATCAGCACATACACCCGGAAGCGGATGCCGAGCACGGCGCCAGCCAGCGAGCTGAAAATTGCGATCATGTCCATCCGAAAGAGCCTCCGGCGGCATTCTCCGGTGCGGCTATCTAAGATTGCGTTAAGGGGTATGGTCGAATTGGGAAGGTATCTCGTTAACTACCCGGCAGAGCAACTCGCCGACAGTTCCGAAAGCGCCTGCTTCACGCCGTCCAGGGAGATCACGCCGTGAATATCGCCCTCGGGATCCTTGATCCTGACCTCCAGTTTCTCAAGTTTTTGCCAGGGGCCGGTTGTAAAAATCATCGCATCGATCGGGAGCAAGAGTGCCGTTCCGGCCAGTGAAGCCTCCGCCTTGAGGGTGGATGGGGCTCCCCCGGAGCGGATGTTGACGTCCCGCTTGCTGCGGGGCGGGATTGGTCGCACCAACGCCAGCAGCACCTCGAGGCCTGGCTTTTCGCTACAGCGGATCATCAGTCCGGCCAGGTCGGGATCGGAGTGTGTGGTGTCAGCCGTTCTCATGACCGCCACCGCGTCCGGGCCGCCCGGTCTGGGGGTCCTAATAAGGGGCCAAGCGCTGGCCGGTACTTCCGCATCGGTCTTTGCAGTGCCCGGGGATGCCTTCGAGAGCAAATTCTTCAGGCAATCCAGACGCGCCTGATTTTCGGTAATGGTTCGGCAGGTTTCAAAATACGCTGCAGGGTTGCGATCCTGGGCTGAAACAACGTCCGTTTCAGCCGACAGGTTGGTGCCAGCCAACAGATTCGCACTGATCAGGAGCATTCGAAGGGACGACATAGCTGCTTTCCGCATATTCCTTGATTGTCCGAATAGGCCGAATCGGGACGTGTCCACCAACGAGATTCTAGTTAATGGAAAACATAGAGTTTTTAGCCAATAGTCGACCATCGGGTTACGTGTTGCAGATTTAACGCAGTTGGCGAGCTTTGCGCTCGCCGAGGGCAAGCTTGCTTGTTCCTGAACAAGGGTTGTCCTAACCATTCTAGGGTGGATGGGACTTAACAGATGTTTCATTGGAAATTTGCCCGCATTGTTTTTCCAGTTGTGGCCATGGCGCTGGGTGGCTGCTCGTGGGTTCCCACGACTGGACCCTATGCCCATCAGATCAGGATGAACGCGGACGCGGCGGCTCCGGCGGAAGTGACCCACCTTCCTTATGCCCTGGTCAAGCTTACGCCAGAGACGATCTCCATGGTGAGCCGGTTCGAGCCCCGCGGCCTGTCGGGGATGTTCCCGGATAAGTACGTGCCGCCAAGCAAGATCAAGTTCGGTGTCGGCGACGTCGTCAGCGTCACGATCTTCGAAGCGGCCGCCGGTGGTCTGTTCATTCCGACTGAGGCGGGCGTCCGTCCGGGTAACTTCGTCACGATTCCGGATCAGTCCGTCGACAACGACGGCAATATCAGCGTGCCCTATGCGGGTCTGGTGAAGGCCGCCGGACGGTACAATGGCGAGATTCAGCAGGATATCGTCAACCGCATCAAGAATCGCGCGATCGAGCCGCAGGTTGTCGTCTCGCTGACGCAGCAGCGGACCTCGCTGGTCAGTGTCAATGGCGAGGTTAACACACCCACGCGTTATCCCGCCGCGGCGTATGGCGCGCAGGACCGGATCACGGACGCTATTACGCGTGCCGGCGGCATCAGGGGGCAGGGTTACGAGACCTGGGTGATGCTGCAGCGTGGCGAGAAGCGCGCAACTGTGCCGTTCGCGAATCTCGTCTACGAGCCCTCAAACAACATCTACGTCCAGCCTGGTGATCGAATCTACGTTTACCGGGAGCAGCAGAAGTTCCTCGCCTTCGGCGCCACCGGTCAGCAGGGCGAATTCACCTTCGATGCTTGGCGGATCAATCTCGCTGAGGCGGTCGGCAAGGCCGGCGGTCTGGTCGACGTGCAGGCCGATCCGGGATCGGTATTTCTTTACCGGCTTGAGCCTCGCGAGCTGGCGCAGCAGCTTGGTGTGGACATCAGCAAGTTCCCGGGCGAGCTGATCCCGGTCATCTTCAGCACCAGCTTCCGCGATCCAAGCGGTTATTTCCTGGCAACCAACTTCCAAATGCGTAACCAGGACATCCTCTTCGTAGCCAACGCTGAGTCCGTCGACGTGGTGAAGTTCCTCAACTCGGTCAACGCGATCATGGCCACAGCGAACAACGGCCTTATCCTCGGGCAGAACGGCATTATCTTGAACAACGCCGCGAGGGCTTTGCCGTAGCGCCGGGTCGCGGGAGAAATCGGCTGAAGGCGAACCGATTGCGCGCCGATGCTTCTATGCTTAAGGAGCAGCCAGCTGAGTGTATTGCAAAAGATCGTCGCTTCGCCCGCACCACGTGCAAGCGCGAAGGGTAAAGTCAGCTCTTTCAGCCACGTCGCGGCGTGGATTCTGTATACAGGTTTGGCCGGCCCGCCGTTATTGTTCGGCTCTCGAGGGTCCACAACGACAGCGGTCTGGTGTGTATTGCTGGGCTCAGGTCTCGTGCTGGCACCCGTATCGCGGCTACGAAAGCCCCATCTCTTGCTGCTGGCGAGCATTGCCTTTCTCGCATTGTGCTTCGCTTTCGTGCTGCACGAGCAGCTTTCGGATCATCCCTGGCTCGCTCCGTTCAACCCAGTCTGGTCGAAAGCATCCGTCGCTCTGGCCGTGCAACTTCCACCCTCGGTCTCCATTGTCAGGGACGAACCCTTCTTCGCCCTCGGGGCGCCCCTCGCGAATGTTCTGGCCCTTGTTCTCGGGTTGCTGGTGGGTATCGATTCGGAGCGCGCAAATCGGGGGATGTGGGTGATGGCGTGGGCAGGTGTGGGCTATGCGTGTTACGGTATCCTAGCGCTTGCATTCGATCCCGCTGCAGTCTTGTGGCGGGAAAAGACTGCCTACGTCGGCTATTTGACTGCGACATTCATCAACCGGAATACCGCCGCGGCCTACTTCGGGTCGTGTTCAGCCGTTTGGCTCGTACTGCTGATGAATGCGATCAGAAGAAGGCTGCCACGCGGTCAGATCCAATGGAGGAGAGTGCCCGAGAACCTTTCGCGCCAGTCGCAAAAGGACGTTTTGCTCCGCCTTATCATGATGTTTGTCTGCCTCGCTGCAATGTTTATGACGGGATCCCGCGGCGGCGTGCTCGTATCCCTTGGTATTTTGGTCATGACGTTCATGATCTTTTTTGGGCGCGATATGCCGCGTGGCACCAGTTTGATCGTCGCCCTGTTGACGTGTGCCGCAGCAAGTCTGCTGTTACTCCTTGTTCTGGGCGGGAACGTAAGCAGCCGCATCGATTTGCAGGGTCTAAGCGATGCGGGCCGCATGTCCGCTTATCGCTCGACCGTGAGAATCATTCTAGATAATCCATGGTTTGGCACGGGGTTGGGCACTTTCGCGTATGCCTTCCCTCCCTATCGCAGCGATGAAACCTCCGTTGGGGGGACATGGGATCTCGCGCACAGCACGCCGCTCGAATTGGCATCCGAGATGGGCATTCCGCTCACGGCCATTGTTGCCGTGGCGTGGATCGACGCACTTGTTGTCCTGTTATTCGGATTGCGCGGACGTCGCCGAAACACGGCCGCAGTGTTGTCTTCCCTTGCCGTTTCATTAATCGCGCTTTTGCATTCGTTAATTGACTTTTCGCTCCAGATCACCGGCTACTCAATCGTCGTATTTGCGCTTCTCGGGCTTGGACTTTCTCAGTCCGTTGTTTCGCGCGAGCGGGATCCCAAGGGGGGCAGCACGACAAGGCCCTTGTATTAGCGTTAACTTCGCTTTTCCGACGAGCGAAGGCTTCCGGGAACGGTCGTCTATTAAAATAATCAAGTAGTTTCAATGGGGTTGATGGCAGGGAGGCGCGATATATTGCGCTTTGGCTTTGTTCTTGTGTCCGATATAGTCGCATTCTAGTTGCAGGGTAATTGTTGTCCATAGCGGCTCGTTTGTTTGCCTAGGGCTGGTTGGCAGGAGGTGGTTGATGAGCATTCGTTTAATTCTAAGGTCTTTGACTGTTTTAGCTGTTTTGGCATCGGCGCAAGCAGCGACTGCGCAAACGGCCCAGACGCCGAGCCAGGTCCTGAGCGGACTTCCAAATGGCGGGCCTGAAATGGTCGCCCAAGTTCAGTCGCTCATGAACGCCGACAGGGGAAATCTTGTGGCCATTCTGACGTTTGCCAAGTCCGCCACACAGGACCAACGCAAGGCCATTGGCGAAGGACTGGCCTTAACCGCGAAGAACCTGGCGGCGAATGATCCTGGATATGCAACTCAGATCCAGCAGCAGGTTGCTGCGTCCGGAATTCCGGAGCTCGCCAAATCCTATGCAGAAGCGGCCGGGGACACCGGAACCGCGGCGGCTGGCGGTGGCGGTGGCGGTGGTGGTGGCCCGACCGCTGGGGGACCGCCCACCGGAGGTGCAAACAACGGTGTTGCCCCGGCGGGCGGCAGGTTTGTTGCCAACACCTCGACGTTCTTAACCGGCGGCGGGGTGAGTGGTGGGGGCTTTTCTTCCGTGAGTCCCACTCGATGAGCTGCGACTGGCCAAATGAAGCAGTCCGGCGCGACGGATTGCCTCCTACCTAAATACGGCAGCTTGGGCGGAGGCTATTGACCGTAGAGGCGTTCCAAGCGGCAATATTGGAAGTACCGCGACCCGACTTTGGGCCCAGCCTGTGCTGTGGGTCGATACGTTTCCCATTTATGCCGAACTTATGTCATGGAAGCTACGCTAGTGAAGATAGCTGCGCTTCCGTTCCGTTCCTCAATCGGGAGCAATGATTGCGAGTGTTCGTGCTCGCCAGTTCTTCCCATAATTCAGAAGTGTTCGCATGAACGCGCCCGTAAATATTAACCAGTCTGCCGACCAGATTGAGCGCGAGCCGGCCGAAGATTCAGTGACGCTGTCCGAGCTCGTTGAGCAGTTCACCGGAATTGTTCGACGCCAGTTTCCGATTTTCATCTTCGTGTTGGCCTGCGCCCTGGCGCTGGGTTTCGTCTATCTGATTACTACGCCCCCCCAGTTTACCGCGCATACTATGATGGTAATCGACTCCAGCAAATTGCGGGTCCTACACCAGCAAGACGCCCCAGTGGGTGATATTCCGATTGACACGGCGCAAGTCGAAACGCAGGTCGAAATCCTGAAATCGGACAGCATTGGCCTATCAGTCATCAAGGACTTGAGGCTTACGGACGAACAGGAATTCGTGGGCCCCGGAGCAGGCCTTCTGGCCCGCATATTGGGTCTATTTGCACCGTCTCAAGTGGCATCATCTCAAACCGTACAGACGCGTCGCGCCTTGCGGACTTTCCTCGAAAAGCGGGCCATTGCTCGCGTTGGGCGCACCTACGTCCTGGACATCGGTTTTACATCGCTAGATCCCGATCGTGCGGCCAGCACCGCCAACGCCATAGCTGACGCCTACATCGTCGATCAACTTGAGGCGAAGTATCAGGCGACAAAGAGAGCAAGCGTTTGGCTACAGGACCGTATCAAGCAATTGCGCCAACAGGCTTCGGACGCCGATCGGGCCGTTCTGGACTATAAGGAGCAGAACAAGATCGTTTCCGTCGGAGGGGGCTCCTCCGCAGGCGGTTCTCGCTTGCTTGGCGAGCAGCAGCTCGAAGATCTAAATACCCAACTCGGTACTGCGCGTGCGTCCGCCGAAGAAGCAAAAGCTCGTCTCGATCGCATCAATGACGTGATGCAGAAGGACGTCACGGACGCTACAGTTACAGACTCTCTCAAGAACGAAGTCATCAACCGGCTGCGAAATAACTATCTCGATCTTGCCGCAAAAGAAGCTATCTGGTCGGCTCGATACGGCCCCCAGCATTTGGCGGCAGTGAACTTGCGCACTCAAATGACGGAATTGCGCCGGTCCATTCGCGACGAGCTGGGGCGGATCGCAGAAAGCTACAAGAGCGACTATGAGATTGCGAAGTCGCGCGTTGTGGGGCTCGACAAAGAGCTGGAGCGATTGGTTAAGAGTTCACAAGTTACCAATCGGGACCGGTTGGGCCTGACAGACCTTGAGAGTACCGCGAAGGTCTATCACTCGATCTACGATAACTTCCTGCAGCGCTACATGGAAGCTATTCAGCAGCAGTCCTTCCCAATCACCGAGGCAAGGGTCATTAGCGCGGCAGCTGCTCCCGAGCACAGGAGCAGTCCAAAGACGTTCATTGTGCTCGGGGTCACAGCTGCCGTTGGGCTGGCTCTAAGTTTTCTAATTGCGCTTTTGCGCGAAGCCGTAGACCGTGTTTTCCGGAGCTCTCGCCAAGTCGAGAGCCGCCTTCACACGCCTTGCCTTGCCGTGCTGCCGCGACTGGTCGCGTCGGCACGGTCAGGTAGCCCGGTCGAGGTGGATGGTCGGAACACCAACAGGACACCCGAGTCTTCTGCGGCAGCTGGTGTTCTTGCGAGGGTTGCTCAAAAAACGCAAACGGACCTGTGGCGAGCATTGGGCAAGGGCAAACTCGAACAGTCGATCATGGGCGGTCGGCCATTCATGAGGCACGTTCTCGAACAGCCACTTTCGCCGTTTGCCGAGGGCTTTCGAGCGATCAAGATCGCTGCGGACATCGGTGGCGCGCGGGTTATCGGAATCACGTCGACTATCCCGGGAGAAGGGAAATCAACCGTGTCCTCGAATTTGGCGGGGTTGATGGCACATGCGGGAAAACGCGTCATTCTTATCGATGGCGATTTAAGAAATCCGTCGCTGACCAGGGTTGTAGCCCCCAGCTCCAAACTGGGCCTACTTGAGGTCCTTAACGGTGAGGCCACTCTGGAAAAAGCTATTCTTACCGATGAGACCAGCGGCTTGGACATTCTTCCGCTCGTCGTTAGCTCGAGACTGACCCATACGAACGAAGTCTTGGCATCGGATGCATTCAGGAGCTTCGTTGAGAGACTTCGCAAGGACTATCATTACATCATCATTGACTTCTCTCCGATTGCGCCGATCGTGGACGTTCGCGCCACGACACGAGTGATTGATGGCTACGTCTACGTGATAGAATGGGGCAAAACACAGGTAGATCTTGTTCGTCACCAGCTTGCCAAGGTTCCGGACATCCGTGACCGCCTCCTAGGCGTTGTGTTGAACAAGGCAGATGTTCGCGTGCTTGAACGATATGAAACTTACGCTTACGGCAACAAATATTACGGCGGTCAGTACTACTCCTCGGCAGCAGAATGACGAATGCGCAACCTCGTTGTGCAGCCGATGATTCGGATAGTCGGTGCGCTCTCGATCCTATGGGCGATCACCGCGATGTGGGCATACAGCCACGATGGTTCAGTGGCGGAAATTGCGAATGCGGTTTTGTCCGGAGAGAAGTTCAGTTCGAAGCAACTGATTTGGATCCGGGAGCAACTTGATTCTGGACCAGCCGACTTTAAGGAAGCTTCGGCAGCGAGGGGAGCCGCAGTGTTGCGCATGCTTCTCCTGGAAACCAAACTCACCCCCGAAAATCGCGAAATTTCAGTTTCAGATTATGATCGAATTAGCTCGGCCGTAAGTGATGCGCTCGCCCGCTCTCCGACCGACTCGTTTTTGTGGCTTTCGGCATTTTGGTTGAAGCGGCTAAACGTTCAACCGACGGCTGACGACTTCAAGTTGCTGCGGATGTCGTATTGGTCCGGTCCCAATGAAGGATGGATCGCACTGAAGAGACTTCCTCTTGCGTTTGGCGTCTTCGAAACATTGCCGACTGATCTCGTCGACAAGACATTTTCCGATTTTCTTGGGCTGGTCCGATCGAAATTCTATTGGGAAGCGGCTGGCCTCCTGGGAGGACCCGGATGGGCTATCCGCGATCAGCTGGTCACAAGGCTGCTTTTGGTGGATCTCTCTGACCGACGTGGATTCGCAAAGGCGCTGGCCGCGCGAGACATTCCGGGGGTGTCCATTCCGGGTGTTGTCGAGGAGCGTCCTTTCCGCCCATTCTGAACGCGGGACGTTCGCTGCTTGTAGGTTAAAGCGCGTCTGGGTTGCTTTCCCGATTTTGGTTGCGACAAATGGCGCGGTCATCAAGTGGTGCTCGCGATACACCGAGCAGCTCTCACCAGCCTCTTAATTTGACCCACGGGCGTGCTCGCGGGAGATAAAACAAACAGAGAACAAGGAGGGCCGAATTCAATCAAGCTGACGCGGATGGGAGCCTCTGACAAATCCCGAATCGGCGTCAGCTCCTAGCTCAGGTCAACTGTCGGCAGAAAACACTCGCCTTCGATCTGCTCGATTCATCCCATGCAGTTACCTTAATTCGCCGCTTGGGGTGAATTAACTGGCCGGTGAAGTTAAGGTGGTTCTTGGTGTTTTGACCCTGATGTGGCGCTCTAATTCGTGATATTGATAATCGTATAAGTGCAGTTCCGAATGATTTCACTCGCAAACCGCGAGCATGGGGAATTTTAGGCATCGCGACACGGCTGCGCGCCGTTGCAGTGATTAGAGGATGACGAGGAAGTCTCTTGGATATAGTTGGTTTTGTGAACAGCGTGAAAGAGAAAGGTGTCGAGTTGTGGTTTGAGGGCGATCAGTTGCGCTTTCGAGCCGGCGAGCAAGTGCTTTCCGAAGACGAAGTCAGCGCAATCGCAGTCAACTCGGCGCAGATCGTAGGGCATCTGCGCTCTCAGGCAGAAAATCAGAATAGATACTGTGAACTCTCGCTCGGCCAACAAGCGATTTGGCTCGCACACCAGCTCAAGCCGGACTCACCTGTCCACCATCTTTCGCTGGTTGCTCGGGTTCACAGCAAGGTAGACACCCAAGCATTGCGCGGGGCGATTCAGGCGCTGGTCGACCGACATGAGGTACTGCGAACTGGTTTTGCCAATATCGATGGTGTCGCGCGCCAGAGGATCGCCGGACTAGGCGTAGGAATTCTCGAAGTCGAACGCATCTCTGGGCAAACAGACGAGGAGGTCGCCGCGATCATAAAGGCAAGGCATCGCCAGCCACTCGATCTCGCAGGCGGGGCGTTATTCCGCGTGTGTCTGCTCGAACGGAGCGAGACGGATCAGATATTGATAGTGACAGTTCATCACATTGCCATTGATGGGTGGTCCTACGCAATCCTCATCGACGAGCTGTTCAAACTTTACCACGAGCGCGTCGCAGGCGTCCCTGCTCGCTTGAACAAGCCATCAGTGACTTATTCGGATTACTGCACCTGGCAGGCCGAAATGCTGGCCGGGCCGGAAGGCGACCGGTTGTGGACATACTGGAAAGGGAAGATTTCCGCCTCGCAAGGGCCGCTCGATCTGCCATTGGACAAGCTGCGCCCGGCATCGAGATCGTTGGAAGGCAGCGCCTTGGGGTTCGTGCTTGACCCGGCGCTTTCGGAACGGGTGAAGCAGTTCGCTCGTCAAGAAGGCACTACGCCATTCGTTGTTCTGTTGGCGTCGTTCCACGCCTTCCTCCATAAGCTTACTGGTTCAGAGGAAGTAACTGTCGGAACGCCCGCGCTCGCTCGAAAAAAGCCTCAGTATCTTCGGGTCCTTGGTGTGTTCAGCAACATGTTGCCTTTGCGTGCGCGCCTCGCTCCAGGCATGACATTTAGCGAACTAGTCCAGCAGGTGCATCGCTCCGTGCGCGAGGGAATGGAAGCGCAGGAGTTTCCGTTTTCTCTGATGGTGCAGCGACTGCAACGGAGGCGCGAGCCTGGGCGCTCGCCACTATTCGACTGCGTCTTCCTCTTGCATCGGTTCAATAAATACAAAGAAATCGATCAATTGATGTTCCCCGTGTACCCCATCGAGGATAGCGATGTCGTTGAGCTCGGGGGACTGAAGCTCAGTCCGTATCCGTTTACTCACCAGGAAGGTCAGTACGATCTCTCGCTACAGATCATCGAGCGTACGGGCGCATTCCGTGGCACCTTAAAGTACAGCACTGATTTGTTCGTCGAGTCTACGATCCGCAGTTTCTCGATGAAGTACGTCGATCTCGTCGACAAGGTGCTTGCGGATCCCGAGGTCGCGCTGGGGCGAGTAACTTTGGGCGGAGGCGATTTGGCGTCAGCTCGCAATCCCGATGTTGATGGAGACCGTCCGGAGGTCAAAACGCCGGCAGGGATTGTCGAAGCCCGACCGGCTACGCGGCCGGGTGAGTTCTCGGAATCGGAACGAAAGTCGGGGCTGGAGACCTTCAACGACACTAGCGCCCCGCTGCCCGAATGGCCGACGATAGCGGCTCTGTTCGAAGAGCAGGTTGCCCGAACCCCAGACGCAACGGCTGTTGTCTACGAGGATCAGGAACTCACCTACGCCGAGCTCGACGCCGCGGCAAATCGCCTGGCGCATCACCTCATTGCCAAGCATATCGGTCCCGAAAGTCTGGTCGGTATTGCGATTGATCGTTCCCTCGAAATGATCGTCGCTCTGCTCGGCATCGTGAAGGCGGGCGCTGCTTACCTCCCGCTTGATCCCGAATATCCGACCCAACGCCTGCAGTTCATGCTGCGGGACAGTAAGGCAAGTCTCTTGCTTTTGACGTTGGACATGGCCGCGCGCCTAGAGCTCGGAAGCGACCAGGGCGACGATGCCGAGGTCCTGCCGCGACTTTTCGTGGACACAGCCGCCGTCAAAGCGGATCTCGCCACCCGATCGACTTCCGCCCCTTCAGATGCCGATCGGACGGAGCGGCTGAACCCTGCCAACCTCGCTTATGTGATCTATACGTCGGGATCCACTGGCCAACCCAAAGGGGTCATGACGACTCAGGCCAATGTTGTCTCTTTGGCTTGGCGCCCCAAATATGCACCGCTCGGCCCCGGTCAAGCCGTGCTGCAGATTGCGCCTGTGGCGTTCGATGCGGCGACTTTCGAAATTTGGGGCCCTCTTCTGAATGGCGCGCGGGTGGTGCTGGCACCGCGCGGTCCCCTGGACCTTGACCGGATCGCGCAGACGGTACTTCAGCATGGTGTTGACACCATGTTTCTCACGGCAGGTCTGTTCCGCCAAATCGTGGAAACGCATCTCCATCTCGTCGCGGGGTTGAAGCGCCTTCTTTCAGGCGGAGAGGTATTGTCGGTGGCCGCCGTGAGGCGGGTGAAGGAAAAATACCCCAAGCTTGCAATGTGCAACGTTTACGGTCCGACGGAAACGACAACCTTCGCCAGCATGCGAGTCATAACAAGCGAGGATCTGGACCCCGGACCAATTCCAATCGGCGCTCCCATTGCCAACACTCGCTTCTATGTTCTGGACAAGAATTTATCGCCAGCGCCGGTAGGGAACTCCGGAGAGCTCTACATTGCGGGTTCAGGTGTGGCACGGGGTTATCTGAATCGTCCCGAGCTGACCGCGGAGCGGTTCGTTGCCTGTCCGTTTGGTGCGCCGGGCGAGCGAATGTACCGCACGGGCGATCTTGCTCGCTGGCGCACCGATGGTGCGATCGACTTCCTTGGTCGCGCCGACAACCAGGTCAAGATCCGAGGGTTCCGCATCGAGCTTGGCGAAATCGAGACCGCGCTAGCCGATATCGGCGGTATTGCCCAGTCCGTGGTCATAGCCCGAGAGATCGCGGGCGATACTCGTCTCGTTGCCTACCTGGTTGCGCGGCCGGGCTTCGCTCTGCCGCGGGCGAGCGAGCTGCACACCAGTCTTGCTGCGCGCCTTCCCAAGTACATGGTTCCAGCCGCCTTCGTGCCGCTCGACGTGATTCCGCTTACGGCTAATGGCAAGACCGACCGCGAACTGCTGCCGCTGCCCAAGCGCATTGCGTCTGACGAGGGGGAGCCGCTCACGGAAACCGAGCGGCGGCTTGCCGAAATCTGGAAGGACGTTCTCGGGCTCGATGCGATCGGGAAAGCCGACGATTTCTTCGAACTGGGAGGTCACTCCCTCCTCGCGGTAAAATTGCTCAATCTCGTCGAGGCGGAGTTCGGCCGCCGCGTTGACCTGGCAGGACTGTTCGAAGCACCGACCATCGAAGGCCTCGCCGCGGCGGTGGAAAGCGGCGATGAGCGTCTCTTCGACGTCCGTAAGATCGTAAGGCTACATTCTTCGAGCAAACGTCCGCAGATTTTCGGCATCAATAACACGGGCGCATACTATCTCCTCGCCAGACAACTGGGACCAGAATGGCCGCTGACCGCGCTACAGCTCTTCGGTCCTTCATATCCTGTCGACCGCATGCCGGAAAGCATCGAGCAGATCGCTGCGCAGTATGTGGAGTTGATTCGACAACTTCAACCCGACGGTCCCTATAGTCTGCTCGGTTGGTGCGCAGGAAGCATCGTGACCATGGAGGTCGCCCACCAACTGATCGCGGCAAAGCAGAAAGTCTCGTTTCTGGGGATCATCGAAGGATATGCGCCATTCCAGTACAAGAGATTTAACTGGCTTCGTTCCAAGTTGGCCACAAATTCCTTTCGTGTTCAGTGGAATCTCACCGAATTTAGCAAGGTGCGTTCAGGTGAAATGAGCCTGCGAAAGTTCTTGACCAACCGGCGGACTTTCCTGACCAAGCCCGAGCCGGTCGCGGCTACATATGGGCTTTGGCTGATGGGAACGTATTTAAGTTCGGCTGCGAAGAGGTATCAGCTCAGACCCTTCCCGGGACGGATTCATCTGTTTCGCGGTATGGACATGCCGAGGGGCCTGTTTCTGGACGAGTTTAATGGTTGGGGTGATTATGCGGCGCAGGGCGTCCACCTGAGCTTCATCGAGGGTGATCACGATTCCATCTTCCGTCCTCCGGGCGTTGATCGGTTGGCCAAGGAGATATCCGCCGCCCTTGCCGCCGCGGAGGAAGGCCATCAGAAAAACCACGAGCGCGATGGTGACTAAGGAGCCGCGGGAGCGCCGACATGCGATTGATGCCGATGCCGCTATGAGTTTGGTAGTGCGCCTAGAGGCGGTCGCAGTTCGCGCGCGAGCCGCGGTAGAACTTCTGCGGCTTCGTCCCTTCGACACGTCGACCGCGGAGGGGCGGGGCAACGAGCGCCATCGCCGCGTGTTGCTTGGCGCAATTGCTGGCATGACCGCGAGGTTGGTATCAGCCTCGACTGGTCTGATATCGATTCCGTTGACGTTACACTATCTCGGATCGGAGCGGTACGGGATGTGGGTGACGATCAGCTCATTCTTCATCATGTTCGCCTTTGCCGATTTCGGCATGGGACACGGGATGATGAATGCCGTGGCGGACTTCAATGGTAGAGAGGATCGCGAGCGCATCCGCGCGGCCGTTTCAAGCGGCTACTTTGTCCTCTCGATAATCGCGACCGTATTCCTGCTGGTTTTTGCCGCAGCCTATCCGTTCGTGTCCTGGTTCGAAATTTTTCGCGTTAAGTCCGAGGTTGCCCGTCTCGAGGCCGGGCCGGCGCTCGCCGTTGCAGCCCTGTGTGTCGCGTTGGAGATGCCGCTCGGGATCGTCTCTCGGGTGCAGATGGGCCTTCAACAATTTTACGCAGCAGCTCTTTGGCGCTGCCTTGCCAGCATTCTGGGGCTCGTCGGCGTGTTGTTCGTGATCTGGTTGGAGGGCGGGCTGCCTTGGCTCGTGCTTGCATTTCTTGGGGGGCCTGTTGTGGTCTCAGCCTTGAACAGCATTGTGTTTTTCAAGGCTTCGGAGCCCGACCTTGCGCCGAGGCTAAGGTATGTTTCCCGTTCGATACTGATACGTATCGCGCAGACGGGCTTTCTTTTCTTTGGGATTCAGGTTGCAATAGCCGCAGGGAGCACATCCGACAATATCGTTATTGCCCAGAGCCTCGGCGCTGAGGCCGTTACGCAGTATGCGGTTCCGGAAAAACTGTTCGGTTTTATAGGTGTGGCGATCAATATGATCTTGTTTCCGCTGTGGCCCGCTTATGGGGAAGCCATCGCGCGCGGAGACCGAGCTTGGGTTGGTGCCACCTTGTTGCGGTCTTTTTGGGCCGGCGTTGTTACGGCTGCCGTGCTTTCGTCGATTTTTGCGATCTTTGGCAACTATATCATCAGGCTATGGATCGGCCCCAGCTTAGAGCCGCCCTTCATGCTATTGCTTGGTCTCGGACTTTGGAGGGTCATGGATAGCGGGGGCAACGCAATATCGATGTTCTTGAATGGCGCGAACGCCATTCGATTTGTGTCAACCGTTGGGATTATTACGGCGGTGCTCGCCATCACACTTAAAGTAACGCTTATCGGACACTTTGGTATTTCCGGGGTCATTTGGGCCACGATCATTGCTAACCTTGCCACGCTTCCTGCGACGTTTTGGTTCGTGCGCAGATGGTTCACCCAAAATAAACGTCTGGAGGTGGCGTGAGTATCGCGACCTCAACAGGATCGACCCGGCGGCGCGGCTTCGGCGACGTGCGCGCCTTCTGGTTATTCGTCGTCGGGACGTCGGTAGCGGTAGACATATCCATCATGGGGCGGGTGATGGGCCCGGATATCCTCTGCTCCGTCGGCTTGATCGGCTTGCTTGCGTCTCGAGCGAAGCTGGAGTTCGCGCGAGAGGCGAAAGTGTTTATAGCTATGGTCAGCCTGTGGCTTCTTGGCGCTGTGATCACCGACCTGATCAGGCAAACCTCCATGGACAACGTGGTCCGCGGATGGTTCAAAATATGCTTCTTTACGATCACGTTCGTCTACATCTACCTCGCATCGCAAGGTCGCTTATTTCGCATCATCTGTTTCCTAGCGGGGCTTAGCCTCGGCGAGTTGGCTACCTTTCTTAGAGAGCAGAACGAGTATCTCGATAGCGCGCCGTGGAAATTTGGTTATGGACCGACGATCACCCTCTTTGCGGTGATCTTAATCTCCACGCCATTCTTCCGACGCATCTTCGGTTTGTGGGGGCAAGTTGCGGCGATTGTCTTCATGGCGGCAGTCAATCTCAAGGGAGATTCGCGCTCGGTATTCGGCATCCTGCTTGCAACCGTTTTCATCGTGGTCGCCGGAAACGTATTCAAGATTATGCTACGTGGAAGGCGTGTCCCGAAGCCGATCTTTGTCCTTTTTCTGGTGGGCGGCGTGATTTTTTCCCAGGGCGTGGTTGCGCTTTACGGGGTCGTTGCCTCGAGTGGCCTACTTGGTGCACAAGCGCTTGAAAAATACGAGATGCAGACAAGCGGCGATACGGGGCTGTTGCTAAGCGGACGGGCTGAGTCGCTTGTCTCGACACACGCCATCGCTGATTCTCCAATCATCGGTCACGGGTCATGGGCTAGCGACTATAAGTATATCAACCTCTACGCTGCCATTCTCGAAAAGAGGGGCCTCCCGTACAACTTCAGTGACCCTTTCGCAAATCCGCAGATTCCGAGCCACTCGTTCCTCTTTGGCGCTTGGGTCGAATCGGGCATTCTCGGAGGACTGTTCTGGATCTATGTTCTTGTCGTGTCCGGGCGATCGCTTTACTCGCTAATCCATATTCCTGAAGCATCGCGACCCATCGTAACATTCATAGTGCTGCTATTGATGTGGGACGTTCTTTTCTCGCCTTTCGGCGCACAAGAACGCTTCATCGCTCCTGCAGAAATATGTGTTGTTCTTTGGGCAATTCGAAATGAGAGGGTGGGAAAGCCGGCTCGTTCCATAGTGGGAGTGCGGGCGTGAAGTTCTCAATTGTCACTATCTCCCTCAACCAAGGCGAATTCCTCGAGAGAACAATCAAGTCCGTCATCGAACAGCAAGGGGTTGAGGTCGAGTATATTATGGTGGACCCCGGCTCAACTGATCGCAGCCGCGATCTCATTGAGGCCTATCGCTCGCATTTTGCGCATGTGATTCTAGACCAGGATCGGGGCCCTGCAGATGGGCTTAACAAAGGCTTCGCGCTCGCAACCGGCGATGTGTACTGCTTCCTGAATTCCGACGACACGCTTGAGCCCGGAGCTCTTTTCGAGGTGGCACAATGGCTCGATCGCCATCCCGATGTAGATGTCGTCTCCGGACACACTTGGATCATTGATCGATATGATGTCCGCTTGCGACGCGCGTGGTCTGACCCGTTTGAGCGGTGGCCCGTCGCCTATGGAGCATCAATACAGATCCAGCCGTCGACCTTTATAAGACGAGCCGCATATCTCGCATCGCCGGGCTTCAATATCCAGAACCGGAGCACTTGGGACTCCGAATTGTTGGTCGATCTGTTCTTGTCGGGTAGCCGGTTTGGTACCATCGAAAAAATTCTGAGCTGCTATCGCCTGCATGAGGTGAGTATCACCAATAGCGGAGCGCTTGAGCAGCAGGCCAATGCGTGGTTTGCAAGGCGATTCAAACTGTTGATGGGCCGGGAGTCAGCGGGGGCGGACCGAATCGTTGGTTCGGCCCTGCGTTTGGCCAAACATGCTCGTCGGCCTGCGGCACTGATCGAGCGGCTTCGCTACGGTCCTGTCTATCGCAGAGGGGTTAGATGAGCTCTACCATCCCTCAGAATCGCTTCCGCCGGCCATGAATGACGCGCGGCAGAAGATGAAGATATTGCACGTGATTGCCAGCGTTGACCGACGTGCAGGCGGTCCGATCGAAGGGATATTCCAGCTGGCTGCGGCACGCGCGGCGCAGGGGCACGAGACCCATATCGCATGTTCCGACCGGCCTGATGATCCATGGGTCTCGAACTGCCCCGTCCCAACGTTCGCGCTGGGATACTCCGGAGGCCGCTACCCCAGATTGCGCGCACTGATGCCATGGTCGCGTTATGGCTACACGCCCTATCTCGTACCATGGCTGCGCCTCCATGCGCCCGAGTACGACGTAGTCATCGTTGATGGTCTATGGAATTACGCTGCATTTGGGGCGCGCCGTGCGCTGAGTGGCAACCGCGTGCCCTACGTCGTATTCACTCACGGAATGCTCGATCCCTGGTTCCGAAAAGCTTACCCGGTGAAGCACATGATTAAGCAGCTTTTCTGGTGGTTTTCGGAAGGACCATTGCTTGCCAACGCTCGAGCGACGCTCTTCACAGCGGAGGACGAGCGGGTGTTGGCGCGCGGTGCTTTCTGGCCCTACCGCTGCAACGAGAGAGTGGTCAGCCATGGCATCGCCGACTTGACTGGCGATCGGCAGTCGCAGGTTGAAGCCTTCCATGCGGCGGTCCCGACACTCGGCGATCGCAAGTTTCTGCTGTTCCTCAGTCGTATCCATCGTAAGAAAGGTTGTGACCTCTTGATCGAAGCCTTCGCACGGCTCTCACGCAGCCAGCCGGACTATGATCTTGTCATTGCCGGCCCCGATCAAGAAGGATGGCGGAAGGCGCTCGAGGCGCGGAGCCAGGCCCTCGGAATCGCAGCTCGCGTACACTGGCCCGGTATGCTCGTCGGCGATGCCAAATGGGGAGCATTCCGGGCCTGCGAGGCTTTCATCCTCCCCTCTCATCAGGAGAATTTCGGTATTGTTGTCGCGGAGGCGATGGCTGCGGGGCGGCCGGTGCTGATCACCAACAAGATTAATATCTGGCGCGAAGTTCGAAACGAGGGTGCTGGACTTGTCGCGGAGGATGACGAACGTGGCATTTGTGATCTCCTCGATCGCTATTTTGCGCTTCCGTTGGAAGAGAGAATGCTTTTGGGAGCGGGCGCTCGGCAATGCTTCCTGCGCAATTTTGAGATCGGGCAAGCCTCCGCTAAAATCGACGAGGCCATGCGCGAGGCCACCAGACAATGCTCCCATTAGCATTTCACGCCAATCGATCGCCGGGTGATCCGAGCTTTTCGTTCGGCAACCGGCTATTCAGAGCCGTTTGGACTATTGTTTGGGTTAGCCTGGCGTCCTGGACGCCGCCATTCCTGTTCGCCTGGCGCCGTTTCCTGCTGCGGAGCTTCGGAGCCAAAATCGCCGACACCGCGCGCGTCTACGGTAGCGCTCGTATTTGGTATCCGCCAAACCTGGAGATGGGGGAATATGCTTGCCTTGCTTCTCGGGTTAACTGCTATTGTATGGGAAAGATCAGCCTTGCTGATCACGCGCTAGCTTCGCAGGGATCGCATTTGTGTGCTGGCACGCACAATATCGATGATCCGAGCTTTCAGTTGATCACCGCGCCGATTCAAGTTGGTGCAAGAGCCTGGATCGCAGCGGAAGCATTTGTCGGCCCGGGGGTCAGGGTAGGCGAGGGCGCTGTGCTGGGCGCGAGAGGAGTCACGTTCAAAGATCTTGAACCTTGGACCGTTTATGCGGGTAATCCGGCGCGAGAGATCAGGAAGCGTGATCTCCACAATCGATGATCGGGCAGCGTTAAACAGCCAAGGCCGAAGTCCAGGAAAACCCATGGTAGACCTCGCAGTTGTCATTTTGTGTCTCAACGAGGAGGTTCATCTCCCACGGGCACTGAAGTGCGTCGCCCCCTTTGCAAAGCAAGTCTTTGTCATCGACTCCTTCTCATCCGACAAAACGGTCGAGATCGCGCGCTCCGAAGGAGCTATCGTTCTGCAAAACCGCTTCATCAATCACGCAAAGCAATTTCAGTGGGCGTTGGAAAATGCGCCGATCACGACAGAATGGATCCTGCGACTAGATGCGGATGAGATCATTGAATCCGATCTGGCGGCGGAGATAGAGATCAAGCTGCAGAACCTACCGGACGAAGTCGTCGGCATTAATCTTAAACGCAAGCATATCTTTCTTGGACGCTGGATCCGGCATGGAGGTCGCTATCCGCTGCTGCTTCTTAGGATATGGCGGCGCGGGCGCGGCCAGATCGAAGATCGGTGGATGGATGAACATATTGTCGTGCACGGCGGGCGGACCATTACACTTGAGGGAGGATTTGCCGACGACAATCTTGGAGATCTCACTGCTTTCACAGAAAAGCACAATAAATATGCGACGCGCGAAGCGATCGACGTCCTCAGTAAAAAATATGGTCTGTTCGATGCCAAGCACGAGCTGTCGTCAGATGGGACATCAGTTCAAGCGGCGACCAAGCGTTGGGTCAAGAATAACGTCTACAACTTCTTGCCGTTTGGGCTGGGCCCTCTAGGCTATTTCTTGTTCAGGTACATAGTCCAATTAGGATTCCTGGATGGACGTGAAGGCCTCATCTACCACTTCCTTCAGGGTTTCTGGTACCGGTTCTTGGTCAGCGCCAAGGTCGAGGAATACGATCGCGTGATCAGCTCGTTCAGCGGAGAGAACGAACGGAAAGAGGCTCTTGCGAGGTTAACGGGATATAGCTTCTGACGGCAGGCCGCGTACGCAGACCGGGGCTGCCGGGACGTGTCTGGTGCCGATTAGTTGCCCGCATCCAAGAGGCGTTTGGCTGTCCAGTAGGCCCCTTGAGCTAATGCGGTTTCGATTTCCTGCATTCTTTTGCGCGCTTTGATGCAATTTCCGGACGCGAAGAGACCGCCACATTCACTGTCCGCGGAGCGCTGCGCCGCGGCCACGCGCACGGAAAAATTGAGCTTACCCTCGTTAGTAAGGAAAGCCTCCGCGTCGAGTATCCGGCGCGCTGCCTGATGCTCGAAGACCATCATCTGATAGGGCTTAAGGTCCACCTTCAAGATACCGGAATCTGCGGAGAATATCTTCCCGGACGTAGTGCGCATGACAGATTCGGGCGCATTCAAATGCAGGCGCGCGGAGATCGGCAGATCCAACATATTCACGACGTAGAACATTCCGTCACGCTGCCGTGCAACGATCGTATCGGGCGCTCTCGGCACGCGCTCAAACGGAAGGCGGGGCAAGGAGCGGAATTCTGCGAAAAACTCGCGTTGAGCTTCGTCTCCGAAAACGTATCCGTTGCCGCCGTCCCCAAGCATGAAGGCATCGGTGAGGCCGACAATGGTTGCGTAGCGTGCGAGCGGATAGCGGCCGGGGGGCTCGCTCGCGGAACTGATCCAGGAACTGCTCGAGTCAGACAGTCCGATGGCTTGGCCGGGGGCTGCCTTGTTGGTGATTTCGATGTACTCCATGGGCAAAATCACATGCGGTCCTGATCCCAGGCGGGCCAGGGGGTTGAAATTCTCCGGCGAGTCAAGTTCGCTACTTTGACGACGTCGCCAAGCAGGATCGGATTCGCGTGCGCCGTGCCTGAAACGTTCATCGATGAGCGTGAGGCCGTCGATTGACTTGAGTAGGTCGATGTCGATGCCGAATTCTCGCATCGTGTCACGAGTCCATTTGTCGTCGGCGAAGAGGGACGCTGACACGCGAAGATCGGGTCTTGCCGTGCGAACACGCAAGACGATCTCCTGGAAGAGATCCCGGATTTTTTCGCAGCGCCAGGCGATCCAGGCTGCTCGATGTTTGCTAAGCAGATAGGTGTAACGCTGGCGGGCGGAGCTTGGTTCATCGCTTGAGAGGTCAAGATTCGTGGGCGGAGTCAGGCCGGTCTCGCGGAAGAAGCGGGTAACGGTGTCCGCCTCGTAGCCCCACTCGAGCGAGACGAGATTGTTCAAGGCGGGATTCTGCCAGTTCGACACCCTCAGATCGATCCCGGCGAAGGCTGTATATTCCCTGTAGCGGTCCGCCAATTCGCCGATCATGTCCACGTACCATTTTTTGACATCTTGATTTAGAGGATTGTAGAATGGCGGGCGAAATATCGCGCCGTCCGGCCCCAGGAGATGGCGTTGTCCCAGCGCGGAGAGCAGCAGTCGTTTCTTCTGCGATGCTTGATCGCGTGACGTCCAGAGCAATTCGTCCGCGCGGGGATGGAGTTGTGGCACAACCTTCAAGCCATAGCGCTCAGCGCCAAGCATGAAGGCCTCCGTCAGGTCATGTTCCTGTTGACCGAAAGCCAGATGAAAATGTGAGGGGTACATGGCAAAGTTGTACACAACGACGGTCGGTGAAACGATCGTCGCCCCGGCCCAGCGCGCCAGCCTGAGGTATCGATCGATCGGAGCAAAGACGGCGTCCGGTTGATGTCCCTGACCGACAAGATCCCGAAAATTGTCCCCCTCTTCGTACCACAGCGTCACGTCGCGTCCTGTCGTTGAAGAAGGTGTTGGGAGGTCATCCGAGGACTCGGCTTCGTAGAGCCGAATATGCCCGATCGCCGCTTTCATTCCGTCATGAACATTGAAGATGACGACTCTAGCCTCCAATGAAGATGGCCAGACTATCGCGCTCATCTTTACCATGCGGTCCGAAAGCGGCCAGATAGCACCGGTTTCAGCTCCGATGCTGGTCGGATATCCTCGACCATTAGTGCTGCGTAGAGCGACCACAAATACACGGGGTGCATCGTCAGGAAATTCGATTTCGAGGACATAGGGACGATTTGGCGAGAGACCTTTGACGCTGTACGCAAACCAATTTGGAGTTGGGGCAAGGCCAACAGCCCCTCTACGCACAAAGGCAGTCGTGCCTCGAGAACCGGATTCGCGGTAGATGCCGGCGGCTCCCGATGTGGCGATGGTCTCTCCTGCCTGAAAATCAGGTGAACGACTTGCAGCGTCGATGTCGATCGCGAGGCGGCCGCGTCGAAAAATCGGTTCAACGCCTGAGGTATCAAACACCGCGTAATTCAAACGTGCTGTAGCGGCGAGGCCTGGCCGCGCGCCGATACTGTGTAGATCAACCGCAACGTCCCCTGCTGAATCACAAGCTAGATCGAGCGAATGCTGAGCCAAAATCCGAGACGGAGGGATTTCCATTTGCCTGTGAAGGACGTGACCGTTTGAAGTGAAGGTGGCGTTGATTATGAACGACGTCTCATTGCCGCCGGTCTCGATCACTAGCGGGATACACGACCCTACCGGAAAGGTTGTTTTCTTGGGCGGCACGACGCGAAAACCTAGCGACTGATTCGGCGCGGATTCCAAACGCAGAAGTTCGATCTGTGGAAAGCCGGTCCAAAAGAAATTCTGCAAACGTAGTCGATGCTGTCCCGTCGGCAGCCAGATCCAGCCGGCTTCAAATCGCCCGTCGGCCGTTACGCGACCACCGGCGAGGCGCTGATCTGAACCCGCACCTGCAAGGTCGAATATGAACTCGACTCTCGAAGGTTGTGGCGCACTACCAACGACAACGCGATACCATCCCTGCCGGTCGACCTTGAACTCATAGTCGAACCAACCGACATTGCCAGGCGAAATCCGGGAAAGGCCGTTTGACGCTTCGGGCGCTCGCAATCCGGTCGTGCCCGCGGCCAACCAATGATCATGCGGCTTTGCAAGGTTGATCTCGATAGAGAATTCTTCAACCGCCGCAGCCCGGTTCGGGCAAACGACGAGAGAGACAGCCATCACGATGGCAAGTGGCTGGATAAACCAGCCGACAAAGAATGACAAAACTGCGAATGTGATCAGGGGGAAAGCTGCCAGGGCCTTCGAGCGATTGGCAGCACGTTGTAGATCACTGGTGAGCACTAATGCGAGCTCCTCAACCGAACCGAGCGAAAATGCTACTCGCGGGGCAGCCTAAGTCTAAGGATAGGTGATGTCCAGAAAACCGATCGTTCGGAGCCGGAATTCGGTATGCCAAGCCAATCGGCCCGCCGGGCGCGTGACACCGAAGCCGTCGCGCGACCGTTCGGACGGCCACTTAAACTGGCTCTCGCCAACCAGAGAGATCGAATTCGTTTCGCGATGGGCTCACGTCCTCGGCAAACCTATCGTTTACCGATTCGCTGAGCGCTGTATTCCGTGTTTTGAGCCGGCTCGGGGGAGGGGCCGACCAGCGGAGTCATGCCGCTCTTTCACGGACATTTTTAGCATTTGCTCGAAGCTGGCCAAAATCGCTTTCTTGTCCCATCGCGAGAGGGCGATATCTCTGGCAGCTTTCCCTAGCGATGAACGCAGGCTGGGATTATCCGCCAGCGAGCGCACACTATCAGCCAGCGTCTTGGCGTCACCGGGAGGCGTCACGATTCCCGCACTCTGCACCTCGAGCGCTAGCCCCGTACCGGCCTTGGCCATGACGATCACCGGCTTACCAGAGGCAAGAATGCCGCCGAGCTTGGACGGCAACACCAGGTCCGCCGCCTCGGCCTTCTGTGGGATTAGATGCACGTCGGCCGCCTTGAGCAAATTCGCGAAACTCTTGTCTGTCTGAAGATTCAAGTACTGGACGTTATTCAAATCAGCCGAGAGGCCTTGTAGGATCCCCTTATGCGGACCCTCGCCGCACAACACGAAGCGAATATTGGAATCGACACTGTTCAAAAGCCTCGCAGCGTCGATGATGAGTTCAAGACCTTGCTTGTTCGACATCGCCCCCGAATAAAGGCAAATAAGATGTCGTTCGTGGAGACCTAGTCGTTCCTGTCGGAATCGCTGATCGCGGGCGTCGGGTGCGATGTGACGGGTGTCGACCCAATTCCGGATTTCTCGGATCCTATCTCCGTTGACATGCTTTGAAGCAAGTCGGTCGACCATTTGCGGTGAGATGGTCGAAACGCGGTCGAAGGATTGCAGGATCATGCGCTCAATGGCCTCCATCGACGACCGGACCCGCCTGTTTGCGAGGAGACCAAGATCAAACGCGGCGTCCACTTCGAAGTCCTGGAGATGAAGCCATGAAAGTGCGCCGGTTCGACGTGCGATCCAGGCAGGGAATGCCGCTGACAGGAGCGAGGGCGCGACCGAGAGGATGACCTCCGGACGCCAGCGCAGAGAGGCCACCAGAACCGGCCAAAAGCTCGTAAGAGCGAATGAGGCATGATGCAGCAGTCGCTTCGCGCCTGTCGGCTTCTTGGGAACGTAAATGGCTGCTCGCGTGATCGAGACACCTTTAACACACTCGCGGCGATAGGACCAACCTCGGTAGTCCTCAGAAACAAGCCATTCCGGATAGTAGGGAGGGGCCGTTATGACACGTACTTCGTGCCCAAAGGCTGCGAGTGCTTCACAGAGCTCCGTGTTATATTTTGGGACACCGATGAGGTCGGGAGCATAATTGATCCCAACTACGAGAATACGCACTACCAGCCCCCAACAAACCCGAACCGGCGTTGAAAAACACCTTGCTTTGAAAACCGGCTAGATTCGGCGACCAGAAACCTTGCGACAAAAAGATTATACTGGTCGGCCGCGCCAACATTTGGCGCAGTATGAAAAATCATAGCTTCCTGCCAGAAATAAACCAAAGGGCAATAGGACTATCAAACTCAACTCTAACACAAGCGCGCCGGGCAAGCACACAAATAGCAGGTAAACCTTAATCGCCCGGGGGGTATTTAATCACCAGTCTGCAAGAAAGACCATTGCCTCGGCTGGTTTGGGTCGAGTAGTCGAGACCGTCTCGTTGTGAAAGCCACCCGCGCGAGCGATAAACAGCAACGACACTCGTGCGCGTCTTGCGACCCAAAAGGCGACGAACGCGCATTCAATAACTCCGTGCCGACTCGCCCCTCCGTCTGAAGAGGTATCATAAAACCTCTCATGGTTCGAGCGCTTCGCGAGGGGATCGTTCTTCGGCCAGCACGGCTGCTGAGAATAAAAGATGGGGTGGCAGTGCATTTGAGGTCGGAAGGCGGCATACGCACCTGGCGGATCGCGCGTCCAGCCGCCCGGTGTGCCGAAGCCTGCGAAGATTGAAGTCATGAGCGCTCTGAGCGGCGCCAAGCGATACCCCGCATTCTCGGTTAACCCCACACCACGGTCGTTTGTCACGACACTGGGATTTGGCCTCCGATGACGATAGATTATTTTTCGATAGTGTGCCAATCGAGAATGATGATCGTTCCGAATCTAGATATAGCTTCAAAGTTGGGGTGAAGAACTACCGTTGGATCGTGCGCAGGCGAATTCGTCTGGTCCCTCAGCGCACTATTAAGCATAACTTTTTAAGAATGGTTCGCCGAGAACAATATGTTGAGAATGATCGCAGAAAGGCTGTCTCGCAATAGGCGAGTGAAGCGAAGTCTGCCCAATGGAATCCAGATTTATGTCTCACCGGACAGCCAGCTAAAATACCTCAAGCGAAGTTTCGATCGCGATCTCTATGAATTGTCAGAACGTTTTGTCACGCCCTCGTCTACGGTATGGGACGTTGGCGCAAATTGCGGGGTTATGTCGTTCAATGCAGCTAAGGCCCGCCAAATCGTCGCTATAGAGGCTGATCCCTTTTTGGTAGGGCTCCTCCAAGATTCAGTGGCCTTGAGTAAGGTCGATGTCGCTGTAGTCGCTGCAGCTGCTTTCTCCACCTCCTCGCTCGCTGAATTCTCTATCGCACGCCGAGGCAGGGCTTCTAACTATCTTTCTCAAGTACGAGGTCATAGCCAGTCTGGAGGGGAGCGAGCAAGGATCTTCGTTCCGACGATTACTTTGGACAGTCTGCTCAGCAAGTTTGATCCTCCAACGTTCATAAAGATTGACGTTGAGGGGGCTGAGATTCAAGTTTTTGAAGGTTCTAAAGCGGTTCTGCAGATCTCACGTCCTACGATTTACTACGAGGCCTCCTCCGAGACGGCAGGACCGTGTGCAGAGATATTGCAGCAGTTCGGCTATAAGATTGAGAAAGCTGGTGAACTTAATTGGTTGGCCGAACAGGCCACATGAAGGGTCACGGGGGCGCCGGGAGAACATTCACGCCGACGTCAGTCGCGTTATAAAAATCAACGTCGCACTTGAAGGTGCTTTGACCGATCCAATGCCAGGGGAGCGATCCAACTCGGCGGCTACATTGTCGCGGTAACCTCCTGAATTCCAGACTGCACTACTGCCGCTAAGACGGCCTCGGTTGCGGGCATTGCAATTATTGCCTATCTCAACCCGGCAACGACGGACATGCGCGCAAAGCACGTCGCCATTCGCAAATCAGGCGTCGCTCGGTTAGAGTTTTCATCGAAACGCGAAACGGGGCGCTCATCTTGGTCGCGCCAACCCAGCGGAACCGATGTCGGGATGTTGAAACCTGAGCTCCAGGAATTCATGTGCCAGATGAAGAGAGACCCCGAGCGGTCCAGTAACAATGTGTCGATATTCATGGATCAGGTCGGCTGCAAAGTTCGGTGCAAACTGGTGTCCACTCTTGTTCCGAAGGTTCTCAAGAGAATGAAAAGCTTTTCGCCCGTCATGCTTGTGACCTGGTCCATCTGGGCCGGCCTGAGCGGGACGATGGTCATCGCCTCAGCAGAGCAAATAGATATCTCAAGTGGTCAACGGCAGCTGACTGGCGGTCTTAGCTTCGCGGCGGGCTATCCCCTCGACCAAGTGCACGGCGTCACCATCAGCGGCGCATACGGTGTCGGCGCCTTGACATCAAAATGGCGCTCTGGGCCTCTGTTCGATCTGGTGGCTAATGGTATCACGACAACGATTCATGGCGTTGGCCCCGGTTATCCCGACGTCAAAGCCATCGCGACTGCGATTGGCGTCTCTCCCTTATCCGGCATCGGTGGAGGCACGATCAGCAGATTCTACGACCAATCCGGCAATGCCAACGACTTCGTTCAGCCCGGAACAACAGCCGGGACGCAGCCTGAACTTTGGCTCATCAATGGAAACGTGACGATCGGTTTCTCAGGCGGGATTTCAGCCGGCAACCAGTTCATGTCGAATGAGTTTATCGTGAACAACCACTCACTTTCCCTTTTCGCTGCCGTTACTCCGTTTGCGACGCAACCGTATGGTGCGGCCAATTCGGTCGCCGGAATTTTTGGGACCGGAACGCCGGGAGCTGCGCGTGGGGCCGACATTCGCTTCTTCAGCTCCAGCACTGGTACGGCTGGAAGCGGACGCGCAACGACGGCGTTTGCGGGCATCGCCGATTCTTCAAGCGGTCCAGGACAGGTTATCAGCCCTTACATTGGCAACCAACCGCAAATCCTGACTGCTACTGCAAACGAAGCAGGCACCACGGGTTCGCAGAACAACACGACCGGCACGGGATCCCCCCTCATCGCGGGAACGCATAATGCCAACCTGTTCGGAAACCTTTCAGCACAGTTTCCCTATTGTGGCCGGGTCCAAGCGCTGATCGTTTCATCGTCCGTCTTTTCTGGCGTGCAACTCGGGACAATGAAGACGTCGCTGGCATCGTGGGCAAACATCAGTTTGACCGTCAACCGCGCGAACAAACTAAACGTTGTGGTTGACGGAGCATCGACCGATGTCGGACAGGGGTCGGACCCGACAGGCGGCTATGGCGCCACAGGTCTTGGCGGCTATGGATACACCGAGCAATTGAAAGACCAACTGCCGGGAGTATCGTGGCACAACTTCGCGGTATCGGGCGCGACCATCACAAACCGCACCCTCGATTACTCCAGCGGACTCGTCCAGAACAGTGCATTCCAGCCCCAATCGACCACGAATATTCTGATTGCCCCCAGCGTCTCGGCCTATGCCGAACTGCTGGTTAACGGCAATAATGCGAAGAGTGCATTTGCTGCTTTCCAGAAATGGCTGGCGGCCGCCAAATCTGTTAGCTGGACGCGGATTACGGTCATTGCCTATCCCGATGCAGCGATTGCGGGTATGGCCGCGTACAACACTTTGCTGTTCGCCAATCAGGCTTCGCTCGGATACGACCTCATCGACGGGCGAAAAGCGCTGCAACCTTTGTTAAATGGCCCCCCTTATAGCGCCGTCGACGGGCATCCGACGGTAATGGGAAGCGCGCTTTATGTATCAATCATCAAACCTTATCTGATGCAATTTCTGTAAGCGGCGCCCCGCAATTTCCTGCAGTACCCAATTTCGCTAGTATGCCCCGTCCTGCCAAAAGGCCACGCCCAACGTCCGCAGCACGACCTTAAAATCGAGCCAAAAGCTCCAGTTGTTGATGTACCAGAGATCGTGTTCGACGCGCTGTTGCATCTGTTCGATCTGCCGAGTTTCGCCCCGATAGCCATTAACTTGTGCCCAACCAGTCAGGCCAGGCTGCACATGATGTCGAAAGGCGTAGTTGGCGATCAGCTTTTCGTATTCCGAGTTGTGTGAAATCGCATGAGGACGGGGCCCCACGAGCGACATGTCACCCAAGATAACATTGAACAATTGTGGCAGCTCGTCGACGCTGGTTTTCCGCAAGAATCGACCGAGGCGGGTAACTCGAGTGTCGTTTCGCGTTGCCTGTCTTATCGCTGCGTTATCTTCCAGGACGTACATGGTCCTGAATTTGAAAATGTTGAAAGTCTGTCCGTTGAAGCCGTTGCGCCTCTGCCGGAAGAATATCGGGCCTCGAGAATCGAGCTTGATGAGAGCAGCTGTTATCAGCATCAGCGGAGCCATGATCAGAAGGCCGATCGCCGTGAGGCCAATATCAAAGCAGCGCTTGGTGGCCAATTCGAATTTCGTCAGCGGGGCTCGTCTGAGTAAAGCTGTCCAGGTACCGCCCACGTTTGCGGCGGGATAGCGCAGGAATCTCGCGGCGTTTTCATCGGGGATCAGGTGAACCGTAACCGGGAGCACCGCGAGAGCATCCAAAATTCCGTCGATGGCACGGTCGTTGCGCCATTGCATGAGAAGATAGACGTGCTCGATTTGCTCGCCCCTCGCGAACTCGATCATTTCCGCGAGCTTGGATCGGAGCGATCGTGGCATCCCGGGCGAAGAAATTTCCTCTTTCGAAATTTCGTAGATCCTCACGGGGGCGAACCCGTATGACAGAAGCTCCTTCAGCGGGCCCGACGAACTGCTCTTGCCTTGTTCGGCGATGACCAGGACGCGCTTCTTGGCGAATAAACCGTTGGACAAGGATCGCGAAATGAAGCGGGCGACCATTTGACGCCAGCAGAGTAGGGCTCCCAAACCACCAGTGGAAAAGAGGATCACGGCCCCGCGCGAAAAATTGCTGCCAACCTTCATTGTGAACGCGACGGCGGCAAGCAATGCAAATATGCCTGACCAGATCACGATCGTTTCTCGTACTTGCCGGGCGACGAGCAGGAGGCCCTTCAGATGGTAATTTTGCCGAGCCGTCATGATCGTCACAAAGTTAACGGCGACAATCAGTGCCATGCCTGCATACGGCAGGACGTGTTCAACATCGCCGTCTGTCAGCAAATAGTAGACGGAGCTGAAGCCAACGCCCGCGAGCACGATCAATAGAAAGTCGATGACCGCGACCATGGCTTCAACCAGCTTTGGGCGCAGCAGCCGCCAATTCCTGTTGCGGCCCTCCTGGACTGGTAGCCGAACCTCCAAATGCGGATCTGGTGCTTCATGCGGCGGAGATAGCGACAAACGCGGCGCTTTACTCATAATTGGACAGGTTCCGGGAAAATCGATTTGCTAAAATTTACTTCTGACTACCTTTATCAGATGTTTTTGTCCCAGCTCAATCGCATAGCCCTACTGACAGTTAACTATAACGTATAGGATGGAGGTGTTATGGTACCGCATTGACATTTGCGAGAATCTTCTGTGTGGTTGGTCGGAAAGCAAGGGGAAGCGGGTGATGGTTCGCAAGTTTGGCATCGTTTGTGGGCTCGGGCTCGGATTGTTGATGAGCGCGGGTTCGGCGTTTGCGTTAGGGCCGGTTGCTGGTCTTTCCGCTGGCGCTCAGCAGGATCTGCTGGATGTATCGTTCTTTGGTCGGCCGTACCCCTATGGTTACACGGGGTGGGGACCCTGCGTTCGCTATGTGGAAGTACAGACCCGTCGTGGTGTTAAGGTGCGCCGCGTCTGGGTCTGCCGTTAGTTCTGCAGAACTACTGGGCTAAATTTTCACCGCGGACTTGCTCCAGCTTAGGTTGGGGCGGCAGCGTCGGGATCAATTGGGCGTGGTCGGATGAAAACTCTCCTGAGTTCATCCGGCAGGGACTAGGTTCTGTACCCATAACCATTGAGCGTTTGCGTTTGTCGTGATTCAAGGTCCTGGGAGGACCTTGATCATGGCCCGGTACGATGTTTCGGAG
>LNAP01001442.1_pt1 | contig 42932 bp, 38 predicted proteins | sample 602601 | NCBI WGS metagenome assembly LNAP01 (sample SAMN02440304, study PRJNA202911) | soil metagenome | biome: Subtropical and temperate rainforests or woodlands; isolation source: soil samples (1 kg each in a 20% v/v slurry with milli Q water) were... ...
TGCAAATGTGGGAGGGGGCTTGCCCCCGATAGCAGTGTGTCAGTTGATGCATCTGGTGACTGATTCACCGCCATCGGGGGCAAGCCCCCTCCCACATTTAAACCGCATTCCAACAGTCGTTATTCGGCGTCGCTGAAGTCGTAGTGCAATTCATTATCCCGGCTACTGATCCGCACACCCGCCAGCGCCTTGCCTTCGAGCATGCGCGTGAGGAATTCACGGCTCATGTCCGGCAGCAGGCTGTTGGTGAGGATCGTGTCGATCATGCGCCCGCCGCTTTCGGTCTCGGTGCAGCGCGAGACGATCAAATCGACCACCGCGTCGTCGTAATCGAAGGCGACTTTGTGGGTGTTCTGCACACGCTTCTTGATGCGCTCGAGTTGCAGGCGGGTGATCGCCTTGAGCATCTCGTCGCTCAGCGGGTAATACGGGATGGTCACCAGTCGGCCGAGCAGTGCGGGCGGGAAAATCTCCAGCAGCGGCTGGCGCAGGGCTTTGGCAATGTCTTCCGGCGCGGGGATGTTCGCCGGGTCTTTGCAGACCTGGGAAATCAACTCGGTGCCGGCGTTGGTGGTCAGCAGGATCAGCGTGTTCTTGAAGTCGATGACCCGGCCTTCGCCGTCTTCCATCACGCCCTTGTCGAACACCTGGAAGAAGATCTCGTGTACGTCCGGGTGGGCTTTTTCCACCTCGTCCAGCAGCACCACGCTGTAGGGTTTGCGCCGTACCGCTTCGGTCAGCACGCCGCCTTCGCCGTAGCCGATGTAGCCCGGTGGCGCGCCCTTGAGGGTCGACACGGTGTGGGCTTCCTGGAACTCGCTCATGTTGATGGTGATGACGTTCTGCTCGCCGCCGTACATGGCTTCGGCCAGGGCCAGGGCGGTTTCGGTCTTGCCCACGCCGGAGGTGCCGGCCAGCATGAACACGCCGATCGGCGTCGAGGCCGGCGCGGGAGGTCTGGATGCGCTTGGCGATCATCTGCAAGGCGTGGTCCTGGCCGATGATGCGTTTCTTCAGGTGCTGGTCGAGGTTGAGCACGGTTTCCAGTTCGTTGCGCGCCATGCGGCCGACCGGGATGCCGGTCCAGTCGGCGACCACCGAGGCCACCGCCTGGTAATCCACGGTCGGCAGGATCAGCGGGGTTTCGCCTTGCAGCGCGGTGAGGCGCTGCTGCAGGTCGACCAATTGCGCACGCAACTCATCGTTGCCGCTGTCGACCACGCCGACTTTTTCACGCAACGTCGCGCGGGTGGCGAGCAACTCATCGACCAGGGTTTTCTCTTCGGCCCAGCGGCTTTCCAGGCTGGCCAGGCGCTCGCGCTCGGCACTCAGCAGGGCTTCGCTGTTGCTCTGGCGTGCCCCGATGGCGATGCCGATCGCATGCTCGCGGGCGATGATCTGCAGCTCGGTTTCCAGGGCTTCGATGCGGCGACGGCTGTCGTCGACTTCGGCCGGCACCGCATGCAGGCTGATGGCGACGCGGGCGCAGGCGGTGTCCAGCAGGCTGACGGATTTATCCGGCAACTGGCGCGCCGGGATGTAGCGGTGGGACAGCTTCACCGAGGCTTCCAGTGCTTCGTCGAGGATCTGCACCTGATGGTGTTTCTCCATGGTCGAGGCCACGCCGCGCATCATCAGCAGCGCCTTGTCTTCCGACGGTTCGGCCACCTGCACTACCTGGAAACGGCGGGTCAGGGCCGGGTCTTTTTCGATGTGTTTCTTGTACTCGGCCCAGGTGGTCGCGGCCACGGTACGCAAGGTGCCGCGGGCCAGGGCCGGTTTGAGCAGGTTGGCTGCGTCACCGGTGCCGGCGGCACCACCGGCACCCACCAGGGTGTGGGCTTCGTCGATGAACAGGATGATCGGCTTCGGCGAGGCCTGGACGTCTTCGATGACCTGGCGCAGGCGCTGTTCGAACTCGCCTTTCATGCTGGCGCCGGCTTGCAGCAGGCCGACGTCGAGGCTGCGCAGTTCCACGTCTTTCAGCGCGGGCGGCACGTCGCCGGCGACGATGCGCAGGGCGAAGCCTTCGACCACGGCCGTCTTGCCCACGCCGGCTTCACCGGTGAGGATCGGGTTGTTCTGGCGTCGACGCATGAGGATATCCACCAACTGGCGGATCTCTTCGTCGCGGCCGACGATCGGGTCGAGCTTGCCGCTGCGTGCCTGTTCGGTCAGGTCGACCGTGAAACGCTTGAGCGCTTCCTGCTTGCCCATCGCACTCGGCGCCATCGCACCGCTGGCTTCGCCCGGAACGGCGCCGGCGTTGAAACCGTCGCTGGCCGTCAACGCATTCTCCGGCGAGTCGCCGACGTACTCGTCAAAGCGTTCGCTCAGGGCTTCGGCCTTGACCTTGTCGAACTCCGCCGACAAACCCAACAGCGCATGGCGCAGGCTCGGCGTCTTCAGAATGCCCAGCAGCAGATAACCGGTACGCACCTGGCTTTCGCCGAACATCAGGCTGCCGTAGACCCAGCCGCGCTCTACGGCTTCTTCCACATGGGAGGACAGGTCGGTGATCGAAGTCGAGCCCCGCGGCAGGCGGTCGAGGGCTTCGGTCAGGTCGCGGGCCAGGCGCGCCGGTTCCACGTTGAACTGACGGATGATGCGGTGCAGGTCCGAGTCCTGCAGTTGCAGCAACTGGTGAAACCAGTGGGCCAGTTCCACATACGGATTGCCCCGCAGCTTGCAGAACACCGTGGCGGCTTCGATGGCTTTGTAGGCCACGCTGTTGAGTTTGCCGAACAGTGCGGCGCGACTGATTTCACCCATGCTCTGGATTCCTTGAGGTGGTGGCGTGATCGGCGTAATGCCGGGCCAGGATTAGGTCGTTGGCATCAACCGCAGGGCGGCCGAGCCAGGTGTTGAAGCCCAGGCGGAACCGGCCGTTGAGTTGCAGCGCCGGGACTTCGGGTTGTTGCAGAACCAGGTTCAAGTCCCAGTCCAATTCATGGCCCAGGTACTCGGCCACCCAGGCCACCAGCTCGTTGAACGGCTGGCTGCCGGGCAGCATGCCCATGTAGTCGTCCAGCGCGAGCGGGCCCAGGCGGATGCGGAATTTGTGCTGGCGGTCCCACACATGGCTGCCCAGGCAGAAGTCCACGCCGAGCCGGTTGGCGCTGACCCCGACGCGACTGCGCTCGGGCAGTTCGAGCCATTGGCCGATGTATTCTTCGATCTCTACCGGCAGGCCGAAGTACTCGCCAAGGATCGCCTTCAAGCCATCCGGGTAGCGGGTCTGCGCCGACAGGTGGCCGCTGTAATGCAGCTTTGCCGTGTCGGGGATCAGCCCCTGGTTGAGCAGGCTCGGCATGCCCCGACCGCTCAAGGCGGCGAGGCGCGCCGACCAGTAATCATCGTCCGGGCGGTCGTGGCTGACGGTCGGCCGCGCCTCGGCCCAGGCCCGGTAGAACAGGCTCAACAGGCGATGGTGGAAGATATCCAGGAACTGTTTGCTGGTGCTGTCGGCATTGTTGCGCTGGCGTTCGCGCACGTACTCGGTGATGTGCAGCGGCAGCGGGCCGTTGGGGCCGCCGAGGCCGAAAAAGTACTGCTGCAGCCGCGCTGGCTTGCCCTCGCCAGCGGGGTCGACCGAGGCCAGGGTGGCCGGGGCGAAGGTGCAGTCGGCCTGTTGCCCGAGGCGCAGCGGGTCGTCCGCCAGGCGCAGGGACTGGCCCAGGCGCGGCAGGTCCGGCGATTCGCACTCGATACGCCGCAGCGCCTGGAAGAAATCGTATTCCCAGGGCTCCTGGTGCATCGCATCCAGGGTACTCACAGGGTCGGACGACGTCCGGGCTTGGCTTTCCATCGCATGATCTCGCCGCGTTCGGTGGTACGGATCACCGTCTCGGTAAAACTGTCGACACGTAGCGTGCCAGGAAGCGTTCCAGTACCGCACCGAGCAGGAACACGCCGGTGCCGCGAAACGCGTTTTCATCGAATTCCAAGGTGATTTCCAGGCCGCGCCCAAACACGATCGGGCCGGGCATCGGCAGGCGCCGGGTCACCGCTTTGCTGCTGACTTCGCGCAGGCCTTCGATCTGCAATTGCAGGGCGGCGTCGTTGCTGTCGCCATACAGGCGCAACAGTTCGCGCAAGGCGCCTGCGCCCTGGCCCTGTTCGCTCAGGGACAAGTAGTTGAGCGACAGCTGGCTGATCAGGCGCCAGGCCTTGGCGTCATGGGCATGGCTGGCACGCGGGCGGCTGGGCCCGGCGACGCAGCGCACGGCCAGCACCGGGGCGCTGTCGGCGAGGGTAAAGTCGGTCTTACCATTGCCCACGCTCATGAACAGCGGCAAGTCGCGGTTGGTACACAGCGCGCTCACGCCGAGTTGGCGCAGGTCGTGGCGATAGGGCGCTTGCTGGCTGTCCACCAGGCTGACGAAGGTTTCGCTGCCCACGTAGGTGGAGCGCGGGCCGTTGCGCCGCTGGTCGCTGGACAGCACCCGCGGCTCACGGCGCACGGTGTAGTACGCCTGGTCGCGGCCATAACGCGAGGGGTCGCGCACCGCATAGAACGGCAAGAACGGCTGCTCCGGCCCGGTGCCGTGGCCGGTGATGCCGTCGAGGGAGTGAATCTCGAAATCCATCGGCCGCGTGCGGTCGGCGATCACATGGTGTTCGTTGACCCGGTCGGACAAGTGGATACGGTCCACGCGTTTCGGGAACAGGTTGATCGCCGGGGTGCAGAACGGCAGGAACTGCGCGGCGCCGACGCTGCCTTCCAGGCTCGGTTCGTGGCGGTCGAACAGCACGATCAGTTCCAGTTCCTGGCCGTCGCAACGCTTGACCGCACGGCTCAGCTCGGCGAACTCGACGAACAGGAAGCGGTGGGGCAGGGCGAAGTATTCCTGCAGCAACCGATAGCCCTGGAACGCCCGCGCCACCACGGGCATGGCCGCGTCGGCGTCGTCGAAACCGCGCGAGCGCAGCGCGTCTGGTGGCAGGCGCTCGACCCAATCGCCCCCCGGCTTGCGCGCAAACACCGCGCAGGCATTGCCCAGTAATTGTTCGTAGAGGCGGAACGGTTGCTCATCCGCACCGCTGAGGTACAGCGGCAGGTTGTCCAGCGCGAGGCTGTTGAACGGCAACTCGGCGCCGGTGCGCAGGGTCAGGCGCAAACCGGCCTTGGCTTTCGGTTCGCTGGCCGCCAGGCGCCCGAGCACGGCGGCGGGGTTGCCGAAGTACTCGGCGTGGCTGACCTGCAACGGCCACAGCGTCACCGGGTGAGCGGTGCGGTACTCGCAGCAGGTCTGGGTTTCGCGGCCCAACGCGGCGCGCAATACGCTGTCGCGCGGCAACGGGAAACCGCTGGCCAGGGAGCCTTCATCCGGGTCGGTCTGCAGTTGCACCACGGTCATCGACGGGGTCGGCGCCAGGTAGTGTGGGTAGGCGATTTCCAGCAGGTTATGGGTGAAGGTCGGGTACTCGGCGTCGAGCTTGAGCTGCACGCGGGCGGTGAGGTAGGCAAAGCCTTCGAGCAGACGTTCGACGTAGGGGTCGGCGCAGTCCATGCCGGACAGGCTCAGCCGACTGGCGATCTTCGGGTATTCCTTGGCGAACTCGGCGGCGCTTTCGCGCACGTGGTGCAGTTCCTGGTTGTACAGCTCCAGCAGGCGCGGGTTCATGGGCGTCTCCGCTGGTCGGCGTTGACCACGCGTACATGGCCCGACTCCAGGTCCAGGTCGGTTTGCAGCAGCAGGCGCAACGGCACCGGCTGCGCCCACAGGTCGCCTTCGATCTCGAAGCTCAGGGCGTTGTGGTTCATCTCGCCATGGCCGACACGGGCTTTGACGCGCAGGGTGTGGCGCAGAATACGTGGCTCAAAGGTGGCGATCGCCTGGTAGATCAGGGCTTCCAGGGCCTTGATGTCGACGCTGGAAACACTGTTGCCCGCCAGCGCCGGCAGGCCGTAATTGACCACCGAGGTGCCGGCCGGGGTGTGCAGGGTGGCATCGGCGTCGAGCAACGACGTGGTGTTGAGCAGCCACGCCAGGTCACGCAGCACCGAGGCCTTCAATTGGGTAAGGGACAGCACGCGCTTGTCGGCGCTTTCCTTCGGGTTGGTTGGGTCGTCGTCGGTCAACCGGTCCAACAGGGACGGTTGCAGACGGTCGCGGGAAGCGATTTCAGTTACCACCAAAGCAGCTCCACGGACGGGTTGCGAGAGGGACAAAGTGCCTGGGGCCGTGGCGCTGGGCCACGGCCGCCAGGGCTATCAGCGCTTGGTGTTGGAACGGATGTTCCAGCCAAACTTGATCGCGCCGCCGTCTTTGGTGCCGTCGGCTTTCTGCGGTTGGTAGTCGACCATCACCTGGGCGAAGTTCAGGGTGACGTTTTCGGTCAGGCGATCATCGGAGCCCGAACCGCCAGTGCTCAGGGACGTGACCAGCACTTCTTCCAGGTTGATCACCATGTACTCAACCTGGCTTTCACCACCGGCCTTGCGCACGGTCAGCTTGACCTTGTCGATGTGCTTGCCGCTGGCGCAGTGCATCATCAGGTTCGGCGAGGCCTTGTCGACGTACTTGGTCAGCGACAGGTCCTGGATGTTCACCTTGCCCGCGCCGCCGCCACCGCCTACGTGCATGTTGCCGGACTGGGACATGCCCCAGCTCCAGTTCAGCACGTCGATTTCGTCCTTGTGGGCTTTGTCCATGGACTCGCCCTTGATGTCGCCGATCTTGATGAAAATATCAACAGCCATGTTTTCTCCCTGTGTGGACTCAGCCACTGTATTTGTTAACGCCGCCGACCCCTGTAGGAGCGAGCTTGCTCGCGAAGGTCGTCAACGGTGACGCGGGCATCCTGGATGAACGCAGCGCCTTCAAGTTTTTCGCGAGCAGGCTCGCTCCTACAGGGAGCGAGCCAGTCCCGATTTTTTATGCGCTTTTCGCCGAAGGCAGTTTCGATACCAGGCGCAGCGACACGGTCAGCCCTTCGAGCTGGTAGTGCGGGCGCAGGTAGAACTTGGAGTTGTAGTAACCCGGGTTGCCCTCGACGTCTTCCACGATCACTTCGGCTGCCGCCAGTGGGTGCTGGGCCTTGGTGGTTTCGGTGGAGTGCGCCGGGTCGCCGTCGACGTAGTTGAGGATCCAGTCCTGCAACCAGCGCTGCATTTCGTCCTTCTCTTTGAAGGAACCGATCTTGTCGCGCACGATGCACTTCAAGTAGTGCGCGAAACGGCAGGTGGCGAACAGGTACGGCAGGCGTGCGGCCAGGTTGGCGTTGGCGGTGGCGTCCGGATCGTCGTATTCGGCCGGCTTCTGCAGCGACTGCGCGCCGATGAACGCGGCGAAGTCGGTGTTCTTCTTGTGCAGCAGCGGCATGAAACCGTTCTTCGCCAGCTCCGCTTCACGGCGGTCGCTGATGGCGATTTCGGTCGGGCACTTCATGTCCACGCCCCCGTCATCGGTAGGGAACGTGTGGGCCGGCAGGTTTTCCACTTCACCGCCGGACTCCACGCCACGGATGCGCGAGCACCAGCCGTAGTGTTTGAACGAACGGTTGATGTTCACCGCCATCGCGTAAGCGGCGTTGGCCCAGGTGTACTTGGAGCTGTCGGCGCCGTCGGTGTTTTCTTCGAAGGCGAAGGCTTCCACCGGGTCGGTGTTGGCGCCATACGGCAGGCGTGCGAGGAAGCGCGGCATGGTCAGGCCGATGTAGCGCGAGTCTTCCGATTCACGCAGCGAGCGCCAGCCGGCGTATTCCGGGGTGGTGAAGATCTTGGTCAGGTCGCGCGGGTTCGACAGTTCCTGCCACGAGCCCATGCCCATCACGGTCGGCGAAGCGGCCGCGATGAACGGGGCGTGCATGGCGGCGCAGACTTTGGACAATTCGCCCAACAGCTCGACATCCGGTGGCGACTGGTCGAAGTAGTAGTCGCCGACCAGGCAACCGTAAGGTTCGCCGCCGAACTGGCCGTATTCTTCTTCGTACATCTTCTTGAAGATCGGGCTCTGGTCCCAGGCGGTGCCCTTGAATTTCTTCAGGGTCTTGTGCAGGTCCGGCTTGGAGATGTTGAGCACGCGGATCTTCAGCTGCTCATCGCTCTCGGTGTTGTTGACCAGGTAGTGCAGGCCACGCCAGGCGCTTTCCAGCTGCTGGAAATCCGGGTGGTGGATGACCTGGTTGACCTGGGCGGTGAGCTTGGCGTCGATGGCGGCGATGATCGATTCGATCGACTTGATCGCGTCGTTGGACACCAGGTCAGTCTGTGCCAGCGCCTGCTCGGCGAGTGTCCGCACGGCGGTTTCCACGGCTTCGCGGGCACGCTCGGTCTTCGGTTTGAACTCTTGCAGCAACAGCGAGGCGAACTCGCTGGTTTCTTCGGTGGCGCCCAGGTTCTGAGCGCTTTCGCGCACGGTATTCTCGGTCATGATTACTGCTCCCCTGCCGGCTTCGGCGCGCTCGCAAGGGCCTGCAGCAATGCCGGGTCCTTGATCGCTTTCATGATGATTTCTTCAGCGCCGGTCTTGCCGTCCATGTAGGTCAGCAGGTTGGCCAACTGGGTACGGGCTTCGAGCAGCTTGTTCAGCGCATCGACCTTGCGAGCCACGGCGGCCGGGCTGAAGTCGTCCATGCTTTCGAAAGTGATGTCCAGGCTCAGGTTGCCTTCGCCGGTCAGCTCGTTGGGTACGTGGAACGCTACGCGCGGTTGCATGGCCTTGAGGCGCGAGTCGAAGTTGTCGACGTCCACTTCAAGGAACTTGCGGTCGGCCACGGGCGCGAGGGGCTCGGCGGGTTTGCCGGCGAGGTCGGCCATCACACCCATCACGAAGGGCAGCTGGACCTTTTTCTCGGCGCCGTAGAGCTCGACGTCGTACTCGATCTGCACTCGAGGCGCGCGGTTGCGCGCGATGAATTTCTGAGAACTTTGCTTCGCCACGTTGCTGCTCCTGGTCGCTTTGTTACTGCGCAGTCGGGCGGCTTACTCGCCGTCCGGGCCACGCAGGTTTTCAAATTGGGACATGCCGTCGGGAATCAGATTGCGCACGATGGCCGCGAAGTCGGCATGCACCAGATGCTTTGCGCGGTTCAACAGCACCGGCAGCGGGCTCGAAGGCTCGTGACGGGTGTAGTACGCAAGGATCTTGTCGAGGCTGCGCAGCACGTCATCGCGGTTGGCGATGTCGCCGCTGGGGCGCGGTGCGGTGGGGGCGGCGGCGAAGTCGGCCGAGGGGGCATTGTCGTCACTGACGGCCTCGGGTTCGCGGCTGCTGGTCTCACCGTTCGGTACAAATTGGCTGAGGATCTGCAGCGCCTGCTTGAGCGGTTGCTTCAACAGGCTGAGGTCGACGCCCTGGGCCGAGCCGACCTGGTCGCTGACCTGTTGTTCGATGGCTTCGCAGGCGGCACGCGCGGTGCTCAAGGCGTCGCGGGTGGCTTGCAGTTGCTCGGGGTCGCTGTCGAGGAACGCGGCGTTGAGCTGCTGGGCGCCGAGTTGTTCATCGGGAAAACTCATCAGGCCGCTGGCGTTCAGCGCGGCGCGCAGGCTCACGGCGCCGAAGGTGCGCGAGCGCGTGAGGATGCTTTCGCGCAGCAGGCGGATCGTCGCGTCGCCGGTCAAGCCGGACAGGGCGTTGATACGCACGGTGGGGTCGTTATCGTCGTCGGCATCCAGGCGCGGGTGCAGGTCGGCCCAGTATTCGCGCAGCAGCGCGTTGATCAGCGTGAGCGCGTCGGCCAACCCGGCCACACCCTGGAGGGCGAGGGCGCTTTGCAGCAGGAAATGGGTGATGCGCAGGTCTTTGCTGCGTTGCAACAGGTCGAGGCTTTGCTGCTGGATGCTGCGCCAGTCCGGCGGTTCGGCAGGCAGGATGGCGTCGCCCATGCTGCGCTCGGGCTGCCCCTTGGCATCACGCTCCAGTTGTAGAAATTGCGCGTCATATTCCATGTCTTCGCCACATGGCGAAGTCGCGGAAACGGCGGCGAGCAGCAACGGCACATCCACTGAAATCGATCTCCCTATCGGCCCGTTAGATGACGGGCAATTCATGCATTAGTTGCGTGATGAACTTTGCATGTTTTCTTGGTCATATACATGTGGCGCCACTAATGTGCCATCACTGGTATTCAAGAAGTTGTGCATTTTTGGTGTAGTAGTTATGGCTTGTCAAGGTAAGCTATTCGCCCTCTGTGACAGATGTGCGGTACTTAACAACCTGCGCGACTGGTGAGTCGAGTGGTGTTCCACGACAGGGTTTTTGTCATTGAGGCCAGTTAAGATCTGCGATCATGCTGGCAAAAAGCAGATTATGACCGTGGTTTGCGTCGCCTGGCGCGATCTCTCGGGAAAGGCGCTCGCCGGGAATCGATTGCGCGCGAAGTATCAGCAAGGAGGCAAGATGTCGCTGTGTTTGACTATCACTAGTTATCACAAGATTACCCCTGGGCAGTGTGCCGAAAAGTCCTTGAACCAGGGCTCGATAGCTATCGGCCGCAGCTCGGATAATGACTGGGTATTGCCTGATCCCGAGCGTCTGGTGTCCTCGAAACATTGCGTAATTCAATACAAAGATGGTCGTTATTATTTAACCGATAACAGTACAAACGGTGTGGAGTTGGTTAACGCCGGCATCCGTCTGCGCCGGGGTAATAGCGAGCCGTTGCAGGATGGCGAGCTGATCCGCATCGGTGATTACGAAATCCAGGCGCGCATCGATTTCAACGTCCAGGCTGTGGATAGCCAGGCGTTTGCCGGGGATTCCCCGAACAGTTTTGAAGCGCTGATGGGCGCCGTCGCCAGCAAGCCGGTAGCCACGCCGGTGATCGCGCCGCAGTTCCAGGGCGCGTCGTCGATGGACACCTTGCCGGACCTCTTCGATTTTCTCAGCCCGACCGCCGTGCCGCCGCCGACCGTGGCCGATCATGTGCCGTCCGAGCAACACGACTTCCGCCCGCCGACCCCGGTGGCCGTGCCGGTGCCGGTGGTCGAGCCGCCTGCCGCGTCGGGTTCGGTCATTCCCGAGGATTGGGACCTGTTTGGCGACACACCGGCGCCGGTGGTCAGCGCACCGCCACCGCCTGCGCCGGTGATCGCGCCGCCACCTGTGGTCGAGCCTGTGCTCCCGGTGGCCGCCGCCCAGCAACCCGATCTTTTGCACGCCTTCCTGCGCGGCGCCGGCCTGGACCCATTGCGCCTGGACAAGGCCCAGGCCGAAGCCCAGATGGAAAGCATCGGCCGCAGCTACCGGCTGATGGTCGAAGGCCTGATCGACGTGTTGCGTGCCCGCGCCAGCCTCAAGGGCGAATTCCGCATGCAGCAGACGATGATCCAGCCCGCGGAAAACAATCCGTTGAAATTCGCCCCGAATGCCGACGAAGCGCTACAGCTGCTGCTGCGTCATGGCAACCAAGCGTTTATGGCACCGGACATCGCAGTGCGCGACAGTTTCGACGACCTGCGCGCTCACCAATTGGCGGTGATGGCCGGTGTGGAAGCGGCGATCAAACACCTGCTCAGCCGCTTCGAACCGGCGCAGCTGGAGGAACGCATGGGCAAGCCCGGCGGGCTGTCGAGCCTGTTCAGCGGCTCGCGCCAGGCCCAGTACTGGCAGCAGTTCACCGAGCTTTACAGCAATATTTCCCGCGAGGCCCAGGAAGATTTCCAGGACCTGTTCGGCCGCGAATTCAGCCGAGCCTACGAAGAGCACAGCGCACGCCAGCGTCGCTGAGCCGCAACACATGGATAAAACGGAAAGCTAAGTACGTCATTGAGGACGAAGGATGATTCCCAGGTTTTTACTCGCAGTGGCCAGCCTGCTGATGCTGGCGGCATGTACCAAGGATGTCGCCGAACCCCAGGCCAGCGCCGCCGAGGTTGAAGCGAACAGCGCTGCCGTCGAGTTGCACTTTCACGCGATTGCCGGGCTCAACCCCGGCGCCAACGGCCAGGCCGCCCCGGTGCGGGTGCGGATTTTCGAACTGAAAAACGCCGCCACCTTCGGCCGTTCGGATTACTTCGCCCTGGCTGACCGTGCGCAATCCACCCTCGGTCTCGACCTGCTGGACCAGGACGAAGTGATGGTGCAGCCCGGCCAGCAGTTGAGCATCCAGCGCGACCTCGACCCGTCCACCCGCCAGATCGGCCTGTTGGTGGGCTACCGCGAGCTGGACCGCGCGCAATGGCGCACGGTGCTCAACGTGCCGCCGCGCCAATACACCGAATACCAGATCAGCCTCGATGTGCGCGCCGTGCGTGCGGACGTCGTGGTTTCCCCATCCAGCCCAGCCCAATAACAAGCAATCGGAGCCCCCATGTCCTGGAACAATCGCGTGGTCTGGTCGGAAGGCATGTTCATCGGAACGCAGCACTTCCAGCAGCATGACCGTTACCTGGCGACGCCCGCAGTCGCCCGTTGTCGGCCGGGGCCTGGGGGTTTTCCGAGCTGCTGATCGATCAGGGCCTGCTGGCCCAGGGCAAGCTGGCGATTGTGTCGGCACGCGGCCTGCTGCCCGACGGCACGCCGTTCAATATCCCCCAGGATGACTTGGCGCCCAGCCCGCTGAATATCGACGACAGCCTGCGCGACGGTCTCGTCTACCTGGCCTTGCCGCTCAAGCGCGCAGGGGCCCGCGACACCGTCGACGACGGCGAAGCGCTTGGCGCCGCCCGCTACGTGAGCCAGGTGCGCGAAGTGCGTGACGACAACGCACCGTTCGAGAACCGCGCCCCGGTGGCCGTCGGCTCCCGTGCGCTGCGCCTGTTGACCGCGCAGGACGGCATCAGCGATTACGCCGCGATCGGCCTGGTGCGTATCAAGGAAAAACGCGCCGACCGTGCGCTGGTCCTCGACGACAGCTACATCCCGCCAGTCCTCGATGTGGCCGCGAGCAAACCGCTGACCGCGTTTCGCAGCGAACTGCTCGGCCTGCTGCACCAGCGCGGCGAAGCCCTGGCCGGGCGCGTGGTCGCTTCGGGCGCGGGCGGCGCGTCGGAGATTGCCGACTTCATGCTGTTGCAACTGGTCAACCGTGCCCAGCCGCTGATCCAGCACCTCAGCCAACTGAGCCCGCTGCACCCGGAGCGGTTGTTCAGCGAACTGGTCAGCCTGGCCGGTGAGTTCGCTACCTTCTCCACCACCGGCCGGCGCCCCCAGGAATACCCGCAGTACCAGCACGACGACCTGGCCTTGAGTTTTGCCCCGGTGATGCAGGCCCTGCGTGAAGCGCTGTCGATGTTGATCGACAGCAAGGCCACGCCGATCCCGATCGTCGAGAAAGCCTACGGCATCCACGTGGCCATGCTCGCCGACAAAACCCTGATCGACAGCGCCAGTTTCATCCTCGTGGTACGCGCCGATGTGCCCGGCGAGACCCTGCGCGCGCGCTTCGGCCAGCAGAGCAAAGTCGGCTCGGTGGAGCACATTCGCGACCTGGTCAACCTGCAACTGCCGGGCATTGGCCTGCTGCCGTTGCCGGTGGCGCCGCGCCAACTGCCGTACCACGCAGGCTCGACCTATTACGAGCTGGACCGGGGCAGCGAGCACTGGCAGCAGTTGAGCAATTCCGGCGGCTTCGCCTTCCATATCGCCGGGCAGTTCCCGGGCTTGAACCTGGCCTTCTGGGCGATCCGAGGATAATCCGCGATGCACCCCAATGATGATGACCGCACCCAGTTCATGCCGCGCCCGGGTGGCCGTGCGCCCGAACCCGCGCGTGCCGAACCGGCGCCGCTGTCGATGCCGGCCGCGCCGATCCTGACCGGCAAAAGCCACGGCCTGAACCCGCTGGAAAGCGCCGCCGGCCCGCTGCTGGCCTTGCTGACACGCCTGCGCAACACCATCGCCCACCCGGCGCCGGCCAGTTTGCGTGCGCAGTTGCTGGCCTATCTGCGCCAGTTCGAAGAGCGCGCCGAAGCTGCTGGCGTGGCGCGCAACGAAGTGCTGCTGGCGCGTTACGCCCTGTGTACCGCACTGGATGAGGCGGTGTTGAGCACGCCGTGGGGCAGCACCAGCGATTGGGGCAAGCAGAGCCTGCTGATCACCGTTCACAACGAAGCCTGGGGCGGCGAAAAGGTCTTCCAGCTACTCGACCATTGCCTGCAAAGCCCACGCGAGCGCTTGTACCTGCTGGAACTGTTGTACCTGTGCATGTGCCTGGGTTTCGAAGGCCGCTACCGCGTGATGAACGATGGTCGCAGCCAGTTGGAAGCCCTGCGTGAACGTACCGCCGCGGCGATTCGCAGCGCCCGGGGCGACCACGAACGCGAGCTGTCGCCGCACTGGCGCGGCGTGACCGTGGCGCGCGATCGCCTGGCGCAGTTCATGCCGCCGTGGATCGCCGTGGCCATCGGCCTGGCGCTGCTGCTGGCGTTGCTGTTCGGCCTGCGCCTGAAGCTGGCCGCAGACGCCGAGCCGGTGTTCAAGAATATCCATGCCCTGGGCGAGATCCCGGTGCAGGCCATCGACCGCCCCGTGGCGCAGCCGAAAGTGATCGAGCGCCCGCGCCTGGCCGGTTTTCTGGTGGAAGACATCAAGGCCGGTCGCGTCGCGGTGGAAGACAAGGTCGACCGTTCCGTCGTGACGATCCGCGGTGATGAGCTCTTTGCGTCGGCCAGCTCCAGCATCGTCGACGACTACCAGCCGCTGATGCTGCGCATCGCCGACGCAATCCGCAAGGTCAAGGGCCAGGTGCGCGTCACCGGGCACAGCGACAACCGCCCGATTGCCACGCTGCGCTTCCCGTCCAACTGGGCCTTGTCCGAAGCGCGGGCCAAGTCGGTGCTGGAGATCCTCGCGGCCAAGACCGGCCAGGGCGATCGCTTCAGTGCCGAGGGCAGAAGCGACACCGAGCCGGTGGCGACCAACGCCACCGCCGAAGGCCGTGCCCGCAATCGTCGGGTTGAAATCACCGTACTCGCGGAGGGCGTCGAGTGAAGGCGTTTTTCAGTTTCATGATTCGCTGGGTGATCCCGTTGCTGGGCCTGATCGCCCTGAGCCTGATCATCTGGTTTGTCGGGCCCCTGCTCGACGTGCTGGTGCCCGAAGGGCGGCGCTGGGCGCTGATCGTCCTGCTGTTTGCGGCCTGGCTCGCCTACCGTGTGTTCCGCATCCTCCAGGCCCGTCGCCAGGCCGCCGAAGTGATGCGCAGCCTGGCCGCGCAAACCCCGGCCGACCCCAACAGCGTCGCCACCGCCGAAGAACTCACCAGCCTGCGCCAGCGCATGGACGAAGCCCTGGCCCTGCTGAAAAAAGCCAAGCTCGGCGGGGATGAGCGGCGCAACCTCTACGAGCTGCCGTGGTACGTGATCATCGGCCCGCCGGGTTCGGGCAAGACCACCGCGCTGGTCAATTCCGGGCTGCATTTCCCGCTGGCTGCCCAATTGGGCGCCGGGGCGGTGCGCGGTGTCGGCGGCACGCGCAACTGCGACTGGTGGTTTACCGACCAGGCCGTATTGCTCGATACCGCCGGCCGCTACACCACCCAGGACAGCAACTCCCCGGTGGACAAAGCCGCCTGGCTGGGCTTCCTCGACCTGTTGAAAAAGCAGCGCTCGCGCCGCCCGATCGATGGCGCCTTTATCGCCATCAGCCTGTCGGACCTGCTGCTGGGCAGCGAAGCCGAACGCGCTGCCCACGCGGCGGCGATTCGCCTGCGTATCCAGGAGCTGTACACCCAGCTGGGCGTGCGTTTCCCGATCTACCTGATGCTGACCAAGCTCGACCTGGTGCCGGGTTTCATGGAGTTCTTCGACAACCTGAGCAAGGAAGAACGCGCCCAGGTGTGGGGCATGACCTTTGCCCTGGACGACGGCAAGCACAGCGACAGCCCCCTGGCGCACCTGCAAAGCGAATTCGCCGGCCTCGAACAGCGCCTCAACGAACGCCTGGTCGAACGCCTGCAACAGGAACGCGACCCGGCGCGGCGCGACTTGATCTACGGCTTCCCGCAGCAGTTCGGCGCATTGAAAGATTGCCTGCAAAGCTTCCTCGAAGGCGTGTTCAAACCCAACGCCTTTGAAGAGCGCGTCTTGCTGCGCGGCGTGTATTTCACCAGCGGCACCCAGGAAGGCAGCCCGATCGATCGCTTGATCGGCACCATGGCCCAGAGCATGAACCTGGACCGCCAGCACCTGGCACGCCAGAGCGGCAGCGGGCGCAGTTACTTCATCGAGAAACTGTTCAGCGCGGTCGCCTTTGCCGAGCGCGGGCTGGTGGGCGTCAACCCGCAGGTCGAGCGGCGGCGCAAATGGATCGCACGCGGCGTGCTCGCGGCCACCGTGGTGCTGGTGATCGTGGTCAGCAGCCTGTGGTGGGTCAGTTATCGCGCCAACCAGGCGTATATCGCCCAGGTCGACCAGAAGGTCGCGCCCCTGGGCCAGGCCGTACAGAACCTCAGCCCGGCACAGCGCGAAGTGCTCGCCGTGTTGCCGTTGCTCAACGCGGTGAAACACCTCGCCGGGGATTCGCCAAGTTGGTCCGAGGGTCTGGGCCTGTATCAGGGCGATATGCTCGAAGCCGAATCCGCCAGCGTCTATCGCAAGCTGTTGATCGCCGTCTTCGCGCCGCGCCTGGTGACGCGCATCGAGGAGCAACTGCACGGCGGCGGTAACTCCGACTTCCTCTACGAAGGCCTCAAGGCCTACCTGATGCTCGCCGACACCGAGCATTACGACGCGGACTTCATCAAGGCCTGGATCGCCCTCGACTGGGACCGCAACCTGCCACGCGACCTGCCCGCCGATCAGCGCCAGGCGCTGGCCGAACACTTGCAGGCGTTGTTCGAACGTCACCCGCCGAGCGCACGCCTCGATGCGCGCTTGATCGACGACCTGCGTCGGCAGTTGCAACAACTGCCGGTGGCTCAGCGTGTGTATGACCGGGTCAAACGCCAGAAACTGCCCGACGGCATTCCGGACTTCCGCCTCAACGAAGCCGCCGGCCGCGACGCCGCATTGGTGTTCAGCCGCAAAAGCGGCAAGCCGTTGGGCGAGCCGCTGAGTGGTTTCTTCACCGCCAAGGGCTATCGCCAGGCGTTCCTGCTGCGCAGCCTGAACCAGACCGGCACCCTGGCCGAAGAGCAATGGGTGCTCGGCCATGAGCAGGCCGACCAGCAGAACGTGGTCAGCCTGGCCGCCGACGTGCGCCGCCTGTACTTCCAGGACTACCAGCGCCAGTGGGATGCGTTGCTCGCCGACATCGACTTTGTGCCGATCACCAGCGTGGCCCAGGCGGCGGACGTGCTGCGGGTGATTTCCGGGCCGACCTCGCCGCTGAAAAAACTGCTGGTGGCGGTGGCCAGGGAAACCGACTTGCAGGCAGAGGAACGCCAGTTGGCGGCCAAGGGCGTGCCGGTCGAAGGCGGCGTGGACAAGCTCAAGGAACGCCTGGGCAACCTGCTCGGCCAGGCGCAACCGAACGCGGATGCGCCGGCCGCTGCGGACGACCCGGTGACCGCGCACTTCGCCGAGCTCAACAGCATCGTCAGCAAGAACGAAGGCGAACCGGCGGCCATCGACGGCCTGCTGGCGGATATGAACGCGCTGTACGTGCAAGTCAGCGCCATGGTCGGCGCCAGCGGCGATGCCTTGCTCGGTGAGGCCAAGAACCAGGCTGCAGCGGCGGCCACGCGGGTCAGCCTGAACGCCGAGCGCCAGCCGCCGCTGGTGCAGGGCATGGTCAAGTCGGTGGTCAACTCGACCACCAACAGCATGATGGGCGGGGTGCGCAACCAGCTGAACGCGGCCTGGGTCAGCGAAGTGGTGAACGTGTATCGCCAGTCCCTGGCCGGGCGTTATCCGATGTCGCCGGGCAGCGCGCGTGACGCCACCCTGGATGATTTCGGCCAGTTCTTCGGCGTGGGCGGGGTGATGGATAACTACTTCCGCAAATACCTGCAACCCTACGTCGATACCTCCGCACAGACCTGGCGCTGGCAGCCGGGCGCGGCGCAGAAACTCGGGATTGCGCCGGGTGTGCTGCAAACCTTCCAGCGCGCGGCGACGATCCGCGATGCGTTCTTTCGCTCAGGCGGTACTCAGCCGATCGTGCGTTTCGAGCTCAAGCCGGTGGCGATGGACGCCAGCATCACCCAGTTCCTGCTCGACCTCGACGGCCAGCAATTGAGCTACGACCACGGCCCGAGCCGCCCGGTGGCGATGCAATGGCCGAACCCCGGCAGCATTGGCGTGGTGCGTATTTCGATCATGCCGCCGTCGGCCAGCGGTCGCTCCGGCGTGACCCTGGACGGCCCGTGGGCCTGGTTCCGCCTGCTGGAACAATCGGACCTCACGCCCGGCAATGCGCCGGACCGCTTCAGCCTGCGCCTGCGGGTCGACGGTGCGAGCATCGCCTACGAATTGCGTGCCAACAGCGCCTTCAACCCGTTCAAGAGCCGCGTGCTCAGTGGCTTCAGCCTGCCGGAGCGGTTATGACGACGTTGGGCTTCTACGGCAAGTTGGCCAGTCGCGGCGATTTTGTCAGTCGCGCCTTGCCGCAGAGCTTTATCGGCCCGTGGGACAGCTGGCTGGCGGCGGGCCTGCTCGCCAGTCAACACAGCCTCGGCGCCGGTTGGCTCAACGTGTATCTGGTCAGCCCGCTGTGGCGCTTTGTGCTGGCGCCCGGCGTGTGCGGGCCGAACGCGGCGGCGGGCGTGGTGATGCCGAGCATCGACCGGGTCGGGCGGTATTTTCCGCTGGCCGTGGTCGCCTTGCTCGATCACGACACCAATCCGGCGTCCCTGGTGGGCGGCCCGGACCGCTGGTTTGAAGAGGCCGAAGAGCTGTTGCTCGGCACCCTGGATGCCGGTGCCACCTTCGAGAATTTCAACGCCGGCCTCGACTGCCTGGGCTTGCCGGCGACGGAACCGCGCGCGGTGGACAGCCGTTTCGCCGGGCTGCAGCGGGTCGCCGCCACGGAGCCCCATGCGCGCATGACCGCACTCGCCGAACAGGCCTGCGAAGGCGCCAGCCTGTGGTGGGGGCGGGGTTCGCAGACGATTTCCCCTGGTTTATTGCGGTGTCAGGGCCTGCCCGCCACCAGCGATTTTGCGCAGTTTTTGCTCGGACAAGAAGGTGTGATGTAGATGGGGTCGACGTACAAATCCGCGAGCAAAAGCCATGTGGGCATGGTTCGCCAGGTCAATGAAGACGCGTGCCTGGACCTGCCCGAGAATCGCCTGTGGGTGGTGGCCGACGGCATGGGCGGGCACGCCGCGGGGGATTACGTCAGCAGCCTGATCGTCGACAGCCTGCGCAGTGTGCCGCTGGGGCGTTCCCTCGAGGAATACTCGGCGGCCTTGCGCAACGACCTGATCCGCATCAACGCGGCCGTGCGTGAAGAAACCGCCAACCGTGGCGTGACCATGATGGGCAGCACCGTGGTGGTGTTCGCCGCACGCGGCTTGCGCGGCGTGTGCCTGTGGGCCGGCGACAGTCGCCTGTATCGCCTGCGCGACGGCGTGCTCGACGGCATTTCGCGCGACCACAGCTACGTGCAAGACCTGCAAGACAGCGGCCTGCTCAGCGAGGCCGATGCCCGTGTGCATCCGCGCGCCAACATCGTCACCCGCGCCATCGGTGTGGAAGCCCAACTGGAACTGGCGGTGGTCGACCTGCTGATCGCCCCCGGCGACAGTTACCTGCTGTGCAGCGATGGCCTGAACAAGACCGTCGAGGACCACGAGATCCGCGAGGTGCTCAGCCATGACGCCCCGGATGAAATCGTGCGCAGCCTGGTCCACCTGGGGCTGAACCGCGGCGCACCGGACAACATCACCGCCATCGTCGTGAAGGTATCGGCATGAACATCGTGATCCCGGGCTACGACATCGAAGGCGAGATCGGCGAAGGCGCCATGGCCAGCGTGTACCTGGCGACCCAGCGCTCGCTGGAGCGCAAGGTCGCGCTCAAGGTGATGGCGGCGGCGCTGGCGGCGGACCCGAGTTTCTGCGAGCGCTTCCTGCGCGAAGGCAAGACCCTGGCGCGGCTGTCGCACCCGCACACGGTGACCATCCATGACATCGGCAATGTCGGCGAGCTGTATTACATGGCCATGGAGTACCTGCCCAACGGCACGCTCAAGGAGCGCATCGCCGCCGGCCTCACTCCGGAGCAGGGTCTCACGCTGATCCGCCAGATCGCTTCGGCGCTGGGTTATGCCCATGCGCAGGGGTTGGTCCACCGCGACGTCAAGCCGGCGAACATTCTGTTCCGCGCCGACGGCACCGCCGTGCTGTCGGACTTCGGCATCGCCAAATCCCTGGACGACCGCACCCAGTTCACCCAGGCCGGTTTCGCCGTGGGCACGCCGAGCTACATGAGCCCGGAACAGGCGCGTGGCCAGGAAATCGATGGCCGCGCAGACCTGTATGCGCTGGGCGTGGTGCTCTATGAAATCCTCGTCGGCAAGCTGCCTTATAACGGCACCGACGCGCTCTCCACGGCCTTGGCCCACCTGACCGAGCCGCTGCCGGAACTGCCGCTGCATCACGGGCGTTATCAGGACGTGCTGCGCAAACTGTTGGCCAAGGACCCGAATGAGCGCTTCCCGGATGCGGCGGCGTTGCTGCTGGCGCTGGATCAACTGCCGACCGAGTCGCCGGACGCCACGCAGGTGCGGCCGTTGCCGATTCCGCTGAGTTTCGATCTGGCCGGCATCACTCCGCAATCCATCGAGATCCCGACCGACAAGCCGCAACCGGCGCGCCAGCCGGTGGTGCCGCCAACCCCACGGCACACGGTGTCCGAGCAGCGCCGTGGGCCGGTGCTGGCGTTGGCCGCCGTGGCGGTGGCGGTTGCCTTGGCCATAGGTGGCGCGGGTTACTGGTGGTTGAGCGGCAGTGATCAGCCCGCCAAGCCACCGGCTGCGACAGTGCCCAAGGTGACACCACCGGTGACGTCACCGGTGGCGGTCGCCGAAGTGGACGGCGGTCAACGGCCCTTGCTGATGGCGGGCAAGAAAACCCTGTTCCAGCGCGTGCTCAGCAAACCCGGCGCGAAACTCGCCAGCGCTGCCGGCAGCGCGCCAGGCAAAGCCCTGCCGGCGTTTTCCGTGCTCTATGTGTATCAGCGCAAGGACGTCGACGGCAGCCCATGGCTGCGCGTCGGTGCCGCCACCGATGGGCGCAGCGACGGTTGGTTGCCGGCCGCCCAGGTCAGCGACTGGAAGCAAAGCCTGGTGCTCAAGTTCACCGAACGCTCCGGCCGGGCGCCGGTGATGTTCCTGCGCCAATCCGGCGAAGTGGAAAAGCTGCTGGCCGACCCCGCCGCTGCCAAAGGCGTGCTGGCCAAGGCGCAGAACAACCGCGACGACAACGGCCAGGTGCTGGCCCTGGAGCCGGCCGCCAGCGCGGTGCCGCAGAACCAGTTCTACCTGCTGCCGATCTTCGATTCCAAAGAGAGCTTCGACGACAACGGCCAGCCGGTGCAGTTGCTCAACGTCGCGTCCATCGACCCTGGCAGCAGCGCGGTCGCCAAGCCCGCGACCGCGCTGATCAACGCCAATGCCGATGCCTTCCGCACGGCGGTGGTGCTGGTGGTCGACACCACCGTGTCGATGCAGCCGTATATCGACCAGGTCCGCGATGTGGTCCACGAGCTGCAAACCCGCATCGCCGAACGCGGCGAGTTGGACAGCGTCAGCTTCGGCCTGGTGGGTTTTCGCAACAGCATCAAGAAAACCCCGGGCCTGGAATACGTGGCCAAGACCCTGATCACCCTCGACCAGGGCCGCGACCCGCAGCGCTTCCTCGACCTGGCGCGCGGGGTCAAGGCGTCGACCGTGTCCAGTCACTCCTTCAACGAGGACGCGTTTGCCGGAGTGATGCAGGCTGTCGAAGGCATGGACTGGTCCGGCTACGGCGGCCGTATCATCCTGCTGGTCACCGACGCTGGCGCGCTGCGCAAGAACGACCCGTTCGCCGCCACCCAGATGAACGAAGCCGAAGTGCGCCAGGCGGCGCTGGGCAAGCAGATCAAGATCTACGCCCTGCACCTGCGCACCGACGCCGGCAAGAAAACCCACGCCGGCGCCGAAAGCCAGTACCGCATCCTCACCGCCGACGCCAACCCGCAGATCGGCGACCTGTATACGAAGGTGCCGGGTGGCGATGTACGCAAGCTGGGCGAGCGCGTCGATGAGATCGGTACGGTGTTCGCCAACCTGGTGCATCAGGTACGTAATGACACGCCACAGCCGCTGCCCTTGCTGAGCGCCGCGCCAAGCCTGGCGGATAAATCCGCCGCCATCGGCTACGCCATGCACATGGACTTCCTCGGGCGCAAAGCCGCGAGCCAGGCGCCGCAACTGGTCAGCGCCTGGACCGCCGACCGCGACCTGACCAACCCGGCGCTGCCGGCGTTCCAGGTGTGCGTGATGTTGACCAAATTGCAGCTCAACGACCTGCAGCAGTCGCTGAAACTGATCGTCGACGCCGCCCGCAAAACCCAGACCTCGCCCAAAGACTTCTTCCAGGAAATCGCCAGCGCCTCGGCCTATATGAGCCGCGACCCGCAGGCCCTGCGCAAGGGCGGCAACCTGGCCGATGGCGGCATTCTCGGCGAATACCTGGAAGGCCTGCCGTACCGCAGCAAGTCGCTGAACATGACCCAGGATCTATGGCTGTCGTTGAGCGTGGCCGAGCAGGAAGACTTTATCGACGAGCTGGATTCGAAGATCCGCCTCTATGAAACCTTCCACAATGACCTGGCCAACTGGGTCCGTTTCGGCGCTGCCGAGCCGGGCGATGCGTTGTACCGCGTCCCTTTGTCGACGCTGCCGTAATGCTGAACCTGAACGCGGTACACAAGAGCCGGGGCGTCGGTGCCCAGCGCTATAGCCTGGTGATTCCGGCGTTGCACCTGCACGCGGGGGAGCAAGTGGCGATTGTCGGGCCGAGCGGGTGCGGCAAAAGCACCTTGCTCGACCTGCTGGCCCTGGTGCTCGCGCCGGATCAGGTGGACCGCTTCGAATTCAATCAGACCGATATCGGCGGGTTGTGGTGCGCTGATCGGCAGACCGCCCTGGCCGAGCTGCGCAGCCGGCACCTCGGTTATGTCCTGCAAACCGGCGGCTTGCTGGGCTTTCTCGATGTGCGCAGCAATATCGCCTTGTCCCGGCAACTGCTGGGGTTGAAGGACGATGGCAGCGTGGCGCGCCTGGCCGAGCAATTGGAAATCAGCGATCAACTGGCCAAGAAGCCGGCGGCGCTGTCGGTCGGCCAACGCCAGCGCGTGAGCTGCGCCCGCGCCCTGGCCCATGCGCCGCAATTGGTCTTGGCCGATGAGCCGACCGCGTCCCTCGACCCGCTTAACGCCGAACGGGTGATGCAGGCGCTGTTGGCCCGCGCTCGCGAACACCGCGCCGCTTGCGTGATCGCCACCCATGACGAACCCCTGGCTCGCGCCAGCGGCTTGCAGGTGCGCCGTATCGCTTGCCGTCGCGACACTGATGGCGGCATCACCGCCACCCTCGGGGAGGTGTGCTGATGCGCCTCGGTCTGGTGGCTTCCCTGGCTTGGCAGGATTACCGCAACGATGCGTGGCTGTCGGCCTGCGCGGTGCTGGCGCTGGTCGCCGTCGTCGCGCCGTTGCTGGTGTTGTTCGGCCTGAAGTTCGGGCTGGTCAGCAGTCTGACCGAGCGCCTGGAGAACGACCCGGCCACCCGTGAAATTATTCCGTTGGGCGGTGGTCGATTCAGCCGCGCCTTTGTCGAGCAGTTGGGCCAGCGCGGCGATGTGGCGTTCGCCATCCCGCGCACGCGGCAGATCGCGGCGACCGCGCAGGTGGGCACGTTGACCCTGGAAATGCTGCCGACTGCGCCGGGCGATCCACTGCTCGACGGTTTGCCGATGCCCCAGGGCCTGGCGCAGATCGTGCTGAGCCACACCGCCGCCGAGAAGCTCGCGGCGCGGCCCGGGGATTGGCTGGAAAGCGGCTTTGCGCGCCAGGTCGCGGGGCGCGTCGAAACCCGGCGCACGCGTTTGCAGGTGCTCGCGGTACTGCCGCTGGAAGCCTTCGCCCGCGACGGCCTGTTTGCTGAATTGAGCCTGCTGGAAGCGGTGGAAGACTACCGCGACGGCCGTGCCGTGCCAGCGCTGGGCTGGGACGGCGACGCGGTCGGCGCGGGCGAGCAGCGGGTGTATCCGGCGTTTCGCCTGTATGCGCGCAACCTCACCGATGTGGAGCCGCTGCGGGTGTTTTTCGCCGGGCAGAATCTGTTGGTGGCGACCCAGGCATTGAGCATCGCCCAGGTGCAGTCGTTGAGCCGCAACCTGTCGATCGTGTTCTGGATCATCGCCGGGTTGGCCTTGGCGGGGGCGTTCGCGGCGATCTTCGCCGGGGCGCTGGCCGCCGTGGCGCGCAAGCGCAGGGAGTTGTCGGTGTTGCGTCTGTTGGGCTTTTCCACCGCCGCGCTGTTGCTGTTTGTGGTGCTGCAGGCGCTCTACAGCGCCGGCTTGGCCGCCGTGTTCAGTGCGGGTCTGTATGGCCTGGCCGAGGCGGGCTTGAATCAATTATTCGTGCAGGTGCCGGGCGAACACGCCAGCCACCTGCTGGCGCGTCATTACGGCCTGGCCCTGGTGGCTGTGCTCGGCGTCAGCGCCGTGGCGGCAGCGTGTGGCGGTTGGCGCGTGGCGCGTATCCAGGCTTCTGAAGGAATCCGAGATGTATAAGTTACTGGGCGCCGCCTTGGCGCTGAGCCTGGCCTCGCTGGCGTGGGCCGATGAGGCAAGCGATAAGCTCGACAACCCCAAGCCGTTGCCGGACGACGTCAGCCTGCCGCTGCCGTGCGAAGGCAACATGGTGTTCCGCTACGTCTATGTACTGGCCCAAGGCACGTTGGACGACCGCGAGATCAGCCTCGGCTACCCCTTTGCCGAAGGCGAGGCGGGCTATCAGCAGTCGTTCATTTCCGGCTATCGCCGCGACTTCATCAACGGCCAGTTCAGCCTCAAGGACCTGCCGAAAGACTGGAACAACGTCATCACGCCCTTGATGCCGAAGACCGACGCCAAGACCCCGCTCAAGCCGATGCTCTACTTCATCGGCAAGTACGAAGTGACCGCGCGCCAATACGCCCTGGTGATGTCCCAGGCGCAATCGCTGGCCAGTGGCGAACCGGCGCCCGCGTGCGATGCGCCCAGCGGCATGGCCGGGCGTTTGCCCAAGGTCAAGCTGTCGCGCTTTGAAGCCGAACGCTTCTCGGCGGTGTACAGCGCCTGGCTGATGAAATACCACCGCGAGTTGCTGCCGGTGAGCGGGCGTGGTGCTTCGGCGGACGACGGCGGCCTGGGTTTTGTGCGCCTGCCCACCGAAGTGGAATGGGAGTTCGCCGCACGCGGGGCCCAGGCCGTGAGCCGCCAGGACTTGGAAGGGCGCCTGTTCCCGCGGCGCATCGAAGGCAGCGAAAGCGACGGCCCGCTGGCCGATTGGGCGGTGTTCAACCAAGTCGCCGGCGGCACCGGCCAGGCCGCGCGGCTGCTGCCCATCGGCACCAAATTGCCCAACCCGATCGGCCTGTTCGATGTGATCGGCAACGCGGCGGAAATGGTCCAGGAATCCTTCCAGCTGGTACACGCCGGGCGTCGCCAGGGCGCCTATGGCGGCTTTGTGGTCAAGGGCGGCAATTACCTGGAGGGCGAGGGCACGCTGTTCACCGGCATGCGCCGCGAGTACCCGTTGTTCGCCGCCGACGGCACCGAGCAAAGCAACGAGACCACCGGTTTTCGCGTGGCGATCGGCGCGCTGTCGGCACCGCGTTCGCGCTACAAGGAGCTGTTCGCGCAGTGGCAGAAAGAAGGCCGCCTGGCCTCGCTGACCGATGCCATCGATGACGCCCAGGACCCGACCAAGCGCCTGGACAGCATCATCGCCGCCAGCGTCGACCCACGCCTGCAAGCCGAGCTGGGGCTGGTCAACGAAGAGCTCAAGCGCAACGTCTCGCTGATCGCCCAGCAACGCGAAGAAGCGGCGGGCAACCTGATTCAGTCGGCGGCGTTGGTGGCCGAGACCATCAATAACTACAACATCCGCCTGACCAATCTGCAGAAGAGCCGCCAGCAGGCCGTGGACGCTAAGGACGAGGCCAGCGCGCAGCTGTTTGCCGCAGCCATCGCCAACGGGCGCAGTGCCCTCGACGGCGCAGTGGCGATCTATATCGACAACCTGGCCACCGGCACGCGTTACACCGATGCGGTGATCCAGGCGCAGTTTCAACGGATCAAGGAAGAGTTGGATCGCAAGCCAGTGCTCGGCAAAAGCCTGGTGACGCGCGCGACACTGTTCGTTCGCCATGTCGGCAACTACCGCAAGCAACAGCGGGCCGACCCGGCAACGATCTTGAAGGAATTGCTCGCAGCCAGTGGTCAGCGGTCTTGATCGCTGGCTATAGAGCGAGCTTGGAAGGGACTCAGGCGGCGGTGGGCCGTGCTGGGCAAGTCAAACTTAAAAGAGAACACACCTATGCTTTTTTCCCGTAAGGCGGTTTCCAAGCGTCACTTGCTGCTGATCGCAGCCGGTTTCAGCACCGTGTTGACTGGTTGCGCCACGTCGCCGACGTCCAAAGTCGCGTCGAGCACCAAGGTCGAGTATTACCCGAACTGCTACGAGCCGGTGCAGCACCTGCGCGCGACCGATTCGGACATGACCAAGTCGGTCGTCACCGGCGCGGCCATTGGCGCTGCCGGCGGTGCATTGCTCGGCGCCCTGACCGGCGACTCCGAGAAGCGCGGCCGTAACGCCGCAATCGGTGCCGCGGGCGGCGCCCTGGCTGGCGGCGCGGCGGGTTACTACACCGAGCGTCAGAAGCAGATCGCCGATGACAACCAGCGTATTGGCTCCTACGCAGCCGACGTCAATAAAAGCGCCTCCGACATCGACCGCAGCACCGCCTACGCCAAGGCCTCCCAGCAGTGCTACCAGAGCGCGTTCACCAAGCTGGTGGCCGACCGTAAGGCCAAGACCGTCAACGACACCGAAGGCCGCAAGCGCCTGGCGGAAATCGTCTCCGGCCTGAAGGAATCCAATGACCTGATCGTCGCGGTCAACGGCAAGGCCAGCGAAGACCTGAACAACTACACCCAGGCTTACGAGAAAGACCTGCAACAGGTGGGCGTGCAGCGCAACGACGTGGTCACCGTGGCGACAGCGGATGCCACTCCGGCGGTTGTACCGGCCAAGAAAGGTAAGTCGACCAGCAAAGTCGTGACCAAGCGTCCGCCGCTGCCTGTGGTGCCGAAAGAAGCGGTCGCCACCGAAAGAACCTTCCAGACTGCCCAGACCAAGCAAGATGAAAGCAAGAAGGTCGCCAGCGCCGGTAAAGCACAGATCGAAGGCACTTGCCGCGATCCGAACCTGGCCGACTGGGCGCCGGTACCGTGCCCTAACGTATAAGCAAGTTGTTGCTATAAGCGGTAAACGCCAACCGATCTCCGGCTAAAGCGCGAGATCGGTGGCGTTCTTTCGGCAATTCGTTACACTGCTGCGGCCACTCAATAATTACACCGAGGCCGTGTGCATGAAATTTCGTCTTCTCCTCTGGGTACTGGGCCTGATGATGGGCAAAGCCAGCCGCACCAACCCTGCGTTCCAGCAGCAGTTGGGTGACAAAGACCTGGCGTTCCAGTTGCAGACTCTCGACGGCAAGGTTGCCCGTCACTTCATCGTCAAAGACCAGCGCATCACCAGCCGCTCGGGTGTCCACCCTGCGCCGGCCTTCGCCATTGCCTTTAAAGACGCCGCCTATGGCTTCGCCACGATGCAGGCGAAGAACAAGCAACTGGCGTTCATGACGGGGATTCAGGACAAGTCGATCCAGATCAAGGGCAACCCGGCGCTGGTGATCTGGTTCCAGGGCTTGACCAAGTATTTGAAGCCGAAGAAAAAGCAGTAGACCGAGGTGGATTCATCGGGGGCAAGCCCCCTCCCACACTTGACCGTGTTCGCAGATCAAAATGTGGGAGGGGGCTTGCCCCCGATAGCGATCTAACAAGCTACCGATTCAGCCCTGGCTGAACTGCGAGGCCAATTCGCGCAACAGCACCTCGGCATCCAGCACCTTGGCCACGACTTCTTCAGCCTTGTCACGGCTCAAGCCCAGGCGCTCAAGCAGCTCGTCGGGGATGGTTTCGTGCGGCCCGGAGCCGATGCCCCGGCTGCGCAGCAGGCGCACGGCCAGGCACACCAGGTTGGGGTACTCGGCGTATTGGCCGTCGTAGGACGGGTCGTGCTGGAAGCGCAGGGCGGTGGACAGTTCGTCCGGCATGTCCCAGTAGCGCATCAGCCAGGCGCCGATCTGTTCGCGGCTGATACCCAGCAAATGCTGCTCCACATAGCTGTGGCACAGGTGCGGGTTGACCTCCAGGTGTCGGCAGATCAGCGAGAAGTGCGGCGGAAACACGTGGGCCAGCAGCAGGTAACCGAAGTTGTGCAGCAGACCGGCCAGGTAGGTCAGGCCGGCTTCCGGGCGTTGCGCGCGCGGCATGGCGCGGGTCAGGCCTTCGATGACGGCGGCGGTGTAGATCGACTGGTGCCAGTACGGCGTGGCCTGGTGCGGGTGGTCCTTGGGCAGGCTCAGGGTTTTGCCCAGGGCCAGGCCCAGCGCCAGGTTGATCACCAGGTCGAAGCCCAGCACCCGCACGATGGCGTCTTCCACCGAGCGGATCTTGCCCGGCGAGGCGTAATAGGGCGAGGCGGCCCAGCTGACCACCTGGGCGGCCAGCGCCGGGTCGGTTTCGACCACGCCGGTGATGTCGTCGATGGTGGCGTTGGGGTCGACGCGCAGTTTGATGATTTTCTGCGCAGTGTCGGCCAGCGGCGGAATCTCGATGGTCGCTTCCAGGCGTTGCTGGATGCGCCGGGCCGTGAACGCCTGCATGGCCTGGGTGATTTCCTCGCGGTCATCATGGGGCCGGTCGAGGTTGGGCCGGATGTTGCTCAGCGGCTCGCCGAATTGAGCGGCGCTGGCCTTGGTCAGCATGGTCTTGAAGTCGGCGCTGGCGATCTCCAGCAGCAAACCGGCTTCGCCCGAGTGAACCAGCAGGCTCGACTCATCGAGCAGGCTGCCTTCATACAGGCAAGGTGAGCTGGTCAGCGCCGGCAGGCCGGGCAGCAGGCTGAGGTCATGCTTGCCCAGCATGCGTTCGATACGTTCCGGCGACACCGATGTCAGGCGGCGGCCGGTGAGTTCGGTCAGGCGGTTGAGGTCGAGCAACTGGTTCTGCGGGAACAGCACCATGAGCGCGCCCACCGCATCTTCCAGCAGCACCGCCTGGATCTTTCGCGCAGGGTTCAGGCCCGGATGTTCGGCGACTTCCGTATAGCTGATGGAGAGTTTCGCGAGCAGCGCCCGAATAACCGGCGGGGCGGTCAGTGGTGCGGCGGCGTGGGCAACTTCTGACATGGCCTGATCCAAATTCGTACAGTCTTTGGAGTATAACCAGCTTGATACAAATGTTGGTCGGATAAGTGAAACAGGCGTCACACTTGGCCGTATTGCTGCCCATGCCTGAGCCAGCGATCCAGCAGCGGGCTGACGTGATCCGGCCAACGCTCGAGCAGGGCCTGGGCCGCATCGCGCACTGCCGGCAGCAGGTCGGCGTCGCGCATCAGGTCGGCGACCTTGAATTGCAGCAGGCCGGTCTGGCGGGTGCCGAGCATCTCGCCGGGGCCGCGCAGTTCGAGGTCTTTTTCGGCGATGACAAAACCGTCGTTGGTTTCACGCATGATGCCCAGGCGTTGACGGCCGATCTGCGACAGCGGCGGATGATACAGCAGCACGCAGTGGCTGGCCGCGCTGCCCCGGCCGACGCGGCCACGTAGCTGGTGCAGTTGCGCCAGGCCCAGGCGCTCGGGGTTTTCGATGATCATCAGGCTGGCGTTGGGCACGTCCACCCCGACCTCGATCACCGTGGTGGCCACCAGCAGTTGCAGGTCGCCGGCCTTGAATTGCGCCATCACCGCGGCTTTTTCCGCCGGTTTCATGCGCCCGTGGATCAGCCCGACCTTGAGTTCGCCCAAGGCGCTGGTGAGGTCTTCGTAAGTGGTTTCGGCGGCCTGGCAGGTCAGCTCTTCGGACTCTTCGATCAGCGTGCATACCCAATACGCCTGGCGGCCTTCGGCGCAGGCGCCGCGCACGCGCTCGATGACTTCCACGCGCCGGGAGTCGGTGACCAGCACGGTATTGACCGGGGTGCGGCCGGGCGGCAGTTCGTCGAGGATCGAGGTGTCGAGGTCGGCGTAGGCGCTCATGGCCAGGGTGCGCGGGATCGGCGTGGCGGTCATGATCAATTGGTGCGGACTCATGCGCCCGCCCGCGCCTTTCTGGCGTAGGGCCAGGCGCTGTTGCACGCCGAAGCGATGCTGTTCGTCGATGATCACCAGCGCGAGGTTCTTGAACTGCACTTCGTCCTGGAACAGCGCATGGGTGCCCACCACCATCGGTGCGCCGCTGGCGATCTGCTCCAGCGCGGTTGTGCGGTTTTTGCCTTTGAGTTTGCCCGCCAGCCACGCCACTTCCAGGCCCAGCGGTTCGAGCCAGCGCTTGAAGGTGATGAAGTGCTGCTCGGCGAGAATCTCAGTGGGCGCCATCAGCGCCACCTGGTAACCGGCTTCGAGTGCCTGCAGGGCGGCGAGGGCGGCGACCACGGTCTTGCCCGCGCCGACGTCGCCCTGGATCAGGCGCAGCATGGGTTCGGGCTGGCTGAGGTCGTAGGCGATTTCATTGCCCACGCGCTGTTGGGCACCGGTCGGCGCAAAGCCGAGGTTCGCCAGGTACTGCGCGGGCAGGCGCGTGGCCTTGGGCATCGCCGGGGCGCGCAGGGAGCGCATGCTCTCGCGCAGGCGTTGCTGGGACAGTTGGTGGGTCAGCAGTTCTTCGAAGGCCAGGCGATGCTGCGCCCAGTGATGACCGAGGGCCAGTTCGTCCACGTCCGCGTCGGCCGGTGGGTGATGCAGGTAGCGGATCGCATCGTCCAGCGGCGCCAGTTGATAGTCCCGGGCCAGCTCCACGGGCAGCCAGTCGGGCAGGCTTTTCGGGCCGAGCATCGTCAGGGTCTGCTGGCACAGTTGGCGCAGGCGTTGTTGGGTGAGGCCTTCGGTCAGCGGGTAGATCGGCGTCAGGGTGGTGTCGACCGGCGGCGGCTCGTCGCCCGTAATGGCGCGGTATTCCGGATGGTAGATCTCCAGGCCCGAGGCGCCGGGGCGTGCTTCGCCGTAACAGCGCACGCGGGTGCCGCGCTTGAGGCCTTCCTTCTGCGCGTTGCTGAAATGGTAGAAGCGCAGGCTCAGGCCGCCGGTGCCATCCTGCAGGCGCACCACCAGGCTGCGGCGCTTGCCCATCACCACGTCGGCGCCGCTGACGGTGCCTTCGATCACTGCGTCCTGCCCAGGGCGCAAATGACCGATGGGCACCACGCGGGTGCGGTCCTGATAGCGCAGAGGCAGGTGGAACAGCACGTCCTGAAGGTTCTCCAGGCCGACCTTGGCCAACTTCTCGGCCATGGCTTCGCCGACACCCTTGAGTGCCGTCACCGACACCTGCGACAGCTCAGTCATACAGTGGCTCAGCTCGCAGCAGGCGGTTTGGCCACCGAACACAGGCGGATCGAGTCGGCCAGGATCTCAATGGCTTTGGGCCGCGGGAAGCTGGCGCGCCAGGCGATCGCCACGGTGCGGAACGGCACCGGCGGCGTGAGCGGGCGCACGGCGATCACGCCCGGGGCGTAGTGATGGCTGTCCACCGCCGACAGCGGCAGGATCGAAATGCCCAGGCCGGAGGCGACCATGTGGCGAATGGTTTCCAGGGAGCTGGATTCCACGGTGGTGTGTTTGGCGCCGTCGTGGCCCTTGGTCAGGGTCGGGCAGGCTTCCAGCACCTGGTCGCGGAAGCAGTGGCCTTCACCGAGCAGCAGCAGGCTCTTGTCGTTGAGCAGGCTGGCGTCGATGCTGTCTTTCTGCGTCCACGGGTGCGAGGCCGGCATCAGCACGTAGAACGGCTCGTCGTAGAGCGGCAGGGTCAGCACGTCAGCCTCGTTGAACGGCAGGGCGATGATGATCGCGTCCAGCTCGCCGTTGCGCAGTTTGTCGCGCAGCACGTGGGTGAAGTTTTCTTCGATATACAGCGGCATCTGCGGCGCGACGCGGTGCAGTTGCGGAATCAGGTGCGGGAACAGGTACGGGCCGACGGTGTAGATGGCGCCGACTTTCAGCGGCGCGGTCAGCTGGTTTTTGCCGGCCTGGGCCAGTTCGCGAATACTTTGGGCTTGCTCCAGGACCTTTTGGGCCTGGGCAACGATGCCTTCACCAACCGGGGTCAGGCGCACGGCGCTTTTGCTGCGCTCGAAAATCAGCACACCGAGTTCGTCTTCAAGCTTTTTCACGCCCACCGACAGCGTCGGCTGGCTGACGTGGCAACGCTCGGCCGCGTGGCCGAAGTGTTGTTCTTGGGCGAGGGTCACGATGTAGCGTAATTCTGTAAGAGTCATAGCGGGCGTCCATGAGGTTGCGAGCCAAGCATACCGGCTGCAATCGATAGACACACGTTATCAGAACTTTGATAAGGATTGAGCGGGGAATGTGCGAGATTTTGCTGAAGCGATAAAACCCGATGTGGGAAGGGCTTGCTCCCGATGGCGATGGGTCAGTCGAGGACGTGTCGACTGATGTACCGTCATCGGGAGCAAGCCCCCTCTCACATAGCCCGGCGCGTGCCTTTAGCGGCGACGCTTCTCGATGTTGTAAACGAACGGCGCGACGATCTCGATGCTGCCGCTTTTCACCATGTCGGCCGGTGGCTTGGGCAATGGCTGGGCGCGACGGATCATGTCCAGGGTGGCGCGGTCCAGGTCGGCGTTGCCGGAGCGGCCCACCAACTCGTAGGACAGCACATTGCCTTCGGCATCGACCACGAAGCGCAAGCGATTCATGCCTTCCTTGCCACTGTTCTGCGCGCTTTGCGGGTACTTTTTGTACTTCTGCAAGTGCGCCAGCAGGGCGCCTTCCCAGGAGGCTTTGGCGGCGACCTGTTGCGGCGACGGGCCCGGTGCGGGCTGGGCCGATTTCTCCGCCGGTGTATTGGTCGGCGGCGTGTCGCTTGGTGGCGTCTCGGAAGGTTTCTCCTTGGGCGGCTCGGGCTTTTTCTCCTCCGGCTTGGGCGGCTGGGGTTTCGGCTTGGGCTTGACCGGCTTGGGCACCTGGATCGTCGGCTTGGGCGCTTCGGCCAGTTTCGGCAGCGGCAGCTCTTCCACCGGGGCGGGCGGCTGCGGCGGCGTGACCACCTTGGGCGGTGCCGGCGGCGGCGGTGCGGGCATCGGCGCCAGGTCGATGACCATGGCCGCCGGTGGCAGCTGGACCGTGCGCGGCGCCGACCAGTGGAGCGCGATGGCAATCGCGATGGCATGCACGCCCAGCACGACGGCGAGGCTGGTGCCATAACGCGTCAGTTTGTGGCGCGTCGTGATCATTTTTTGGCTGCCGTCTCAAGTCCGACCAGGCCGACCTTGAGGTAGCCGGCTGCCCGCAGGGCATCCATCACGCTCATCAGGTCGCCGTAGTCCACGCCTTTGTCGGCCTGGAAGAAGATCGTCGTGTCTTTCTTGCCTTGGGTCTTGGCGTCGAGCGCCGGCCCCAGGGTTTCGGCTTTGACTTCTTCTTCGCCCAGGAACAGGCGCTGGTCCGCCTTGACGCTGAGGAAAATCGGTTTCTCCGGCCGCGGCGCGGGTTTGGCGCTGGAGGCGGGCAGGTCGACCTTGATATCCACGGTGGCCAAGGGGGCCGCCACCATGAAGATGATCAGCAGCACCAGCATCACGTCGATAAACGGCGTGACGTTGATTTCGTGGTTCTCGACGAGTTCGTCGTCGCCTTGATTCAAATGCAGGCCCATGGCCGATTACCCCACTTTCACCATGTGCGGTTGCGAGCTGCGCTCGGAAGGCAGGTGATCGAGGTCGCGGCTGACCAGCAGCAGGACTTCTGCCGACGCGTCCGATACCTGGGCCTTGTAGCCGGCAATCGAACGGGCGAAGACGTTGTAGATCACCACCGCGGGAATCGCGGCAACCAGGCCCAGGGCGGTCGCCAGCAAGGCTTCGGCGATGCCGGGAGCGACGACGGCGAGGTTGGTGGTCTGGGTTTTGGCGATGCCGATGAAGCTGTTCATGATGCCCCACACGGTGCCGAACAGACCGACGAACGGCGCGGTGGAACCGATGGTCGCCAGCACGCCGGTGCCGTTGCTCATGTTACGACCGCAGGCTGCCACCAGGCGCTCGAGACGGAACGCCACGCGCTCCTTGATGCCCTCTTTTTCGCGGGTGTTGGCCGACAGGCGCATTTCTTCCAGCGCGTCGTGTACCAGCGTATTGGCCAGGGTGCCCTTCTTGGTCGCCGTTTCGCTGGCTTCCTTGAGGGTGGTGGCCTTTTTCAGGTGGACGATCTCGCTGCGCAGGCGGCGCTTGGCGCCCAGCAGTTCGAAGCCTTTGGCGATCCAGATGGTCCAGGTGATGATCGAGGCGATGGCCAGGCCGATCATCACGGCTTTCACTACCACGTCAGCGTTTTGGTACATGCCCCATGGCGACAGGTCGTGGGCCATGCCAAGGGTGTTGTTTTCTTCCAGCACCACGCCGGGCTCGTCGGCGGTGGCCGGCACTGCAGCCTGGGCTGGGTCTGTGGCGGCCGGCACCGCAGGGGCGACGGTGGCATTCTGTTCGGCAGCAGCAGGAGCCGCCGGCGCGGTGGCATCAGCGAATGCGGCGGTCGGTGCCAGCAGTACGCTGAACAGCAGCGCCGCAATCGCACGCCAGGCGCGGGATGGACTGTGAAGTTTGGTTGGCGAAGCGGGGTGTGTATTACGTGTCATGCTGGCCGGACCTGAGAGAAAAAAATGAGTGATCGTCCTTCCAGACCCTGCGAGGTCGAGGACAAATGGGTCGTTATTATTGCAAGTAATTCTTGTTAACAGAAGTAATACAGTAACTTTATTTGTCCTTTTTCTGGCCGCTGGTCTCCTGCGACGGCTAATCTAGACCTTTCAGTACGGAGTTTTGTGATGTCTGCGCCTTCTGTTGTGATTGCCGGTTGTGGCGATGTGGGGAGTCGGCTGGCCAGCCAATTGCTCGCCTCGGAATGGGAGGTTCATGGCCTGCGGCGTGATATTTCGCGCCTGCCCGATGGCGTGATCGGCATTGCCGGTGACCTGTTCAATAAGGATTGCCCTGACACCTGGCCGATCGGCGGGGTGGATTACCTGGTGTATTGCGCGGCGGCGACGGATCACGACGAAGCCGGTTATCGCGCCGCTTACGTGCAAGGGTTGCAGCATGTGTTGGAGTGGTTGAAGGATTACGGCCAGGAGCCCAAGCATCTGCTGTTTGTGTCCAGCAGCAGTGTGTATGGGCAGCAGCAGGGCGAATGGGTCGACGAAACGTCCGAGACCCAGGCAAAAGGCTATTCCGGGCAGGTGATGCTGGAAGCCGAGCAAGTCGCGCTGAACAGCGGCATTGCGGCGAGCATCGTGCGCTTGACCGGGATTTACGGGCCGGGCCGCGAGTGGCTGCTGACGCAGGTGCGCCAGGGTTATCGCGTGGCGATCGATCCGCCTTTATATGGCAACCGGATCCACGTCGATGATGCGGCTGGCCTGCTGGCGTTTTTGTTGCGGCATGTGGAGCAGGGCGGTTCGCTGGATCGGATCTATATCGGTGTCGATGACGCACCGGCGCCGTTGGCCGAGGTGGTGGCCTGGTTGCGTGAGTACCTGGGTGTGACGCAATGGTCCGATGACGCCAGTGTGCGCCGCGCCGGGAGCAAGCAATGCAGCAACGCCCGGGCCAAGGCGTTGGGCTGGGTGCCGACGTATCCGAGTTATCGCGAAGGCTACGCGGCCATCCTGAAGGGCTGAGCCGCGGTCAGAAAAGGTGGGAGGGGGTTTGCTTTGTCAGCCACGGTTGTAGTGGCTGATGCACCGCGATCGGGAGCAAGTCGAATCGTCGCAGCGCCCCTCCCACATTCAGGTCTGTGGGATGACGGTTATTGTTTTTCAAGCAGCCACTGGCGTGGCCCCGGTGTAAACGAGGGCACTTCGTCGGCCTGCGAGGTATTGATCGCCTGGAAGATTTCCAGCTGCTTGCCCTTGCGTGCAAAGATCCACGCATTGCCCACGCCGTTGCGCTGCAACCACATGCTGTCGTAGCCGCCGCTCATGGAGGCGCAATCACCCGCCAGGCATAACGAATATCGATCGGCGCCCGGCAGGCCGGCCACTTGGCCGTTGGCCTGGAACTGCACGGTGGCACCTTCGCCATTGCCGTTGGCGATTTTCCAGTCGCCGCCCATATAAGCGGCGTACAGCGCGCGCTCGAAGTTGGCGCCCAATGGCGCGCCTTCCGGTGCAGGTTCCTTGGCGCGGGCAAACAGCTGTTCGGGCTCGTTGTCGTTGGCCACTTGCAGCAGTTGCCGACCTTTGCGCTTGAGATCGGTGGCGGCGCTGCCGTAGAAGTCGACGCTCCAGGCACCGGGCTTCTCACCGAGCAACTTGCCTTCCGCTACTTCAAAACCGTTGTAGTAGCGGGCCTGCAGGGCCTTGGTGTTGACGTCCCACTCGAGGTTCGGGCCAAAGCTCTGCAGTGCTTCACGCAAAGGGCCGCCCTTGGCTGCCGCGTCGATGGCAACCTGGTTGATCCAGGTGCCGCTCACATCCAGGTCGGCGGGGTTGCTGGCACAGCCGCCGAGCAACAGGGCGAGCAACGAAGAGGCTACAAGCGCTTTGCGCATCATGAAATCCTTTTAAAACGAAGTCGGCGCAGCCTATGGAGGCTGCGCCGGGTGTTTTACTCGATGACCAGAATCGCGTCCATCTCAACCTGTGCGCCCTTTGGCAGGGCAGCAACGCCGATAGCGGCGCGGGCTGGGTAAGGCTGTTCGAAGTACTTGCCCATGATCTCGTTGACCTTGGCGAAGTGGCTCAGGTCGGTGAGGAAGATGTTCAGCTTGACGATGTCCTTGAACGAACCACCGGCAGCTTCGGCGACCGACTTGAGGTTTTCGAAGACCTGTACGGTTTGTGCTTCGAAGCCTTCAACCAGTTCCATGGTCTTTGGGTCCAGTGGGATCTGGCCGGACATGTAGACGGTGTTGCCCGCCTTGATCGCCTGGGAGTAGGTGCCGATGGCGGCTGGGGCTTTGTCGCTGGTGATAACAGTCTTGGTCATGAATGACTCCTTGTAAGAGGTGGGCTATGCACGCATGCGGGTGATGCGGATCACACCGGTCAAGGCGCGCAGTTTCTTGATCACGCGGGCCAGGTGTACGCGGTCGTGTACGCTGACCACCAGTTGGACCACGCTGATGCGACCATCGCGCTCGTCCATGCTGATTTTCTCGATATTGCCGTCGGCCGCGTTGACGCTGCTGGCCAGCAGGGCGATCAGGCCGCGCTGGTGCTCCAGCTCGACCCGCAGCTCGACGTTGAATTCGCCGGTGACATCCTTGGCCCACGAGAGCTGGATGCATTTTTCCGGGTTGTGGCGGATTTCGCTGATATTGCGGCAGTTGACCATGCCTTTGCCCGCCGACAGGTGCCCGACAATCGGGTCGCCCGGGATCGGCGTGCAGCACTTGGCGTAGCTGAGCACCAGGCCCTCGGTGCCGCGAATCGCCAGCGGACCTTCCGGGCTTGGCAATTGCTCGCCTTCGCCGAGCAGGCGACGGGCGACCACATAGGCCATGCGGTTGCCCAGGCCGATGTCTTCCAGCAGGTCTTCGATGGTTTCCTGGCGATACTCGCTGAGCATCGCTTGCACGCGCTCGCCGGGGATTTTCTCGAGGGCGCTGTCGAAGCCGTTGAGCACCTTGTTCAGCAAACGTTCGCCCAGGCTGATGGACTCGGAGCGGCGCTGCAGTTTCAGGGCGTGGCGAATATGGGTGCGCGCCTTGCCGGTGACCACGAAGTTGAGCCACGCCGGGTTCGGCCGGGCGCCCGGTGCGCTGACGATCTCCACGGTGGAGCCGCTTTGCAGCGGTTCCGACAGCGGGGCCAGGCGCCGGTTGATGCGGCAAGCGATGCAGCTGTTGCCGACATCGGTGTGTACGGCGTAGGCAAAGTCGACGGCCGTGGAGCCTTTGGGCAGCTCCATGATCCGGCCCTTGGGCGTGAACACGTAGACCTCGTCCGGGAACAGGTCGATCTTCACGCTCTCGATGAATTCCAGGGAGTTGCCTGCACGTTGCTGCATTTCCAGCACGCCTTTGACCCACTGGCGCGCGCGGGCGTGGGTGCCTTTGGGCTGCTCGTCGCCGCTGGATTTGTACAGCCAATGGGCGGCGATGCCGTTGTTGGCCATCTCTTCCATTTCCCGGGTGCGGATCTGGCCCCATGCATACCGAACAGCGTGGTATGCAGCGACTGATAGCCGTTGGCCTTGGGAATGGCGATGTAGTCCTTGAAGCGGCCCGGCAGGGGTTTGTACAAATTATGTACAGCGCCCAATACGCGGTAGCAGGTGTCGACCTTGTCGACGATGATCCGGAACGCATACACGTCCATGATCTCGTTGAAGGCCCGGCGCTTGCCGCGCATCTTCTTGTAGATGCCGTAGATGTGCTTCTGCCGCCCGCTGACCTCGCCCTCGATCTCGTCGATCGCCAGGCAATGGCTCAGCGACTCTTCGATCTTGTTGACGATTTCCTTGCGGTTGCCCCGGGCGCGCTTGACTGCCTGGTAGATGCGCGCCGAACGCATCGGGTGCATGGCCTTGAAGCCGAGGTCTTCGAATTCGATACGAATGGCGTGCATGCCCAGCCGGTTGGCGATGGGCGCGTAGATTTCCAGGGTTTCCTTGGCGATGCGCCGGCGTTTTTCGCCGGACAGCACTTCCAGTGTCCGCATGTTGTGCAGCCGGTCGGCCAGCTTGACCAGGATCACACGGATATCCCGGGCCATGGCCATCGCCATCTTCTGGAAGTTTTCCGCCTGGGCTTCGGCCTTGGTCTCGAAGTTCATCTGGGTCAGTTTGCTGACCCCATCGACCAGTTCGGCCACGGTTTCGCCAAATTGCGCGCTGAGCGCTTCCTTGGCGATGCCGGTGTCTTCGATCACGTCATGCAGCATCGCGGCCATCAGGCTCTGATGGTCCATGTGCATGTCGGCGAGAATATTGGCCACCGCAAGAGGATGGGTGACATACGCCTCGCCGCTGCGGCGGCGTTGGCCGTCGTGGGCTTGTTCGGCGTAGAAATACGCTCGGCGGACCAGGTTGACCTGGTCTGGGCCGAGGTAGGTCGATAAGCGATCGGCGAGGGCGTCTATGCTCGGCAAAGGATGGACTCCTGCCGCGTGCGTTGACACCGCGCCGTGCTACGTCGACCAGGCATAGGCTTAGACGGCCTCGTTGGACTCGTCCTCGAACGCTGCAAACAGCGGTTCGTCTTCAACGATCTCGGCGTTGGCGATGAACTCGTAGCTCATCAGGCCTTCAGCGATTTCGCGCAGAGCGACAACGGTAGGCTTGTCGTTTTCCCACTGGACCAGGGGCTCTTTGCCGCCAGTGGCCAGTTGACGGGCACGCTTGGTAGAGAGCATGACCAGCTCAAAGCGGTTATCCACGTGTTCTAGGCAGTCTTCAACGGTTACGCGGGCCATGGTATTCCTCGGCGCGCTGCCCGGTTGGGCGAGCGGACTAAACAGTTTAAAAAATCACCAGCGTTTAGGGAAGCGCTGATTTTTCCCAGGCTCTCGCAAAACCGCTGCAAGTGCCAATGTAAGGCCCTCGCAGCGGTTTTGGGAAGAGCTGATCAACCGAGCAGTTCGGCCAATAACTTGCCGAAACGCTGTTGTTGGCGTTTTTGCTGGAGCTGATTGGCGCGGAAAATCGCCTTCAAATCGTCCAGGGCGTGGGCAAAATCGTCATTGATGATCAGGTAATCGTAGTCGACGTAGTGGCTCATTTCGCTGACGGCTTCACGCATGCGGCCTTCGATGATCGCGTCGCTGTCCTGGCCGCGGTTGGTCAGGCGCTGGTGCAAGGCTTCCAGGGACGGCGGCAGGATGAAGATCGACCGCGCCTTGGGCATCAGCTGGCGCACTTGCTCGGCGCCCTGCCAGTCGATTTCCAGGATCAGGTCGTGGCCTTCGTCCAGGGTCTGTTGCAGGTGGCTTTGCGAGGTGCCGTAGAGGTTGCCGAACACTTCGGCGCGCTCAAGGAAGGCGCCGTGCTCGATCATCTTGACGAACTCGGTGCGCTCGACGAAGTGATAGTGAACGCCGTTCACCTCGCCCGGGCGCATGGCGCGGGTGGTGTGGGACACCGAGATGCGGATCTGTTCGTCAGCGTCGGTCAGGGCCTTGACCAGGCTGCTCTTGCCCGCGCCCGAGGGGGCGGAAATGATGTAAAGGGTGCCGGTGCTGTGGGTCATGGAAGTTGCCTTACTCAATATTCTGTACTTGTTCGCGCATTTGCTCGATCAACACTTTGAGGTTGACCGCCGCCGTGGTGCTGCGCGGATCGAACGCCTTGGAGCCCAGTGTATTGGCTTCGCGGTTGAGTTCCTGCATCAGGAAATCCAGGCGCCGACCGGCGGCGCCGCCGGACTTGAGCACGCGGCGTACTTCAAGGATGTGGGTGCTCAGGCGATCGAGCTCTTCGGCGACGTCGCTCTTCTGCGCCAACAGGACCATTTCCTGCTCCAGGCGTACCGGATCGAGGTCGGCCTTCATGTCGGCGAAGCGGTCGAGGACCTTCTGGCGCTGGGTCGCGAGCATCTGCGGCACCAGCTCGCGCAAGGTGACCACGTCGGCTTCGATCGCGCTCAGGCGCTCGCTGATCAGGCGGGCCAGCTCGGCGCCTTCGCGCTCGCGGCCGGCCTTGAGTTCCTTCAAACCCTGGGTGAACAAGGCGAGGGCTTCGGCGTTGAGGGCTTGCGGGTCGCTGGCGTCGGCCACCAGCACGCCGGGCCAGGCCAGCACTTCCAGCGGGTTCAGCGCGGCCGGCTGCTTGATCAGGCCGGCGATGGTTTCGGCGGCGGCGACCAGTTGCGCGGCGCGCTCGCGGTCGACCTGCAGCGGTTTGCCGGTGGTTTCCTCGGTAAAGCGCAGGGTGCATTCCAGCTTGCCGCGGGAAATGCCCTGGCGCAGTGCTTCACGTACCGCGCCTTCGAGGTCGCGGAACGATTCCGGCAGGCGCAGGTGCGGCTCCAGGTAGCGGCTGTTGACCGAGCGCAGTTCCCAGCTCAGGGTGCCTTGCGCGCCGGCTTTTTCGACGCGGGCGAAGGCGGTCATGCTGTGCACCATGGAGGTACCTCGCGTTGCAGTCCCGCGATGGCGGGCTGATGGGTAAATTGAAGCCGACAGGCTGCGAAGGCGCAGGAGTGTAGCGCAGTGGGGCGATTGGCCCCAAACCCTGGCACTGACAAAGCACCGCCAGTCGACGATTCGTAACCGAATTTTTTAGACGTGCCCCGAATCGGCTCGCGGCTCTATAATGCTCGGCAGTTTTTCGTCCTCCGTACAGGTATCCCCTATGAAACGTCCAAGTGGTCGCGCTGCCGATCAGCTCCGCTCGATCCGCATCACCCGCAACTACACCAAACACGCCGAGGGATCTTTTGGCGATACCAAGGTGATCTGCACCGTCAGCGTCGAAAACGGCGTGCCGCGTTTCCTCAAGGGCCAGGGCCAGGGTTGGTTGACCGCCGAATACGGCATGCTGCCGCGCGCCACTGGCGAGCGTAACCAGCGTGAAGCCAGCCGTGGCAAGCAAGGCGGCCGTACCCTGGAAATCCAGCGCCTGATCGGCCGTTCGCTGCGTGCTGCCCTGGACATGTCCAAGCTGGGCGACGTGACCCTGTACGTCGACTGCGACGTGATCCAGGCCGACGGCGGCACGCGCACTGCCTCCATCACCGGTGCCATGGTTGCGCTGGTCGACGCGTTGAAAGTGATCAAGAAGCGTGGCGGCCTGAAAGCCGGCGACCCGCTCAAGCAGATGATCGCCGCTGTGTCGGTGGGTATGTACCAGGGCGAGCCAGTGCTGGACCTGGATTACCTGGAAGACTCGGCCGCCGAGACCGACCTGAACGTGGTGATGACCAGCACCGGTGGTTTCATCGAAGTGCAGGGCACCGCCGAAGGTGCGCCATTCCAGCCGGCTGAGCTGAATGCCATGCTGGCGCTGGCGCAGAAAGGCATGACCGAGATTTTCGAGCTGCAGAACGCCGCGCTGGCCGACTGAACCGGCTTCAAGGAGAAACGCCATGAGTGACAGTCAACTGCCGGTTCCGGCACCGTCCAAGGAAGTCCGCCAATGGGCGATGTTGTGTCACTTCGCGGCGTTTCTGGGCCTGGTGTTCCCTTTCGGCAGCCTGTTGGGGCCGCTGATCCTGTGGCAGATCAAGAAGGACATGGACCCGCTGATCGATGATCAGGGCAAGGAAGCCCTGAATTTCCAGATCACCGTGGCCATTGCCTGGCTGGTCTGCATGGTGCTGGGGTTCGTGGTGATCGGCTTCCTGTTGATGTTGATCCTGGTGGTCGCGGCGCTGGTGCTGACGATCATTGGCGGGATCAAGGCCAACAACGGCACGGCCTACCGCTACCCGTGGACCTGGCGGCTGATCAAGTAACCAGGCGCGCACAAAAAAACCGACAGCGATGTCGGTTTTTTTTGTGCCTGGGCAAAGACCTCAGATGGTCAGTGTCCAGTCGTAGTCCACGATCAGCGGCGCGTGCTGCGAGAAGCGCGGCTGGCGTGGCAGGCGTGCGCTGCGCACAAAGCGACGCAGGCCCGGGGTCAGCAGCTGGTAGTCGAAACGCCAGCCCAGGTTGAGCATCTCAGCCTGTTCGTTGTCTGGCCACCAGCTGTACTGGTCGCCTTCGCGGCTGACTTCGCGCAGGGCATCGACATAGCCCATGTTGCCGACAATCTCGTCCATCCAGGCCCGTTCCGGCGCCAGGAAACCCGGGGATTGCTGGCTGTCGCGCCAGTTCTTGATATCCAGC
>LNAP01000518.1_pt1 | contig 42923 bp, 43 predicted proteins | sample 602601 | NCBI WGS metagenome assembly LNAP01 (sample SAMN02440304, study PRJNA202911) | soil metagenome | biome: Subtropical and temperate rainforests or woodlands; isolation source: soil samples (1 kg each in a 20% v/v slurry with milli Q water) were... ...
CGGCAAGCTGCAAACAGTGCTGAAGGCGAACGCCTTCGTCGAATACCTTGCCGAGGAGCAGCTGATGCAGGTCAGCCGCGCGGCTTCTGAACGATTGGGACAGCTCACCCGGCAGCGATATGCGATCGAGGTGGACTCCGGCGGCGGCTTCGTTATTCGAGACGATGCCAACGGCGGAGTCAAACGCCCGGTCAGCACGCTGTCGGGAGGCGAAACGTTCCTGACTTCCTTAGCGTTGGCGCTGGCGCTATCGGCCCAGATTCAGTTAAAAGGCCAATATCCGTTGGAATTTTTCTTTCTGGACGAGGGCTTCGGCACGCTCGATCAGGAGCTGCTCGACATGGTCATCGGCTCGTTGGAGAAGCTGCATACGGACCGGCTCGCCGTTGGAGTCATCAGCCACGTACCTGAGCTCCGCGCGCGATTGCCGAGAAAGCTGATCGTCATCCCCGCGGAACCGTCAGGCAAAGGAAGCCGGATCGTGTTGGAGGACTTGTAATCCGATCGGTATTACGGGAATAAGCTCTCGTCTATCCCGGAGACGAGAGCATTTTGAGTTTGCGGTGTTCAGTTAACAGGACTCCCGCTCTCCGCCCCTACCCCCAATTTAGAGATGAAAAGTATGCTTAAAACCAAGGTATCCCATCATGCCAACAAATAGCGATGTTTTCCCTCGCTAAAGATCAGCTTCAGGGCGATACCCCCTGGTGTCGTGTTTTTTAAGATGAATTTCATCTTTATTGAGGTGTAACACTGACACCATCTAACTTTAGCGTTCTTTTTCATCGCTGCAGCACCCGGATGAAGGAGGGCAAGTGGGGGACTGGAGTTTGAGCAGGCGCCGAGCAATCGCTGCATGTGAACATGTTTCTCGCCGTAAAAGTCCAGACTAGCGGACTTCTCTCCGTGACCTTCATACAAATCGCAGCAATCTTTTGCAAAAAAAACGAGTTATAATAGCAAAGAGATATAGACCTGCCCACAAATTGGAAAACAAAGGGGTTGTTCATCATCCATATGACTCATAAGAGGAAAAGTTCGAATATATCCGATCCCAATACCAGCTTTTCGCTAAGGCGCAAGCTTACGTTTGCAGTCGTCAGCGGCTTGCTGGCCTTCAGTCTCGCAGCTGTTCCGCAGTCGGCTTTCGCCGATAAGATATGGGACGAATGGTTAGCGGCGGATGCGGCGGTAGCAGCAGGGAATCCGGCGGGAGCCGTTTCGCATTGGGAATTTCTGGTGAAGCATTATGATTCGACCGGCAATTGGCAGAATGCAGCGCTGTTCTGCGGCAAGTTAAACTCATATTACGACAGCATCGGCGATTACGACCAAGCCATCCCCTATTATGAGCTGGAGAACCAGTATTGGCTCAAAGACGGAAAGGATTGGGGTGCTGTGAAAGTTCAGCGCGCCGATCAAATTCGTTCGGTTGTGGAGCTTTACAAAAGCAGCGCAGATCCGGTCGCGGCGAAGGCGGAGGCTGCGCCGCCGAACGGAAAGCTGGCCAAATTCGAGCCGGAATACGGCGCCTACATTGGCATTTATTCCGAGCTTGATCCAAAGGTCGGCAATTTATTTACGAAGAATGAACAGCTCTACGGGAAAAAGCATGCGATTTATCTAGCCTATACGCAGTGGGGCAAAGATTTCCCTTCGATGTACGCAAGCCGTGCCAGGGATGCGGGCGGCGCGCTGCAGATCGCCTGGGAGCCTATGGGCGGACTCGACGAGGTTGTAGATGGGCCTTACTTGCGTGAATGGGCGAGGGAAGCCAAAGCCGCAGGCATTCCGATTTTTCTTCGTTACGCAAGCGAAATGAACGGAGCATGGGTAGAATGGCATGGCGACCCGCAAAAATATATACAGAAGTTTCGTATGATTCATGACGTTTTTGCCGAAGAAGCGCCGAACGTTGCCATGGTTTGGAGCCCGGGGGACGTTCCGGCCAATACCATAGATGCTTATTATCCGGGCGACGATTATGTAGATTGGGTGGGCGTCAGCCTTTATGTCGAACCTTATGAAAACGGCGACCCATCGCTGCCGCCGATGATTGCGACAAGCCCCGTTGAGCGTCTTTCTAACTTGTACAACACCTACGCTGCCCGCAAGCCGATGATGCTTAGCGAAACGGGCGTCCCGCATTACTCGCATTCCGCTAACGAAGATTTTACGGAATGGGCCAAGCTGAACCTGCAGCGCTTGTATGAAATCATGCCTTACAAATATCCGAGGCTGAAAGCTATCACTTACTTTAACGTCGACCAGAAAATGGACAATGCGAAGAATAACTACTCGCTCAGCGACACGATGGAAATTCAGAATTATTACAGCAATCTGATCGCCAATCCTTACCTGCTGCCAACTGTAGAGCAAGGCGCGAAGCCGGCAGACAACGCGGGCCATATGCAGCTGAACGGTGAAAACAGCACCTTCACTAAAAAGACACGCATCACGCCGTTCGTTAAAATCCCGGACGTCCATGTAGGCAATGTGGAATATATCCTTAACGGCAGCATACTCTCTTCTCAAACCTCCACACCTTACGGCTTGGATCTGCAGGCGGGCGATGTTCCGGACGGTTCGATTATGGAAATTCGCGTTTACAATAAGGAGGGCAAGCTGGCGGTGAGCAAGTCGTTCGCCTTATCGTCGCAGGTAACGGTTAATATCAACGGCAGGGATCAAAGCTTTTCGCAGCCTCCGGTAATTGTTAACGGCAATACGATGGCGCCTTTGCGGGCGATTTTCGAAGCTATGGGCGCGGCTGTTTCGTATGACAACGCTGCACGCACCGTTACGGCAACGAAAGGCGATACGACGCTGAGGCTCGCCATCGGCCAACAAACAGTAACCAAAAACGGCCAAACGATCGTGCTTGACGAGCCCGCGCAGTTGGTGAACAGCAACACGATGGCTCCGGCCCGTTTCGTCGGCGAAGCGTTTGGCGGCACCGTTACCTGGGACGGCAATACCCGCACGGTCAGTATTTCGACCAATAAATAGCCTATTGAAAACGACCATCGCGAACCATCAGGTTTCCATGCAAAAAAGGCTCATGCACGAGCATGCGCCTTTTCTGCTGTTATATATTCTTATATGCATAATCCGAAATGCGCACTTTCCGTCAACTTGCTTCAATCTTCCCCATTTCCATCATTCCAGCTTACCTTTAGACGGATCATTCAAGCGGAAGGTTTCACACCGTGACCAACAGGCCTTTCGCTTCCTCCAAAATCGATTGGGCGACAGAGCGGGCGCTGGAGAAGGAGCGTTCCGCCAATTCCCCCTTGCCTACGCAGCCGTCTCCGCAAAAATAAAAGGGGATATTTTCCACGCGGTTTGGCAGCAGAGAGTTGGAAGCTATATTTTTCACGCTCGATACCATCGCTTTCTTGGACACCCGCTTAACCGCCGTTGCCTCCCTCCACCCCGGATAATGCTTATCGAACAAATGCTCCATTTGCAATGTTTTGCTGTCCAGGTAAGCTTTCCGTTCATCCTCATTGTTAAAATGATCGCGGAGGTAGGCAATTCCTTGCAGGAGCTGGCCTCCTTCCGGCACTAGCGTGTGGTCAGTTGCGGAAACGTCGCTTATAAAGAGCTTGTTGTCCATGTCGCTGATGTAGTTGAAGGGACGGGCGACCACCTTGCTCAGCCCAACGTCGTACACCATAACTTCTGTTGCGGTATTGCCCTCATATGGAGCAAGGAACGGCTCCCAGGCGGTTCCCTTGAGCAGTTTAATAACCTGCTGGACCGGCATGGCAAAAATCACCTTGTCAAATGCGAGTTCGCGGTTTTTGGTCTGTAAATAAAATTTTTTATCCGCATATCGAATGCCGTCGACTCCCTCCTGAAGCGCGATCTCCCAGCGTCCTGAAGACGCAAGTTTTTGCTTCAGCTGATTGGTGATTACGGCCCAACTGCCGAGCACATAATTGACCGGTCTGCTGGATAGGAACAAATTGTGGTAATACTCGCTGATCACCGCACCCGACACCGCGCGCGCATCGTCCGGCGTAATGAAGAAATTGGAGCAAACCAGATGCTCCCAGAGCTCCTTTACGTCCTCATCCGCATCGGACTCGGCCAAATAATCGCCAAGGGTCGCATAGTTTTTGAGGTTATGAATGTTGGCGATAATCGCCGTTATTTCCCCGACGAAGCGAACCTTCTGCATAGTATTGAGTAAGTCCGTCTTGATCAAGTTGACAAAATCGAGCGGCGCCTGCGTCAGCTGGTCGTTTTTAGCGTACATGACCTTGCGCTTATCGACCTGCTTTGAGCTGAAGGAGAGGCCTAGCTCTTTTTCCATCGTCGTGATTTTGTGGCGGTCGATGCCATAGATGGCATGCGCTCCGTAATTTAATGTAAAGCCCGATTTCTCGTACGTAAACGCCCGGCCTCCGAGCTGCGGGCTGCGTTCGAACAAGATTCCCTCCATATACGGATTTTCCGACAAATAAGCGGCAGCGGTAAGTCCCGCTAATCCGCCTCCGATAACGGCTACTTTCATTTTTGCGACCTCCTTGGGATCGGGTTCGAGTTGAAGCGGGGCGGAAGGTCCCTCCGAACGAAGTCCGGACCATGCCCATGACAAATGATTGCGAACCATGGCTGTCAAATCGGCATCCTCTTGCGCGCACCACAGAATAACGGTTCCCGAATAGGCGGTGATGAGCAGTTCGACTTTATTGCGGTCGGGAAGCCAATGAAGCAGACTCTCATAAAGCTGGCGGAACTGCTCCTGCTCCATCTCTCTCACCGTTTCATTTTGCAGCGATAATGCGACAAGACTGCGAATTAATTTGGGTGATTGTTGAATATTAGACGCCAAGTCTATAAATAGCCGGTTGATATGACCTTCAAGCGATTGCACCTTGGACGGCGGCTGCTTCAGCCATTCTTGTATAAGCTCGATTTGTTTTCGGCTGATTGCGGATATGATCTCGTCTTTGCTTTTGAAATAATGATAAAATGTCCCCTTGGACGTTGCTGTCACGGCAATAATTTCGTCAACGGAGACGTTCTCGTAGCCTTTTTCCATGAACAGGGTTAAGGCGGCTTCAATGACGTATTCCCGCTTTTTTCGGGTGGATGTTCTCATTAGCCGATTCAAGCATCGTCACCTCTTTTAATTCGACTGATTTTAGTATATGTCAAACCAGACCAGTAGTCTATAGGCGAAATAGACCGCGAGTCTAAAAAACAATCTTTATCCTTAAGCACGCGTTCTTGGGCGTCCGCCCGTTTGTGCGTCTGCCTGTAGCCGAATACCCAGTCGTGAATATGATGTTGGTGTGAAGGGGGTAGGCGAAAATGTTAAAGGAAGAAGCGATTTTATTATGTAGGCAGCTCATGCACCGTTATGTGCTCGTTCAAATGAGCGATGGTGCGGTGCATGACGGTTTCGTCGAGCATGTGGATGACGAACATCTGTACTTAGCGGTTCCTGTTTGCGAAATGGAGATGGAAGCTAATCGTGCATTCCCGCCTTATTATGGTTATCCCTACGGCTATCCTTTTTACGGGTACCCGCGGCGCAGATTTTACAGACGGGCGCTGCCATTAGCTGCACTGTTGGCGCTGTCGCTGCTGCCTTATTATTGAAATTTACACATAACCGGGTTCAATAAGGAGGGGACGCGATCTCCTCTTTTGCCAGGTGTTCGACTTGCGGTTGTTTAACTGGTTTTATTGGATTTTTTTCGGAAAGTCAGATAAGATGTCAGTAGGGTCTGTTGACGAGTGTTCATCAGACAGAATCCCAAACATTTTGTTCGAAAGGGGCACCTGCTATGAGCGATTGCATTTTTTGTAAAATTATTGAGGGCTCGGTTCCTTCCAAAAAAGTATACGAGGACGAGCGGATTCTGGCTTTTCATGATATTCAACCGGCAGCTCCCGTACATATTCTGCTCATCCCCAAAAAACATTTCGCTTCAATGAACGATGCAGGCGACGAAGATTGGCCAGTCATCGGGCATTTGCATCAGGCCGCTCAACAAATCGCCAGAGAGCAGGGTATCGCCGAATCGGGCTACCGACTGATCAACAATTGCGGACCGCACTCGGGACAAGTCGTATTCCACCTTCATTACCACCTGCTTGGAGGCGCCAATTTAGGGCCGCTCTGCACAACCAGTTAAGAGGGTTCTTGACAGCTGTTCAATTCAGGTTGACACCCCCTTTCTGTTTCACTTATAATGAAGTTTGATGAACCGCTTTGTCTTGGACGGTCTGTTCGGAGGGAGGGAAAACTGGTGTCAGAAACTCGAGTTCGCAAGAATGAAACTATAGATGCTGCACTTCGTCGCTTTAAGCGCTCCATCGCTAAAGATGGCGTTCTAGCAGAGGTTAAGAAACGCAAGCATTATGAGAAGCCTAGCGTAAAGCGCAAGAAGAAATCAGAGGCTGCTCGTAAAAGAAAGTTCTAGGAGGCAGCACAGTAAATGAGCTTAAGCGAACGTTTGAACGAAGATATGAAGCAAGCGATGAAGAGTCAGGACAAGTTTAAACTCTCCGTAATCCGTATGGTTCGTTCTACTATCAAGAACGCTGAGATAGACCTGAAGAGGACCTTAGATGACAATGAAGTGCTTGACGTTCTAAATCGTGAGATCAAACAGCGCAAAGATTCCCTCCAAGAATTTGAGAAAGCAGGCCGTAACGATCTGGCTGAAAGCCTGAAGGCAGAACTTGTAATCCTCGCTGAGTACATGCCGCAACAGCTTTCCGAGGAAGAAGTAAAAGCGATTGTACAGCAGACTATCCAAGAAGTTGGCGCTTCTTCTAAAGCGGATATGGGCAAAGTGATGGGTGCATTGATGCCGAAGGTTAAAGGACGCGCTGACGGCAAGCTTGTCAATCAGTTCGTTCAACAATTATTACAATAAAATTAGCTGTCAAACAAGATCGGGAAGCTTGATTTCCCGATCTTTTTCAATTTGATGAAACACTTTGAGCCATAGCAACGTAAATACGTACATATACGGTTGAACATTTCTTCAGGGAGGAGGAGAACACTTATGATAGCTGAATTTCTGACTCATCCTGTTACGGCAACGATTTTACTGCTGATCGGGATTGTGGGAATTACCCTGGAATTGTTATTTTTCAGCTCGGGATTGCTGGCTTTAGGGGGAGTTGTCGGATTCGGCCTTTATTTTCTTGGCTATTATTTGGCTGGGTTTGCCGGGTGGGGAGATTTGTTCATTTTCGGTATGGGTATCCTTCTGCTAATTCTTGAAATTCTGGTCCCTAGCTTTGGAATTCTCGGCGTACTTGGGGCTATCTGCTTGTTCGGCGGGGTGTTGACAGCTTCATCCGATCCAAGGCAAGCCGCTTATTCGATGGGCATAGCTCTGCTGCTTTCTGTCGTTATCATTTCGTTTGCCGTGAAAAAATTTAAAGATAGAGGCGTTTGGAACCGGTTTATATTGCGGGATCAGCTCACTGCGGAAAAGGGTTTTTCGTCCGCTCCCAACAGGGAGTACTTGACGGGAAAGCAAGGGAAGGCTATCACTCCGTTACGGCCTGCGGGAACCGCATCCATTGAAGGCGAACGCATCGATGTAGTCACCGACGGAAGTTTTATCGCTAACGGCAAGCAAATTGTCGTTGTGCATGTGGAAGGAACACGTGTTGTCGTAAGGGAAGCAATGAATGAAAACAACTAATCTCTAGGAGGATGTTCAATGAATTCTTTGGATCCGAATCTGTATCTCTTGCTAATTGTAGCCGTTGTTGTTATCGCTCTGGCGATACTGCTCAGCGTAGTCCCCGTCATGCTGTGGATTTCTGCGCTTGCTTCGGGAGTTCGCATCAGTATTGTTACTTTAATCGCGATGCGTCTGCGCCGCGTCATCCCAAGCCGTATCGTAAACCCAATGATTAAAGCTACGAAGGCCGGCTTAAATGTCAGCATCAATCAGCTTGAAAGTCACTTTCTGGCTGGAGGTAACGTCGATAGGGTAGTTAATGCGTTGATTGCGGCGCATAGAGCGAATATTCATTTGGAATTCGAACGTGCTGCTGCCATCGACTTGGCCGGTCGAGACGTGCTCCTGGCTGTACAAATGAGTGTGAATCCACGAGTCATTGAAACCCCTACCGTTTCGGCAGTAGCGAAGGACGGGATTGAGGTCAAGGTCATCGCCAGGGTTACCGTTCGTGCGAATATTGAGCGCCTTGTAGGGGGCGCAGGGGAAGAGACGATTATCGCCCGTGTCGGCGAGGGGATTGTAACAACGGTGGGCAGCTCCTCCTCTCATAAGGATGTGCTGGAGAACCCTGATATGATTTCCCGAACCGTACTTGACAAAGGCTTAGATGCAGGAACAGCGTTCGAAATTCTTTCCATTGATATTGCCGATGTCGATGTAGGTAAAAATATCGGCGCCCATTTGCAAACCGAGCAAGCGGAAGCGGATAAGCGCATTGCCCAAGCGAAGGCGGAAGAACGCCGCGCGATGGCGGTTGCACAGGAGCAGGAGATGAAGGCGCGCGTTGTTGAAATGAGGGCGAAAGTTGTCGAATCCGAGTCTCAAGTGCCGTTGGCAATGGCGGAAGCGCTAAGCAACGGCAAACTAGGCGTGATGGATTACATGAATCTCAAGAACATTGATGCGGATACGCAAATGCGCTCTTCCCTGGGTAAAATGAATGATTCCGGGAAAAATGAGAAGGAGTAGCAAGGGGGCGATCTCATGGCGCTGATCGAATTTTTATTTGACCATTGGTATTTGCTGGTCGTCTTGTTTTTTTTACTTTCTCGCTTTATGGGAAAAAGCGTCAGGGAGGCCTCAAAGGGACAAAACCGGATGCCTTCCTTTGGCGGGGAATCTCCGTCACAGCCCAAAGGCATAACCACGGAGCCCAGACCAATGAATGAGCAGCGCATGCCGTCTCAGCCTGCTAACATGATCCCGGATCGGCCGGGGCGGGAATCGCCATTCTCGGCAGCGGCACAACCGCAGATGGAGACGGTCTCCCCGGAAGCTTTCGTTTACGATATGCAACCGGAAAGCCTGCGACCAGCTCTCGACAAGGAACTGGCTCAGGGAATTATTTGGTCGGAAATACTGGGACCGCCTAGAGCGAAAAAGCCATACCGCAGATAGCTTAATGAAGCCGATTGGATCACTATGATCCGATTGGCTTTTTTTACTCATATTGCCTTTAGTCCTCCTGTACCCTTCGATTCGATGGCCCGGGTGTTGCACAGAACCCCGATATTGATCATAAATTACTGACGTTCCGCATATTTTTGTAAAAAAGCTATGCTCTCACCATGTCAACATTCAGAGGGGGTATTGACGACCCATGCGCCGTTTAGCCCGCAAATGGAACCAATTCACTGCAAAGATGCTCAACTTGCCTCAGGATGTGGTACAGGACTTGCCGCGGATTACGCTGATCGGCAATATGCAGTTGTATGTGGAAAACCATAAAGGCGTGCTGCATTTTTCCAATGAAGCTTTAAAGCTGGAGCTTAGCAAAGGGAAGCTTGAAGTATACGGCAAACAACTTGTCATCAGGGAGATTTTTACCGAGGAAGTGTTCATCGAAGGGGTCATTCATGAAATCAAATACATTCCGTAGGGTTTATTGAAAGTCGGATGGGGGAGGTCGGCATGCAGTCGTCATTCATTTCCTGGCTTCGCGGCTATGTGCGAATTCAGGTTCGAGGCAAGCAAAGTGTCGCTTTAATCAATCAGCTAATGGAGGATGGCTTTTCCATTTGGAATGTCCGAATGGTTGGCGACGACCTGCTGGAGCTAAGCATCTTGATCCCGGATTTTTTCCGGCTTCGTCCCATCCTGAAGCGGACAGGCTGCCGGATGCATGTCCTGATGCGTTCGGGCTTTCCCTTTTTTTTGGACAAACTGGGCAGCCGTAAAGCTTTTTTAGGCGGCTTTCTCGGTTTTGTCATAGCCATCTACCTGCTCTCCTCCTTGGTCTGGCAAGTAACTGTAGAAGGCAATCAAATCCTGTCCAAGGCTGATATCCTGCAAGCGGCCGGCAAGCAAGGAATGTATCGATTTCAATGGAAGTTCCGGCTCAAGGAGCCTGAGGAGCTCTCCAGGCAGCTGCAGGCGCAATTGCCGGGAACGGCTTGGGTAGGTGTTGAAATTCAGGGAACGCATCTGAGAATCAAGGTCGTGGAGGCTACCATTCCGGATAAAAAACCGCTCATGAACCCTCGTCATCTAATTGCGTCAAAGAATGCGCTTGTCACTGAAATTTATGCGGAAAAAGGGAGGCCGATGGTAAAGCCGAATACATATGTCCGCAAAGGCGACGTGCTGATCTCGGGGATCATCGGCGATGAGGAGAACCAGCACATCGTTGTGGCTAACGGAACTGTGAAAGGACTTGTCTGGTACACCTCTAAAATAGAAGTTCCGCTCACGCAAAAATATAAAGTATACTCGGGTGAAAGCAAGAATCGCAATTATCTGGTGCTGGGAAGCAGAGCGCTGCAAATTACGGGCTACGGAGAGCCGGAATTTGCACAGTTTGAGACGATTCCCGAGCGAAAGACGCTGCAATGGAGAACATTCATTCTGCCCATCGGATGGCTGCATGAGAAAGTGATGGAGGTTCAATTTGTTGAACAGCCCGTTGAATGGGCTGAGGCTAAAACGATGGGAATTAAACAGGCGGAGGCTGAACTGCTTTCCAGCGCGGGCAAGGATTCTCGGATTGTCAGCCAAAAAATTTTGCATGAAAAATCAGAGAATGGTAAAGTTTATATGGAAGTTCATTTTGAAGTGGAAGAATGGATTATGGAAGAGCAACCTATTGTCAAACAAGGAGAATGAGGCCTGTTGGTAGAAAACTCACAAATCGTTAAAGTCGCTTTGAAGAATCCGACGGAAGGGATGGCGTTGTTCGGCCCCCAGGATAAGTTTCTGCATCTGATCGAGCAGGAAACAAGCGCGCATATATGGACCCGTGAAGCGGAGCTCACGATCCAGGGAGCCGCTGCCGAAGTGAATTCGCTTCAGCAGCTTTTTGAAGTTCTGCTGGAGTTGATTCGCAACAACTACAATTTGACGGAGCGCGATGTGCAATATGCGATCGAGCTGGCAAGGCAGATGAAAGCAGACCAGCTTTTGGATTTGTTTAAAGGCGAAATCACCACCACGAACAAAGGAAAACCCATCAGAGTGAAGACCATCGGGCAGCGGCAGTACGTGGCTGCGATCAATAAGAAAGACATCGTCTTTGGTATCGGGCCGGCCGGTACGGGTAAGACATATCTTGCGGTTGTGCTTGCTGTGACCGCCTTGAAGGACGGCCGGGTTAAGCGTATCGTGTTGACGCGTCCCGCTGTCGAAGCGGGCGAAAGCCTCGGCTTTCTGCCGGGCGACCTGCAGGAAAAGGTTGACCCTTATTTAAGACCGTTGTATGATGCTCTTAACGATGTGCTGGGCCCAGAGCAGGTGGCCAAGTCGCTTGAACGCGGGCTTATCGAGATCGCACCGCTCGCTTATATGCGGGGCCGCACATTGGACGATTCGTTTATCATACTGGACGAAGCTCAAAATACGACGCCGGAGCAGATGAAGATGTTTTTAACTCGCTTGGGATTCGGCTCCAAAATGGTTATCACCGGTGACGTAACGCAAATCGATCTGCCTCGCGGCAAGTCGTCGGGGCTTGTCGAGGCCGAGCGCATTTTGCAGGGAGTCGGGGAGATCGGTTTTATTCATTTTGCCGAGCAGGATGTCGTTCGACATTCCTTGGTTCAGAAAATCATCGTTGCTTATAACGAAGATAAGGAAAAACAGGGCTAGTCTCAAAGCGGATGAGTGGAAATTCTGCCGGCTGTCAAGTAGAGAGGGAGACCTTCCATGATCAAAAATGAAGTGCACATGCAAGGCAAATTTCATTATCGGCTGACCGGATGGAAACATAGCGTGTGGATGCGCTTTCTTTTGTTCTTTATACTTGCTCTGCTTGTTTATTTTTCTTTATTCCCAAAGCTGGTTCCGCAAGTTTATGATATTCAGTTAGGCATGGTCAGCGAAAAAACGATCTATGCGCCTAGACAAATAGAGAATGATGCAGCTACTCAAAAAGCAAAAGAAGAAGCTGCTAAAAAAGTGCAGCCGGTTTACCGGATTATTAATCTGAAGAACGAAATGCTTATTGACGCTATTTTCGATAAAATTATACAAATTAACGGCGACTCCGAGGTAAAGTTTGACGATAAAGTCAGTATTTACCGGCGGGTCATTCCTCAGTTGATTGACGATGTGGAGAGCGTGTCGCTAAGAACGCTCCAAAACAGCGGACAGTACTATGACACTTTATTTGATGAAATCAAAAATCAGTTAGACGAGCAGCAATACAGCTTTCCCGAGGAAGCGTTCTTTAAGCTGCCGCGTCTGACAAAGGAAGACTTGGCGGCCATGCTGCCGGTCACAAAGGAAATTGTCGCCCAGCTGATGAACGATCAGGTGCTCGATGCCCAAACGGCCAGAGCGAAAGTCGCCGAACTCGTCAATACATCCTTGCTTGCCAAGAACACATCGCGTGAAATGGTGCAGGAGCTTGTCAGGGTCGTGTTGACCCCCAACAAGTTTTTTGACCAGCAAGGAACAGACGAAGCGAAGGCCCGGGCCAGAGAAAACGTGCAGCCCGTTTACATCAACAAAAATGATGTGCTTGTGGCCTCTGGCGAGACCATAACCGATGATATTTATCAGCGTCTGAACACTTTGAACTTATTGAAGGATAAAGCGAATTATCTTCCGCACCTTGGTCTTTTATTATTGGTTTCTCTATATTCCTTTATGTTGTATATGTTTGTCAGGCAGAGCTCGCTGCCGATTCCATACAATAATTCCCAGCTCCTGATGCTTGTGCTTATCTTCGCCCTTACGATTGCGGGAATGAAGATCGTTTCGTTAGGACAAAATTCAGATTATCCATATATTGGATATTTAGCTCCAACCGCCATGGGAAGCATGCTGCTGGCCATTTTGCTGGATGCGCCGCTAGCTTTTATTTCATCGATTTTGTTCTCCGTCCTTTCCAGCGTGATCTTTAATACCGATCATATGACGCTGTTCGATTTTCGCTTCGGGCTTGTAACGCTGGTTGTTTGCTTCACAGCAGTTTTTACAATCCAAAGGGCAAGCCAAAGGTCGACGATCCTGAAAGCGGGTCTGATGATTTCCTTCTTTGCCATGCTGACGATAGCTGCTATGCTGCTGCTCGAGGATCCATTATCGCGCAGGGAAGCGTTGCTCTCTTTGTCCTTTGCTGCGGCGAGCGGGTTGCTGACTGCGGTTTTCGTCATCGGACTGCTGCCGTTTTTTGAAGTGGCTTTCGGCATTTTATCGCCGCTGAAGCTCGTCGAGCTGTCCAACCCGAACCACCCGCTGCTGCGTAAGCTGCTGACCGAAACGCCCGGCACTTATCATCACAGCGTGATGGTCGGCAATCTGGCGGAAGCCGCCGCGGAATCAATCGGCGCCGACGGGCTGCTATGTCGGGTAGGCTCTTATTACCATGATATCGGCAAGACGAAACGTCCGAGCTATTTCATTGAGAACCAAACGAATATCGAGAATCCGCATGACAAGATCGATCCCGCTTTGAGTAAATCGATTATTATCGCCCATCCCAGGGATGGCGTTGAAATGCTGAAAGATTATAAAATTCCGAAGGCGATTAAAGATATCGCCGAACAGCACCACGGTACGACGCTGCTGCAATATTTTTATCACAAGGCTATTAAGCAGGAGGAGGCCGAGGGAACAGGCAAGGAAATCCCCGAAGAGGACTACCGGTACCCCGGGCCAAAGGCTCAGTCAAAGGAAGCGGCAATTGTCGGCATTGCCGACTGTGTCGAAGCGGCGGTCCGCTCCCTTCGCAACCCGACGCTTGAGCAGATCGATTCCATGGTGCATAAGATCATCAAATCGCGTTTGGACGATGGCCAATACAATGAGTGTGATCTAACGCTCAAGGAATTGGACATGATCGCCAAGACGTTGAATGAAACGCTGCTCGGCATTTTTCACTCCAGGATTGAATATCCGAGCGAGCTGGCCCCTAAGAAATCGGAAAAACAAGGAAAGGAGTAGATCTAATGGACCCTGTCGATTTGACCTTGGAATGGAACAGTGAACAAGAAGCGCTCGAGATCACACCCGGTTTCATCGCCAAATTGGAGGAACTGCTTCGTTTGGCCGGAAAGTCGGAAGGCGTAACGGTTGGTGAAGTGGCGCTGACCTTTGTCGACGACGAGGCGATCCACGAGCTTAATAAGCAGTACCGCGGGATAGATAAGCCAACGGACGTGCTTTCTTTTGCGATGCAAGAGATGGGGGAGGAAGAACTTGAGATTCGTTACGGGGACGATGATCCAGAAGATAAGCCGGATGATCTCGCTGCCACGGTTGGCGATATGGCAGAAGATGAGGAGAGCTTTGTCGAGCCGCTTGGCGATATCATCATTTCCGTGCCGCGGGCTCTCGCTCAGGCGGAGGATTACGGACATTCCGTGGAGCGCGAGCTGGGTTTCCTTTTCGTGCACGGCTTTCTCCACCTGATCGGCTACGATCACGGGACTGAAGAAGAAGAGAAGGAAATGTTCGCTAAACAGGAGGATATTTTGCAAAAGGCAGGTCTAACCCGTTGAAAACGGACGGATTTCATAAGTGGCGGCGCAGCTTCCGGTATGCGTACGAGGGAATCAAATATGCGCTGGATACTCAGCGCAATATGAAATTTCATTTTTTCGCAGCCTTTGCAGCGCTGCTCGCCGCTTTATTTTTCCGCTTACCCAAAACGGAAATCGTATTCATACTCTTGGCCGTAACACTGATGATCGTTACGGAGTTGATCAACACCGCCATTGAAAAGGCGGTAGACCTTGCCATGCCGGATCGCCATCCGCTAGCCAAAATCGCCAAAGACGTTGCCGCGGCTTCCGTTCTGGTATCTGCGGTTTTTGCCGTTGTAGTCGGGATGATCGTCTTTTACGATCCGATCGACCGATTATTTCGCCAGGTGAAGGATCCAAACCATCCGATGTCTGCCTCAATCATATGGGTACTTATCGCATTAGTTATCCTGTCCGTAATCGTGATCGAAACTAGATTTTCGGACAAAGGGAAACTCGTGAAGCCCAGCTTGCTATCGGCGATGGCTCTCGCCATATCGACGATGATCGCTCTGCTGGCACAATGGACGATTGTTTCGCTGCTTTCTTATACGTTATCCGGACTGATCATGATCATTCTTTATGATAAAAAAATTCGCCCCTTTCCTTCCTTGGCAACGGGCGGCCTCATCGGCGGCGCAGTGACGCTGCTCGCTTATTACTGGATGAATTTCTACTAAAGAAAGGGAAGAAAGCTCCTATGGAAACAATGGATGCGAAGAGCTTGCTGCAGCGGGCTTCAGAGGTAAGAAAAAGAGCCTATACACCGTACTCCCACTTCCAAGTAGGAGCGGCTCTACTCGGAGATGACGGACAGATTCATTTGGGCTGCAATGTGGAAAATGCGGCCTACGGACCCACCAACTGTGCGGAGCGCACCGCGCTTTTTCGGGCTATTGCGGACGGCAATGCGCCGCGCTCGTTTCGTGCTATCGCTGTAATCGGCGACACGGAGGGGCCTACGGCGCCATGCGGGATTTGCCGGCAGGTTCTAGTTGAGTTATGTGAACCTGATATGCCCGTATTTTTGGGCAATTTAAGAGGGGATATTGTCGAGACTACGGTTTCCGCTTTATTGCCGGGGGCGTTTACATCCAAAGATATCAAGTATTAGGAGGAAACCTGTTCATGAGCAAGAAAGAGTTCAAATCCGGCTTCGTTGCCATTATCGGACGCCCCAATGTGGGGAAATCAACGCTGATGAACAATATCATCGGCCAGAAAATTGCGATTATGTCGGACAAACCGCAAACAACCCGCAATAAAATTCATGGCGTTTACACATCGGAGCAGGGGCAGATCGTCTTCCTGGATACGCCGGGAATTCATAAGCCTACTTCAAAGCTAGGCGATTACATGATGAAAGTAGCCCACAGCACGTTGGGCGAAGTGGATGCTGTGCTTTTCCTGGCGGACGCCTCGGAAGGATTAGGCGGAGGCGACCGATATATCATTGAGCAGTTGAAATCGGTCGGGACTCCCGTAATTTTGGTGTTGAATAAAATCGATAAATTGCATCCGGAGGAGCTTCTTCCGATCATCGTCAATTACAAGGATTTGTACGATTTTGCCGAAATCGTGCCGATTTCCGCTCTGCATGGGAATAATGTAACGACACTGCTGGAGCAGATCGTTAAGTATTTGCCGGAAGGGCCGCAGTATTACCCGGCTGATCAAGTCACTGACCATCCGGAGCAATTCGTTTGCGCCGAATTGATCCGTGAGAAGATCCTACAGCTCACTCGTGAGGAAATTCCGCATTCCATTGCGGTGCAAATCGAAGATATGCGCGTCCAGGATAACGGTCTCGTGCGGATATCTGCCGTTATTTTTGTGGAACGGGACTCCCAAAAGGGCATCATCATCGGCAAAAGCGGCGCGCTGCTTAAAGAAATCGGACAAAAAGCAAGACACGACATCGAAACGCTGCTTGGCTCCAAAACATTCCTGGAATTATGGGTCAAGGTAAAAAAGGACTGGCGAAACCAAGAGCGGGTTCTGCGCGATCTCGGTTTTCGCCACGAATAATACATTCCATTAAATGTTTCGCATAGTTACTGCTCTTATGTTTCATCCTAATACCATGCAGTCCGATGCAGTATGTTCTGTTGGGGAGGATACATCACATGAGAGACTTTTCATGGAACTATTTTTCAATGACCGGCGATGTCGATGCCTATTTGTTATATAAGCAGATCTCCTACGGAGATTCGATGGAAACGGAAGAGGAAGTTCAGGGAATCGAGGAGCCGCCGGAGGGAACGTAATCTTGGGCAGGTTCATGGGAGAAGGAAACGAAAAGTGCTGCGTACTGTTCAGGGTATCGTGCTTCGTAGCATGGACTACGGAGAGGGGAACAAAATCATCAGCCTCTTCACTATGGAATTGGGAAAAGTGAGCCTTATGGCTAGAGGGGCCAAAAAAGTAAAAAGCCGTCATGCTGCCGTAACTCAATTATTCACTTACGGCGATTTCGTGTTTTACAAGCAATCCGGCCATATGGGCACTCTCAATTCCGCTGAGATTATCGATGCGCACCATCCGCTCCGCGAAGATTTGCACCGATCGGCTTTCGCAGCCTATCTAGTGGAGATGACGGATCGGATGCTGGGCGATGAGGAAGGAAATCCTTTCATGTTCGAGCAGCTGCAGGCAAGTCTGAAAGCGATCGAAGAGGATAAGGATATGCAGATCGTTACTCATCTTTACGAGATGAAGATGCTTGCGCTCAGCGGATATTTACCGGTAACAGATTGTTGTGTGTCCTGTGAATCTGTTCAAGAATTAGGTTTCTTCAGCCCCGACATGGGAGGAATCTTATGCAGCCGCTGCAGCGCTAAGGATCCCAATTCGATTCCCGTTTCCGAAGGAACCGCTAAACTGCTTCGTTTGTTCGCCCGCATGGATATTCGCCGACTCGGTACGATCCAGGTCAAGAGTGCGACCAAGGAGCAATTAAAGCACTGCATGAAAGCCTATATGGACACTCATATCGGCATCTCTTGGAAATCAAGAAATTTTATTGAACAAATGGAGAAATACAACATATAACGTGCCTCTACACGCGGTCGCATCTTCTCGAAATGACCTCTTATAGAGGTTTTTCTCATGCCTGATGTTCTGTTATCAAGCGGCAAACATACTCATAACTTAGGTAAGAAAATGCAACCAATGCGAATGGCGAACGTATTAAACAAGAAGCCGGGGCTGCCTTTTACAGCCGCATAGCTTTTATGTCGACGTTAGCAGGATTTTTTGCAACTTCAGCGTATATAATATTACGGTAAGAATTCGTTTAATCATCGGGGGCACAAGGAATGGCGTTATCCGTAAAAATCATTGTCGATGCCGATGCTTGTCCCGTCAAGCCGGAAATTATTCAGGCAGCCAAAGCATTTGGAATCGAGGTATGTATGGTAGCTTCCTTTGACCACCGATTAAACGAAAGCGACGGAGTCAGGATCGTGCAAGTTGACCGTTCCGATCAGTCTGTGGATCTTTATATCGCCAACCGCATTAAGCCGGGGGATATTCTCGTCACACAAGACTTTGGTCTGGCGGCCATTGGGCTCGCTAAAGGAGCTATAGGACTATCTAACCGCGGTCAGACCTATACGGAACGGACTATTGATTTTTTGCTGGAGCGACGCCATGAATCGGCCAAATTAAGAAGGGGCGGCAAGCACACGAAAGGTCCGAAACCGATGACGGACGAAGATCGAAAATTTTTTCTACATAGTTTGACAAAACTTTTGACTCGCTTGCAGGAGAATGAGCCCGGGTAGCGAATAGTTATATGTCGGAGACGCAACGCAGGTTTTCGAAAAAGATTGAAGGTGAATGGGGTTGGGGAACGGACGCATACCCGAGGAGGTCATCGAAGCCGTCCTAAAGCACCATGATATCGTAGATGTCATCGGCAAATACGTGCACTTGAGCAAGCAAGGCCACTACATGAAGGGACTGTGTCCTTTTCATTCAGAGAAGACGCCGTCCTTTACCGTAACTCCGGAAAAGCAGATTTTTCGCTGCTTCGGATGCGGGACCGGAGGAAATGTCATTCGTTTTGTAATGGAGATAGAAGGATACGGTTTTTCCGAAGCCGTGCGGCATCTGGCCGAAGAAGCAGGGATTCGCGGCACTTGGGAAGACGGTCCGTCGGAACAGACGGAGCAGCAGATCGAAAGAGGGATTGTTATCCAGGCCCATGAACTGACTGCAAAGCTGTATCACTATATCTTATATAATACCGAGCAAGGGAAAACGGCGCTCAATTATCTTAGGTCTCGCGGAATCGCAGATAAACTGATCCTCGAGTTCCAAATCGGATACGCTCCCGCCCATTGGGACACTCTTGTTCAACAGCTGCAAAAACGCGGGTTTTCACTCCCGCTGATGGAAAAAGGCGGGCTCATTTCAGCGAGGAATGAAGGCGGCTACGTGGACAAATTCCGGGAACGCATTATGTTCCCTATTTGTGACTCAAGAGGCAAAGTCATTGCCTTCGGAGGCCGGGCGATGGGAGATGCGCAGCCCAAGTATCTCAATAGCCCCGAAACCTCGCTTTTCAATAAAAGCCGTGTGTTGTACAACATGCATCAAGCCCGGCCGCATATTCGCAAGCTCCAGCAGGCGGTGCTGTTCGAGGGCTATGTGGATGTGATGAAAGCTTGGGAGTCCGGCGTCGAGAATGGCGTCGCGACGATGGGGACGGCGCTTACGAATGAGCATGCCGATATATTGAAGCGCAATGCGGAGCGCGTTGTCATTTGCTACGACGGTGACAGTGCAGGCCAAGCTGCCGCTTACAAGAGCATTCCGATCCTCGAAGGAGTCGGCTGTCAAGTAAGCGTGGCGATGATTCCGGACGGCCAAGATCCGGATGAATATGTAAGCACCTACGGGTTTGAACGATTCGTACGGGAGATTATCGATAGTGCCGTACCGTCGATGAAATATAAGCTTCTTTATATTCGCAGAAACTTTAAGCTCCAAGAGGAAGGTGACCGAATACGCTATTTGAAAACAGCTGTTAAAATGATCTCGGAGCTCTCCTCTCCTATTGAAAGGGAACATTACTTGAAGCAGTTATCTTCCGAATTCGATACCACTTATGAAGCGCTGAAACAGGACTTATACGAAACGATGCTTCATTCCGAAAAAAACAGGAAAGCCGGGGATAATAAACAATTTCTGTGGAATAATGTTATGAATAATGGGAGAGCAGCGGAAAGAACGCCAACGCTTTTTCCCGCTTATCATAATGCTGAACGCCAGTTGCTGGCAATCATGATTCATGACCGCGATGTATGCCAGCATGTGGAGCGGTATTTGGGTGATCAATTTAACGTCGAAGCTCATGCAGTATTAGCTGCTTATTTATATGCCTACTATGCTCAGAATTTAGAGCCGAATGCAAGCCGATACATTGCTATGCTGCAGGATGAACAGCTGGAGAGCTTAGCCAGTTCCATTGTTATGATCGGTTCCAGTCATGGGATCAATACCCAAGTGATTGACGATTATATTCGCGAAATTAAGAAGTATCCCGTGCAACAGGACATTGTTCGTAAAAAAGAAGAGATGGTCCGTGCGGAACGAGCCGGCGATCCCCTGCGCGCCGCGCAAATATTGACTGAGATTATAACCCTAGAGAAACAGCTTAAGTCATCTTAGAAAATTTTATGATCTAGGGGGGAGGGAGCCCGTATTATGGCGAACGATCAGCGTACAGAAATAGAGACAGAATTGACCTTGGATCAGGTTAAAGAACAGCTCATAGAGCAAGGCAAGAAGCGTTCCTCGCTAACCTACAAAGATATAATGGAGAAGCTGGCCCCGTTCGATCAAGATCCCGAGCAGATTGATGAGTTTTTCGAACAACTGTCGGAATTGGGCATCGATGTAGGGAATGAGTCGGACGACGAGATGACGTTAGGTACGGATGATCAGGAACATGACGAATTTAATTTCGATGATGATCTGACGCTGCCTCCGGGGATCAAGATTAACGATCCGGTGCGGATGTATTTAAAAGAAATCGGGCGTGTTCCGCTTCTTTCGGCGGAGGATGAAGTTGATTTGGCCAAGAGAATCGAAAATGGAGACGAGGAAGCGAAGCGACGTTTGGCTGAAGCGAACCTGCGTCTCGTTGTCAGCATTGCCAAGCGTTATGTCGGACGCGGCATGCTGTTCCTTGATTTAATTCAAGAGGGCAACATGGGCCTCATTAAAGCGGTTGAGAAATTTGACCACACAAAAGGCTATAAGTTCAGTACGTACGCTACTTGGTGGATTCGCCAAGCCATTACCCGGGCGATTGCGGATCAGGCTAGAACGATTCGGATTCCCGTGCATATGGTGGAAACGATTAATAAGCTTATTCGTGTTTCCAGGCAACTGCTGCAAGAGTTAGGACGCGAGCCTACACCTGAGGAAATAGCCAAGGAAATGGATTTGAGCACAGATAAAGTCAGGGAGATCATGAAGATCGCTCAAGAGCCTGTATCGCTTGAGACTCCAATCGGGGAAGAGGACGATTCACATCTTGGCGATTTTATCGAGGATCAGGAAGCGTTGGCGCCTGCTGATGCTGCGGCTTATGAGCTGTTGAAGGAACAGCTTGAGGACGTGCTTGATACACTTACCGAAAGAGAAGAGAACGTGCTTCGTCTTCGCTTTGGTCTGGATGACGGACGTACCCGCACGCTTGAAGAGGTTGGCAAGGTGTTCGGGGTTACCCGCGAACGGATTCGCCAAATTGAAGCCAAAGCTCTGCGTAAGCTAAGACATCCGAGCCGCAGCAAGCGATTGAAGGACTTTTTGGAATAAAGTCCGGAGAAGATCCCGCTTTTCAGGGGGTCTTTTTTTATCTCTAAATTCTGAGCTCTCGTCCGCCGATAAATGTAGCGAGGGACGGTGAAAAAAGGATGGAAGCTGAAAAGCGGAAATTGATTATAAAAGAAATCGAGCAGTGGCGGAGGAGTCGTCTCCTGCCTGAACATTATTGTGATTTTCTGATTAATTTGTATTTGGAAGAGGATGGGGAAAGACCCAAACCATCCTTTATGGGAGTTTCAGCAGCTGCTGTTTCGGACAGCAATTGGAAAATTTGGCTGCTCGTCTTGGCTTTAGTCGGCGGCATTTCTTTTTCTGCTCTTAATTTTAACTCTTTTGGAATTCTAATGCAAATAGGGATTTCCATTATTTTTATTTTATTGGGTTATGGCTGGGGGTTCCGGCAGCAGGCTAAGACACCTGTCGTTACTTATGCGCTGTGCGGTATTTCTTCCATTTTTTTATTGTTTATCGGGCTTTATTTGCTTCGTCTGCATGAGATCACCGAGGCGTCAGCCTATGTCGGTTATGTGGCGTTCAGCAGTGTCATCTGGCTTGTTACAGGGGTAATCGGCCGGATGGGTATTTTTCATTTCTGCGGCTGGATCGGGCTGCTTTTGACATACGGATGGCTGTTATACGGCAAATTGAACGACCCCGGATGGCCGACACTTGAAATTAGCTGGATTCCGGTTAGTATAGTATTTATATGGATCGCTTGGTTAACACATCATAAGAGCAAGCAGGCCGCGGGTGTATTGTTTCTGGTAGGCTGCTGCGTATGGTTTGCGCCCGAATTGTTCGGTCTGCTGATGCCTGTTGAGGTGTCTGCGAAAGCGGGTCAGGCCGCTCTTCTCGGCAAAATAGCCGCTGCGGGGCTGATGCTGTTCTTACAGCGAAAAAAATGGATAGAGTGGGTATTGTAGATGGTGAAATTATCAAGCAGATTGCAAATGATCGCAAGTCAAGTGCCTGAGGGCAGTCGGCTTGCGGACATCGGCTCGGATCACGCTTTGCTGCCAACTTACTTGGTTCAGCAAAGGGTGGTCCCTTTTGCTGTTGCGGGAGAAGTGAACCCTGGCCCGTTGAAGGCTGCCAGGCAGCAAGTGGAAGAGGCGGGCCTGGTTGGCCGTATTGAGGTGCGTATGGGTGACGGGCTAGCTGTTCTGCATCCGGGAGAAGTCAATGTGATTACGATTGCCGGTATGGGCGGCAGCCTGATCTCATCGATTTTGGAGGAAGGCAAAGAGAAGCTTGCAGGGGTTAAACGGCTGATCCTTCAGCCGAATGTGGGTGAAGAGCAGGTGCGCCGCTGGCTAGTCGGCGAAGGTTGGGTGCTGTGCGGCGAGCATATTTTGGAGGAAGACGGAAAAATTTATGAGATATTGAACGCGGAACGTTCGAGCGATGCAGCGGCCGCCAACGGGAGACTATATCGCGAGCGAGTACTGGGGAATGCGCTGCGCCTTTCTACGGAGCGGCTTTTACAGATGGGACCCTTTCTGTTGGAGGAGGCATCCGGGGTTTGGTTCCGCAAATGGGAAAGCGAACTGCGCAAGCTTGCCATGATTCGAAGTCGGCTGGAGCTGTCGGAAGCAGAAGCATCCAAGCTGAGAGCGCAAGAATTTGAGCGGGAGATACTTGAAATCAAGGAGGTGCTACAATGCTTGCAAAAGGACAGACGGTAATCCAGTTGTTCGAACAATTGGCGCCAAAGCATGTTGCGATGCCTGATGATAAAATCGGACTGCAGCTTGGAACGCTGCAGAAAGTCATTCGCAAGGTACTCGTTACGTTAGACGTGACGGATGCAGTGGTCGAAGAAGCAATTGCGTTGGGTGCGGACCTGATCATCGCCCATCACGCGATCATTTTTCGCGCGCTTGTCCATTTGCAAACCGATACCCCTGCGGGCCGATTGTACGAAAAACTTATCAAGCACGATATCGCCGTTTATGTTGCCCATACGAATCTTGATGTGGCGGACGGCGGCATTAACGATATGATGGCGAACGCACTCGGATTAACTGGCCTCAGCCATCTGGAGGATGTTCACACGGAGAAGCTGCAGAAGCTTGTCGTCTTCGTTCCGCAGACGCATCATGAACAGGTGCTGAATGCCCTATTCGCAGCCGGGGCCGGCTGGATCGGGCAGTACAGCCACTGCAGCTTCAATACCCCCGGTACGGGAACGTTCCTGCCGCAGGCAGGAGCGGAGCCGTTTATCGGGGAGCCGGGCAAGCTCGAGCGCGTACAGGAGGTGCGCGTCGAGACGATTGTGCCTGAAAGCTTGCAGCGCAAAGCGGTTCAGGCGATGCTGAAGGCCCACCCCTATGAGGAGGTGGCCTATGACCTCTACCCAATGGACCTGAAGGGTAGAGTGTTCGGTCTCGGCAGAGTCGGCAGACTGCCGGAAGCGCTGACGCTGCGCGAGCTCACAGAGCGCGCGAAGGCCGTGTTCGACGTGCCGATGGCGCGCGTCGTGGGCGATTTGAGCCGGCCGATCCGCAAGGTGGCCGTGCTCGGGGGCTCCGGCGGCCGCTATGTGCGGCACGCCCAGTTTGCCGGCGCCGACGCGCTGGTCACCGGCGACATTGACTACCACACCGCGCACGATGCTTTGGCGGCGGGGATGGCCTTGATCGACGTCGGACACAACGTCGAGAAGATTATGAAGCGCGGCGTTGCCGATTATTTAGCCGCGCAGCTTAAGGACAAGAAGTCGACGACGGAGGTCGTCGCTTCTACGGTCGATACCGAGCCTTTCCAGTTCGTCTAAGAAACGGTGAGGGGGATTGCGCTGCTATATGCTCGCGCTGGTCAGAGGCCGATTCCCCTTATGGCTTCAGCTTCCATGGAAAGACAGGAAACGATCCGCGGTTGAATTCCTCAGCAAATCCCTGTATACTAGCAAATACATCGGAAAGTTTGACAGACAATCGCTGGCGGCGGGGTAACCCGCTGCGAGAGGAAAGTCCGGGCTCCATAGGGCAGGGTGCTGGATAACGTCCAGTCAGCGCGAGCTGAAGGATAGTGCCACAGAAACGGACCGCCGATGGCGATCGCTTGCGATTCGCACAGGCAAGGGTGGAACCGTGGTGTAAGAGACCACGAGGGACTATGGTGACATAGCCCCTGGTAAACCCCACTTGGAGCAAGACCTAGGAGGGACGCAAGCCGTCTTCGAGACGGCAGCCTTAGCCCGAGGCGCGTCCGGGTTGGTCGCTTGAGCCATGCAGCAATGTATGGCCTAGATAGATGATTGTCGCTTCAACGGTGGGAGGGCCAAGACACCCGATATGACCACTGGAAGTACAGAACCCGGCTTACGGCAAACTTTCCCGGAGTCTTACCCGTATGCAAATGAAAAGCCGCCTTTCTGCGTTTCGCGCAGAGAGGCGGCTTTTGATTTTGGTGTGGTTAGGGTCAGGAAGAGAGCCACTACTTGATCCCGGCGGCAGATTGGACGGCTTTGACGACGTCGATAAGGCCGTGGCCGTAGTATTTATCTTTACCCGGCGTACCCAGATCTTGTGCCGTTTGACGCATGATCTCATAAACTTGCGTGTTTTTTAGCGCCGGGTTAGTCGAGCGAATCAAGGCGGCAAGCGCAGTCACGTGCGGACTTGCCATGGAAGTGCCCGATAACGCAGCATACTGGTTATTCGGGTAAGTGCTTGCGATGCTTACTCCGGGAGCAGCGACATCTACATAGTCCCCGTAATTGGAAAAGGAGGCTTTTACTTTGCTCGCATCGGTCGCGCCAACGGCGAACACTTCGGGATACGCCGCGGGGTACCCCGGCTGTTCCGTGTTATCATTCCCGCTCGCCGCAACCAACACGACGTCTTTATCGAAAGCATACTTGATTGCATCATGGAGAAAATCGGAATCGGCGTAGTTGCCAAGGCTCATATTGATAACTTTGGCGCCGTGGTCGGTGGCCCAGATAATCCCTTGAGCTACGGAATAGGTGCTGCCGGCCCCGGATTGATCAAGCACTTTGACCGGCATCACCTTATTGTACCAGGTCATCCCGGCTACACCCAGATTGTTGTTGACCATCGCGGAGATGACTCCGGCGACATGGGTGCCGTGGCCGACATCATCGGCGGGAACATCGTCCCCCCCCACTATGTTATACCCGGGCGCCAGATGGTCGCGCAGATCCGGATGCTTTAAGTCCACGCCGGTATCGACGACAGCGACTACGACATCCTCGGCCCCGCGGTTTATCTGCCAGCCTTGCACAGTTTCGATTAAAGGCAGGTTCCATTGATATTTCGAAAACAGAAAGTCGTTCGGAACAAAGTTTGCGGAGAGCGACGGTTCATAGGTCTTAGCAGCTGTCGCGTTCGGATCAGCGGCACCTTGAGAGCCGGGAGCCATTGCAATTCCGGCATCATTCGTCAAATAAAGAAAATGCGGCTCAGCGTACTCTACGCTCCATTTTTGAAAATAGCTCATTAACTGCTTCGCTTCCATGCCGCCGGATTCAAACACGTAGGTGTAGCCGGCTTTTCGCACGGAACGAGCTGCAATTTCCGATTTGATTTGAGCGATCTGGGCATCTGTAGGCTCCTGGCGGAAACGGACGACGACTTCATTTTCGTTGTAATGGCTCGTTCCCTGGTTATCCTCCGGATGGTCGACCTCTTTATCCTGCAGCGTGTTGGTATCGACGGATTGAACCTTCCATCGATGCTCGCTGGGATACGGCTCCAGGCGAAGGTTTTTGCGCTGATGATCCGCAACATGCTGCAAAATATCCTGATGAATCAAGCCGATTAACGAACTTCGTCCGTCCTGTGACGGAACACCGAGCACAAAATAAGTTTGATCGCCTTGGCCAAAGGCCGGTGACTGATAATGATTGCCTGATTTTACGGTTTCTTTCCCTTCTTTCATGTAAGACTTGGCCTGATCAGCTACACTAGAAGGGAGCTCGCCTGATTGAACTCCCTCTTCGAGCGGCTTACTATGCTCGGACCATACAAGCATTTGCATTTTCTCATGATGGGTTCTCATGCTCTGCAAAACGCTTTGAGCGGGTAGTCCTTGCTGAATTTGCGTTACCATTTGGCGGAAATCAAACGCACACTGATTCCGGCACAGATCGTCGGTAGTGCGCACATCCTGCTCCAGCAGAGCCTGCTTGCTGGAAAGTTCATGTGCGGTGCTGTGAACTTCGGGCGGAATGCCGGGGCCGTTCCTATTTTGATTGCTGACGATGAGCAGGCCGAATGCTAGCACAAGGGATATGGAAAGCAAATAACGCCACATAGTCGGATAAACCTCCTTTTCGGAAAAACTTTTCCTTAGGATGGGGCCGGCGAGGGTTGTTTTATGCACGGAAACCCTTCTTTTGCTTATACCCTTTGTTGAGATTTTATGGTACGATATGAAGAGCGCAAATTGAGGAGGTTTCTTTCGTATGGCAGTTTTTAATGTCAAAAATATCTGTGAGTCCACCCGAACCAAATTAAAAGAAGCAACCGCAAAAATGGAGCTGTTTCTGAATCAGCATTCGCTTCCGCAGCTAAATGCGGAAAACGATCCGGCAATGGAAGAGTTTTACCGCGGTTACTTACAGGATACCCGCCATCTGCTTGTTTTCTGCGAAGTGGCTTACGAGAAGCTGGGCGTGTGCTTAAGACGTCCGACGTTTAACGTTGATTTCTCGGAAAAAGCGCTCTATGAAGTGTATCATAACTGTGTAAACAAATTCTTTTACCCGAAAAATGAATGCTATTCCGAAGACGGACGCTATGCGTACACAGGTCAGGATGCGATCCGCTTCCGCAAAAAACCGAACCGTGAAGTACGCGATCTGACCATTGAGCTTTCGAAAATTTTTGAAGAGTTTCGCGAGGATCTGTCTTATTACGAAACGGACTATATTACTCAACGCCGTATGCAGGGCGAAAAAATATAACATCATAGAGTAAAGCTGGGAGATGCGGCAGTGATGCGCATCTCTTTTCATTTAAGGAGGGATCCGATTTGACAAGCCCGGAAAATCAAGTGAATACCAGCATCCAAATTATAAAGCTGAATCAACATACCAAAGGGGGGTATGTGGCCAGTCCGCTTTTTCCTCCCTATGGGTACAGCTGGTTGAGGGATGGAACGTTTATTGCCTACTCGATGGATTGTGCGGGCCAGACCGAAAGCGCAGAACGCTTTTACAGGTGGGTGAATCAGGTGCTCTCGCGCAAGCGCGGGCAGGTGGATGAGTTGATTCGGAAGCATGAGCGCGGGCAGTGGATTGAACGCAATGAATTTCTCAATACCCGCTATCATCTGGATGGCCGGGACGACTCGTCCGAATGGGGCCACTTTCAGTTGGATGGTTACGGCGCATGGTTGTGGGGATTGGCGGAGCATATTCGAAAAACGGGAAAAGTGGAGCTGCTGGAGGAGTTTCGGGTTAGCATCGAACTTACGGTAGACTATCTGCGTGCTTTTTGGTTATATCCGAATTTCGATTGTTGGGAAGAATATCCCGACTATGTTCATCCGGCGACTTTGGCTTGCATATTCGGAGGCTTGCGTGCGATCGGGCAGTTGGAGGGACGTCAGGAGCTGCTGGAAGCGGCGGATTCGGTTCGTGCATTCCTCTTAGAGCATGCCGTACATAATGGGCATTTCGTCAAATCATTGCAAGTTCAAGACGGAGCCTGGCGGCCGGTTTTACCCGGCGTAGATGCCAGTTTGCTTTGGCTTTGCGTTCCATTTCAGGTTGTGCCCGGAGATCATCCGGCGATGCAGGCGACGCTTGTCCGCATTGAAGCGGAATTAAAGCATGACGGTATACAGTGGTATGCGGAAGATTCTTATTACGGAGGAGGAGAGTGGCTGCTGCTCACGGCATGGTACGGATGGGTTCAAGCGGAGCTTGGAAACAAGGAAGAAGCCGAGCGCTGTCTGGAATGGATTTCTTCCAAAGCCGATGAGCTGGGCAGACTGCCGGAGCAAGTGCCGGATTCGCTGCGTCACCCTGACGCTTATCCCGAGTGGCTGCAAAAATGGGGAGAGCCCGCGAATCCCTTGCTCTGGTCTCACGCCATGCTGCTGGTGCTTTCTAACAGGCTTGCCCAGGTATATGCCCACCCTGAATCGGGAAACTTGTTAAAGGGGTGATAATGATGCCGAAAGTAAAATGCGCTGTAGCCAATTGCGACTATTGGGCTCAAGGAAACAATTGCAAAGCGGATACCATTATGATCGAGATTGACAAGCATGCGAACTCATCGTTCAACGAAGAGTTTGCCGGAGAATCCTTTGACTCGGAACACCGGGATGCGGCGAGCAAAGCTGCCGGCACTTGCTGCCACACGTTTAAACCGAAGAAGGATTAAACAGCTTTATCGATCCGGAGGCCACGGCACTATGAACGAGAGAAAAGATGTCGGTTACGATGATGCCACACAGAAACAATTCCAGGTGCAGCAGCTGCGAAAAGAAGCCGGATTAAAGGACGGCAAGCCGAATTCCAAAGCGGATGAGGAATACGCAGCCGAATTTGCCGCTCCAGTGCCGATGCAAGCCAAGAAAACCGCTTATGCGATTCATCCTCAAGTTCACCATGATGAGCCTGCGGACGAGAGTGCAACGGAAGAGCGCGATGCGCATGAGGAAGTGAGCGCTGCATTTCGTCCGAAATCTCGGGCGTTGGGATATGCAGCCATTATTTTCGCTATTGCCTCTCTGTTCATTTGGCCTGTTGTATTGGGGGGCGCAGCGGCAGTGCTTGGTTTCTTTGCCTTTATGCGGGGTACGAGAGGGCTCGGCACTTGGTCGATGGTTTTGGGACTTATCGCCATCGCAGCTTATTATTTGTTGATCCCCTATAATGCATGATGACTCAGTCGGAGAAGCAAGCCAAGACGGCTTGCTTCTTTGCTGACTAAGCTCGCAGTAAAATTTTCCTTGTCGGAGACGATGAAGCTGAGTTTTTTTAAAACCGCTTGATAAATACTATAGGGGGGTATACTATAAAAACAGAAGCAATCCGATATCAATAAAGAGGTGACCCCCATGAGCACAATGAACATCAACCGAACAAGCGGATCTGCGCCATTAAGACAAACCTCCATTCAAATCACCGGCATGACCTGCGCGGCATGCGCCGTAAAGATTGAGAAAGCTTTGCATAAAATGCCCGGAATAACCCAAGCCAATGTGAATCTGGCTACGGAGACTGCACATGTGGAATAGGGACAGGAACTGACGTTGCCATGGAAGCGGCTGATGTAACGCTGATGCGCGGTGATTTGAACAGCATTGTCGACGCCATCGTTATGAGCCGTAAAACAATGAGCAATATCAGGCAAAATTTGTTCTGGGCTCTAGGTTATAACACCCTGGGCATCCCGATCGCGGCTATCGGATTGCTTGCTCCATGGGTAGCGGGAGCTGCTATGGCGCTCAGCTCGGTATCAGTCGTTATCAACGCTTTACGTCTGCAAAGGGTGAAGCTATAATGTTTGACAGTATACTGTATGGGGGTATAATTAACAACAAGGAGGTGTGACCATGAGTATGAATGAATCCGGCCATCAACACATCGCCCATCGCCACCATTCCGGAGGCGAACGCAAGAGCCATCATTCGGAGAAGCTGAAGTCGGATTTGACGGCGCGGCTTAACCGGATCGAAGGTCAGGTGCGCGGTGTCAAAGGCCTTATTGATAAAGATACTTATTGCGACGATGTGCTGCATCAGATTGCAGCGATTCAATCCGCTCTAAACGGCGTCGGGAAGCTTTTGCTGGCCGGACATATGAAAAGCTGCGTATTCGAACGAATTCAGGAAGGCGACCATGAGGTCATTGACGAACTGTTGAAAACGATGAATACCCTAATGAAATAACTTAACATTTTCAAATAAAAGGAGAAATGAAAGATGTCCACAGTAACTTTGAAAGTGGAAGGCATGTCCTGCAACCATTGTGTCAACTCGATCGAAGGCGCGCTCAAGGAAATTGGAGCGGCCGGAAAAGTCGATCTGGGGAGCAAGCAAGTGAAAGTCAGCTACGACGATTCCAAGATTTCGCTTGAAGCTATCAAAGAAGCAATTGAAGAACAAGGCTATGAAATTGTCTAAAGCAGCGAGTTCCGTTATTTTATTTCGGAAATAATGTGTTCAAGCAGCCGGGAACATAATGAGAATATGACAAGACCCGATCAAATAAAGTCTTAACTAGGGTGCAATATTGTTTTAAGTTGTGCAAGGATAACGTGTTCATATATAATTAACAGTAATCATTCTTATAAAAAAGCAGGAATTGAAAAATTATTAATAAGGGAGGTGTACCTATTCTTCTTTACGCAAGGGGAATAGGGAAGGTATTTGGACAGTGATCCGTTACCGATTTGGTTTAGTTTAGGTTTGGTTGTTTTCCTGGTTTTATTGAATGGATTTTTTGTCGCCGCGGAATTTGCGATGGTGAAAGTACGGAGCAGTCGAATTGAATCGCTTGCGGGAGAAGGCCATAGAAACGCCAAGTTTGCCAGAAGCATCATGAACAATCTGGACGCCTATTTATCCGCCTGCCAGCTAGGCATTACGTTAGCTTCACTGGGCTTGGGCTGGGTGGGGGAACCGGCCATCGCGAGTTTGCTGAAGCCTGCGCTCGCCGATTTGAACCTTTCGGATGCCTTCATTCATACGATTTCCTTTATCATCGCTTTTACGCTGATCACTACGCTCCATATTACATTAGGAGAGCAATTCCCGAAAACGTATGCGATTCGGAAAGCGGAAAAGATCACTTTGCTTTCAGCCGGACCGATGGTCCTGTTTTATAAAATCATGTTTCCCTTCATATGGATGCTGAATGGAATTTCCAATTGGATGCTTCGCCGCGCGGGAATAGAACCGACGACCGAGCACGAATCGGCCCACACGGAAGAAGAAATTCGGGTTTTGATGAAAGAAAGCCACAAAAGCGGACTTATCGATAATACAGAACTCACACTTGTTGATAATATATTTGAATTTGCGGAGACGACGGCCAAGGAAATCATGATTCCGAGAACGGAAATGGAGTGCTTGTACGTCAATTTGTCCTTTGCTGAGAACTTGTCAGTTGCCATGAAGGAAATGAGAACCCGTTATCCGGTTTGCGACCCGGATAAAGATCATATCATTGGATTTATCCATATCAAAGATCTGCTGAAACCGGACGCCAACTTAAAAGGCATCAAGAAAATTGTACGGCCGATCACCACGGTGCCGGAATCGATTCAAATCAGCTCTCTTCTTAAGCTCATGCAGAAGAAAAAAAGCCAGATGGCTTTGCTGATCGATGAGTATGGCGGAACCTCGGGTTTAGTAACCTTAGAGGACATTATGGAAGAAATCGTGGGTGAAATCCAGGATGAATTTGACCAAGAGCGCGCAAGCATCGAAAAGAAGGATGAGCATACATTTTCGATCGACGGTCTGCTGCTCATTGATGAGGTCAACGATTACTTTGGTCTGGAAATCGAATCGGATGACTACGATACGATCGGCGGGTGGATCTACTCACAGATTGAAATTCCTCCATCCCGCAATCAAAGCGTTTTATATCGGGATGAGATGGAGTTCATTGTAGAGGAAACCGATCATTTGCGCATTTCCCGCATAACAGTTCGAAAGCTGCCGGAGCAGCAAATGCTGAAGCAAAATATTTCCTGACTAATTTACGGGCTTTTCCAACAAGCTTGATTGCCGATTAACGGCAATCAAGCTTGTTGGAAAAGCTCCTTTTATTTTTTACGGCCGACCGCTTCTACGGAATAACGACAATTTTCAACGGATTGGTATAGATTGATGGAGAAAAAAAGTGTATACTAATTGAAGCATACATCCAGAAATGAGGGCAATTATGAATATTGACCCAAGGACTATGAAGGAACTGCTGCAGCTTCAGCTGCTGAACAAGATGAGTTTGCTTTCATCGGACGATAAGCCATCCTCCGGCGATTCTGGTCTGGATTTCGGCGAGCTTTTGGAAACCGTTATGGGACAAGCTTCTCCGGGAGCGGGTACGAACAATTCAAATACGGCGGCTCTGCGGACGAAAGCCTCGTCCCTGGCGGCTTTGAATAAGGCTTACACACCTTATCAGACGATGGCGGGCTCATCGTCTTACGATCCTTTAATTCAGGAGGCAAGTATCCTTTACGGGGTAGACCCGAATTTGGTAAAGGCAGTTATTCACCAGGAATCGTCTTTCAATTCTCAAGCTGTGTCTTCTGCGGGCGCGAAGGGACTTATGCAGCTTATGGACGGTACGGGTGAGAGCCTTGGGGTAACCAATCCTTTCGATCCGAAGCAAAATGTCCATGCCGGCACGCATTTTTTAGCTGATCTTCTGCGCAAATATAAAGGTAACGAAGGAGTTGCGCTTGCCGCGTATAATGCCGGTCCGGGACGAGTGGACCGGCTTGGCATCCGAACCGATCAGGACCTGACGGAGAAGCTGCACCTGCTGCCGAAAGAAACGCAGGGTTACGTAAGAAAAGTGTTGAATTTGAAAAGCGGCTATGAAGTCTGACTAATGAAACGAAGTCTCCGACCGATCCCCGCTCGGCAAAGCGGGGATCGGTTTTTTGCCGTTTGATTTAGGTTTTATCCGGAAAGGAATGAAGACTTATATGCTTTATTTAGATTACGCCGCTACTACGCCTCCTTACGATGAGGTGGTGCTTGCTGTAACGGAAGTAATGAAGCTGCATTATGGAAATCCGTCTTCTTTACATCGAATAGGCATACAAGCTGAGCGTCTGCTCATAAAATCTAAAGAGTCCATTGCGAAAGCGATGGGAGCGAAGCCGGACGAAATCGTTATTACGTCAGGGGGTACGGAAAGCAACAATTTGGCGATCAAAGGGGCCGCTCTGTTTTACCGGAACAGGGGGAAGCACCTCATTACAACGCAGATCGAGCATGCCTCAGTCTCGGAAGCGTTCAGCCAATTAGAGGATATGGGCTTCCGTGTAACGTATTTACCGGTGGATGAAACCGGACAAGTCCGGATCAAGGATTTGGAAGCAGCCCTTCGGGACGACACCATTTTAGTTAGCGTCATGATGGTCAATAATGAAATAGGAAGGATTCAGCCGATTTTTGAGATCGGCAGGCTGCTGAGCGCATTTCCCCGTATAATTTTTCACGTCGATGCCGTGCAAGGAGCAGGGAAGCTGCCTTTCTCTCCCGAACAGATGGGCATCGATCTGTTTAGCGCTTCGGCTCACAAATTCCGCGGTCCCAAAGGCACCGGATTTTTGTATCGCCGCGAAGGCGTTCAGCTTCAGCCTCAGCTGGTGGGCGGCGGTCAGGAGTACGGGCTGCGGTCCGGTACGGAGAATGTTCCGCTCATCGTTGGAATGGCCAAAGCCATAAGGCTGGCCACAGAACGTCTGGCTCAAGATATCGAGCAAAAACGCCGTTTCCGCCGATTGGTTTCGGAAGGGCTCGCTTCTATACCGGGGCTGTTTCTGACCGGATCGAATAACGAGGCGGAAATGGCCCCGCATATCGTTCACGTGACGATACCCGGAGTCAGGCCGGAGGTCGTTGTACACGCCCTGGAGCAACATGAGATTTACATCTCGACCCGATCCGCGTGCGCTTCGGGAGAGGACAGCCCCAGCAAGGTCCTGCTTGCCATGGGTTATGACCGCCGAAGAGCATCAAGCGGACTGCGCATAAGCTTCTCCTCGGAGCATACGGAAGAGGATGCTGCCAGGCTCATTAAAAAAATGACGGAAGTCGTAGGTCAGTTGACTCCATCAGTCACTGGAAAGGGGAGGATCCGATGAACCCCGATTGCTTAATTCTCCGCCTTGGCGAGCTGACGCTGAAAGGGAGAAACCGCGCGCGTTTTGAGAAAAGCATTATGGTGCAGATCCGCAAGGCGCTTGCTCCGTTTCGCGATATACGATACAGCCGGGAGTACGGGAGAGTCTACATTGAATTGCAGGGAACTTCATATCCGGCGCTTACCAAGGAACTGGACAAGGTGTTTGGTCTTAACTCTTATAGTCCCGCCTGCCGTGCTCCGCTCGAGCTCGAGAAGATCAGGGAAACTGCGCTTGGCTTAATGCAGGCTCTTCCCCGTCAGCCCAAAACCTTCAAAGCCACCGTCCGGAGAGTAAACAAGAGTTTTCCGTATGATTCGCAGCAAATGAACAATTTGGTCGGGGGATATGTGCTTCATGGCATACCGGGACTTCAGGTAGACGTCCATCATCCCGAAGCCGAGCTGCGCGTTGAGCTCCGGAAGGAGTATGCCCTCCTTTATGCCCAGGTGCTGGAGGGTGCGGGTGGATACCCGTCGGGCAGCAGCGGAAAGGCGATGCTTCTTCTATCCGGAGGCATTGATAGTCCTGTCGCAGGCTGGCTGGCAATGCGGAAGGGTCTTGAGATTGAAGCTGTGCACTTCCATAGCTTCCCTTATACCAGCGAGCGAGCCAGGCAGAAGGCCATTGATCTGACGCGCAAGCTTTCTGCTTATACGAGTTCCATCAAGCTGCACATGGTCTCTTTCACTGAGATTCAAACCAGGATTCATGGCGAGTACCAGGAAAACCTTCTCGTCACGCTGCTAAGGAGAGCTATGTACCGGATCGCAGAAAAACTCGCGGAACGCGAGGGAGCCTTGGCGCTCGTAACCGGGGAAAGCTTGGGCCAAGTGGCCAGCCAAACGCTGCCGAGCCTGGGTGCAATCGGACGCGCGGTTTCCATTCCCGTGCTTCAGCCGCTTATCATGATGGACAAACAGGAAATCGTAAAGATTGCACAAAAAATCGATACTTTTCCTATTTCCATCTTGCCTTATGAGGACTGCTGCACGCTTTTTTTGCCGAAATCGCCCAGCACGAATCCAAACCTCAGGGTTGTGCAAAAAATCGAATGCGGCATGGAATGGCTTCCTCCCTTATTGGAAGAAGCGGTGTATCGTACAGAAACGCTGGTCATCAGGCCTAAAGAAGAAGAAATGGAATTGGATCATTTGTTTTAACATGATTAGCATCAGGCCTATGATTGGGTAAGATATGAGGAGGATAAGGAAATGTTGGACGAACTGTGGTTATTTTTGCAAATCATGCTGATCAATATTGTCTTGAGCGGTGATAACGCGGTCGTTATTGCGTTAGCCAGCAAAAATCTGCCGCTGCATCAACGAAAACAAGCGATTTGGTGGGGAGCGTTCGGAGCGATAGGACTCAGATTGATACTGACACTTGTAGCGGTAAGCATTCTTGGTATTCCGTATATTCAAGCCGTTGGTTCGATTTTGCTGCTTTGGATTGCCATAAAGCTGTTGGTGGATGACGATGGACACGCTAATGTGAAGGAAGCGTCTACTCTCGGAAAAGCCATTTGGACCATTATCGTCGCCGATTTCGTAATGAGCCTGGATAATGTACTGGCCATCGCGGCCAAAGGGGAAGGCAATCCGACAGTGATCATCCTCGGCATTGGCTTAAGCGTCCCGATCATTATTTGGGGAAGTACGCTCGTGATGAATCTGCTGCAAAAATTTCCGGTGCTCGTCTTCCTGGGAGCCGGTATACTTGGCTATACGGCGGGTGAAATGTTCGTGAAGGATGAGAAGATGGAATCGCTATTCCTCCACGATAACATGTATCTGCATTGGTTGATCCCGATCGGCACCACCGTCGTAGTGCTTGCAACGGGGCTGTTCAATAAGCTGCGAAGAAGAACGGCATAGAAATACTCAAATGGCAAACCACTTAGATCTCGTGTCTAGGTGGTTTTCTTATGCTTTCCATATAGTTCCATTTTGATTTACAATAGTGCTGTAACCTTTTGACGCCGCAGTACGTCTACTACGTAAGGAGTTTGATACGAGAGGGGCTAGTTTTGTGACTTACATTCGCAAGCGGGCGGCCATAAGCAAGGCTGCGTTACTAACATTGATCTGTACGATATCCTTGCTGATCGGATTCAGCGGCCCCGCGTCACAAGTGCGTGCAGCGGATGCGGCTCAGTTGGAGCTGCAAAGCACGGTTGGCTTTGGTGAAGCAGGCGTCAAACAAGGGCGGTGGTTTCCAGCCACGTTTACGATCGCCAATTCCGGAGGCAATGTGGCCGGCGATCTTGAGGTGCAGATCGCGGGCTTTAACGGCGATCAGGATTACAGCTATGTTCAGCATGTAGAGCTGCCTAAGAACAGCACGAAGGTGGTTACGATGCTTCTCCCCGGCGGCACTTATCTGGAAAGCAATAACGTCATTCGATTTTACGAGGATTCCGCGGCTAAAGGAAAGCCCATCAAATTTGCGGGTAACGATTATCTGGCGTCATCCGTCATACCGGCAGAAGTTTTAGAGATTGGGGTGCTTGCGAAAGATCCGGATACGCTTAACTTTTTGGGGGTGCTTACCCAGTCGGGTAAAAGAGTCAGCCTGATTCACATGGCTGCGGCTGATGTTCCGAAGGAAGCGCTGGCTCTAGACTCGCTGGACGTGCTTGTCATCAACGATTTTGCTTCGGATCATTTGGAGGAAGAGCAAGTGAAAGCGATCAATGGCTGGGTACAGCGCGGGGGAAGCTTGATGCTCGCCGGCGGAGCGGGGTATCCGAAAACGGCGTCCCCATTCCAAGCCGCTTCGCCCGTCTCTTATCAGGGGACTGCTTCCGTTCAGGAGCTGCCCGCGTTAGCGGCCATTGGTGAAAAAGAATTGATCTTCAACCAGCCTTTTACCGTTTCGAAAGCGCAGTTGACCGAGGGCGCGGAAGCGATCGCGACGCAGGGCGACAATCCCTTGTTTGCGAAGAAATCGTTCGGTCAAGGAGAGGTTTGGTATGCAGCCTACGATGTATCGTTAAATCCGTTGGCGTCATGGAACGGAAACACCAGGCTGTGGGAGCGTTTGTTGAACGACCGTTTTCTGGAATTAGGCATCAGCCCGCAAGGCAACGTCAAGCTGGGACCGGAGCCTTTTTGGCAGCTGAATCAGGCGCTGGATTATTTTCCGTCGCTGATGCCGCCCCGAATCGGAATCCTGGCCTGGACTATGCTTTTGTATACCTTTGTAGTGGGCCCGTTCGTCTATTTTATCCTGAGAAGGATGGACAAACGAGAATGGGCGTGGGTGGTGATTCCCGTTCTGGCCATTGTCACAAGCCTTGGCATCTACCAATTCGGCGCTGCCAATCGAGGAAGCTTGCTGACGCAGTCTTTCCATATGGTGGAGCTTGACGGCACGGGCTCCGGCACCAGACAATCGGCTTTATCCGTATTTATGCCCAAGGGCGGCGGGGCAGAACTGCAGTTCCCGGACAATGTGGCCGCACGGCCTTTTATGAGTACGGAAATCGCCCCGGGTGCGGAGCTTAGAAATCATAGCAATCTGTTTATTCGAAATGAGAAACCGGGCACAAATATTTCGATTCAAGATATTCCTTATTCTTCTGTCAGCAAGATGTATCTGGTAGACGGGCAGCCGATGCCGGCCGGGAAGCTGGAATATACGGTAGATCTCTCCCAATCGGAGATAAAAGGTGAACTGACGAATAAAACGCAACAGGACATGACCGATGCGGGCCTTATTTTGAACAACCGGTATGTGGCGATAGGAGAGCTGAAAGCGGGAGAGAGCAAGAGCTTCGACTCCTCTTCCGGCGTAACCTATCCGAATATTATTGAAATAGCGAATATAGCTTTCCCTTACCCGGCGGGACCCGTGCGGGACGACCCGTATTTTCACAAGCGCAACGTGCTGATGGCGTACCTGCAGCAACGGAAAGTTTTGAGCGAACCGCTCATCATCGGGTGGTCGAACGAAAAAGCGGCCCGCTTCCGGATCGACGGCAGCAACGCGTCTACCGATCAGCTTACTTTATGGGCGCAAGATTTGAAGCTGAACTATGTGGATGGGGACCGAGTCTATATTCCGCAAAGCGCGCTGACGCCTGCCATTGTGGAGAACCGATTGCAGATTCTCGGCTTGGATTTCCAAAATGGGCCTTACATCCAGATGGGCGGAGGGGATATTGTTTTTGAATATCGCTTGCCGAACATTCTCGGGGCTTTGTACCAGCAAATGACACTTCAATCCGAGGCGAACCATGATGTATCAGCTTATATTTGGAACGGGCAAAAGTCGGATTGGGATCCGCTGGACTTGGGGCAAATGATCACTTGGGATGACAAGCAGCTTGAGCCTTATCTGCTGCAGGGAAGTGCCATACGCATCAAAGCGGATACGGCCCAGCAGAGCGTCATGTTCCGTTTTCCCGCCGTTTCGCTCGAAGGGAAGGTGTCTAAATGATTGAAATCGAACGATTGACAAAGAGATACGGCGGCTTCACCGCCCTGGATTCCCTCACGATGCATATCGATAAAGGGACTGTGTTCGGTTTTGTGGGACCGAACGGGGCTGGTAAATCTACGACGATGTCGATCCTGGCCACGCTGCTGAATCCTACTTCCGGCACCGCTAAAGTGGGGGGCTATGAGGTAACTGAGAGGCCGAAGGAGGTTCGCAAGCTGATCGGCTACATGCCGGACTTTTTCGGCGTGTATGACAACTTTAAAACGACTGAGTACCTGGATTTTTACGGAGCTAGCTACGGCATCCCGAGAACAGAGCGGCAGAAGCTGATACCCCAGCTATTGGAGCTCGTTAATTTAACCGATAAAGCCGGTTTTTATGTGGACTCGTTATCCCGCGGAATGAAGCAGCGGCTTTGCTTGGCACGGTGCCTCGTCCATGAGCCGGAGCTGCTGATTCTCGATGAGCCAGCGTCAGGTCTCGATCCGCGAGCGCGGATCGAAATGCGGGAGATTCTCAAGGAACTGAAATCCATGGGCAAGACAATCATAATTTCCTCGCACATTTTGCCGGAATTGGCGGAGATGGTAGACGAGATCGGCGTCATCGAGAACGGCAAGCTGATTGCCCAAGGCAAGGTGCAGGATATCCAGAGCCGAATGAAAGCCAATCGCGTTCTCCACGTACGGCTTGTGGACCGTGTCGAGCAAGCGGCTGCATATCTGCAGGATCATCCGCACGTCAGCATGGTTTTCACCGATGAGAAAGGCATTCATGTTCATTTTGGCGGCGGGGATGCGGAGCAGGCCAGCTTACTGACGGAGCTGATCGGACAAGGATTCGGCGTCATTGCGTTCAATGAAGCGATGACGAATCTGGAGGATGTGTTTTTGGAAATTACGAAAGGGGGCGGGCAGAACGATGGAGTGGCGGCAAAAATGGATTAACCCGGTTTTGGAAAAAGAAATTCGGCTGCGGATGAGAACGCTGCGCTCTCCGCTCGCCATCCTCGTTTATTTGCTGGCGATTGGACTGCTTGCGCTCGGGTTTGCTTATATGAATATGGGCAGCATGTCAGGAGCGCTCAGCAGCCGGAACAGCAGCGAGCTGTTTTATTTCCTGAGCGGTGTGCAGCTCGTGCTCATATCCTTTATGACGCCGGGACTTACTGCAGGTGTAATCAGCGGAGAGCGGGAGAAGCAAACGCTGAACATGCTGCTGACGACACAGCAAAGCTCGACGACGATTATTGTGAGCAAGCTAATTTCGTCTCTTGGTTTTATGATGCTGACCGTCATCGCCACGATGCCGCTCTACAGTATCGTGTTTCTGTACGGAGGAGTTTCCCCTTGGCAAGTGATTTCCGTCTTTCTGTTCTATGTATTCGTGATGCTGATGCTCGGCACGGTCGGGGTATTTTTCTCAACCTTGTTTAAAAAGACGGTCATCGCCGTTATCGCTACTTACGGTTTCGTATTGTTTATCTACGGCTTCACCGCCTTAGCGGGCATCTTCTTCAGCGAAATTATCCGGGGGACAGGACAACAATTGCTCGGTTATTTTTTAAGCATGAATCCGATGGCCGTTTTGGTCAGCCTGATGATTCCGGAATTCGCCGACGATGTGTTCAGGAACCATTCGTTTCTAAAGATGTGGCATCTGTTTCTGGGAGTTTACGCCTTATTGTCCGTCATCTTTTTGATGCTAAGCATCCGTTATTTGCGTCCGGTGCTGAAAAAACGGTAAGGATGACATTAAGGAAAGGAGCGGCTGGTTATGAAACCCGTTGAACTATATGAGCTGCTCCGGCCAGTGAAGAGACGGCTCGCGATTTCTCTTGCTTTGAGGTACGGAGCGGTGGGGTTAAGCTGCGGTCTTGGAGCCGCAGTTGCGTGGTTGCTTGCAGGACGTTTCTTTCTTTTGCCCGTTTACCGAGCCGGTGGCGGGTTGTTCGTATTTGCGGCTATTTTGGTTTGCGGCGCGGCGTTTTATATTCGGCGCCCTACTTCCGGTTCCGCCGCAGCTTTTATGGATCGTGCCGGATTGAACGACCGGATGACAACCGCACTGCGCTTTCAGACTGACGAATCCGTGGTGGCGCGTTTGCAAAGAGAGGACGCGCTGAATTATGGCCAGCGCTTTGTGGATGAGCGGCTGCGTACAGCGCTGCCTTTAAAGCCATCCCGGAAGTGGGCGGCGGTCTGCGGCTCCGGCGCGGCGATTGCGGTCGCGCTGCTGCTTTGGCCGAATCCGATGGACGTGATCGCAGCGCAAAGGGAAACCGAGCGGGCTTGGGTGAAGCAGCAGTTGGATATGGTTCAGGAAATGCTGGAGCTAGTTAAAGAAGAGCCCGTGTCTTTTCCGGCGCAAAAGCAAATGGAGGACGCGATGAAGGAACTGGAGAGAAAGCTTGCCGATCGAACAGCGGCCGCGGACGCTCTGGCGGATATGGAACGCGCGATGAAAGAAATGCAAACGGGAATGAAGGAGCTGGAGAAGCAGCGGCTTCATTCCGATCAGTGGGCGCAAGAGATGCAGCGCACCGGAACGCTCCGCGCGCTCGGCCAGGCTCTGCAGCAGTCCGACGCGGAAGGCGTCAAGCAGGCGAGCGAGGAGCTCGCGGAGCGGATGGCGCAGATGACGCCGGAGCAGAAAGAGCAGCTCGTCAAGGAGCTCGAGCGGCTCGCGGCGTCGGCAACGGCGCCTACGCCGGAGGCGGGGCAGCTCCTGCGCGAGCAGCTGCAGCAGCTGGCGGAAAAACTGCGGATGCCGGCCTGGGTCGCGGCGTATCCCAAAGCGATGGCGACATGGGTTTTACCAACGCCAGAAGGTCCCAGTAAGACGACGTTCTCTCCCCGATCAATAAACCGCAGGCTTGCCAGCTCATCGAGCTGCTTCTTGGGCGCGCCCACTGCAAAGCTATAGTCGTACTGATCCAGGGTCTTGATAGCCGGGAATCCAGCCATACGCACCAGTGTCTGACGAGAGCGTACTTGGCGCGTGTCGCGCTCAAAGGCTAGCGCTTGTTCCAGATAGTCAAGGAAACTCCAGTCCTTGCTTATCCCTTCGGCGGCCAATGCACGGTAATTCTGCATTAGCCCTTCGAGCTTAAGTGTCTGGCAATGCGCGTCGATGCGTTCATGTTGCAGATTCATGCTCGCACCTCGGCCAGCAGTTGTTGGTAGACCGATAGAGGGTGCTGGAGCGATGCATCCATGTCAGGTAATGGGCGCTCGGTAAGTAACGGCACTGGCCGCGGTGCGCGCGCGAATGCGGGCAACGGCTGCAAGGCGGCGCGCTCTTGCTCCTCGAACAGGACAGCGGGCGCCTGGTTGGTGACCGGATGAATGCGCTGATTGGCTACATCGCGCAGCCATTTGCCTACTTCGGCATTGGCTGTCTCTACGTCCAGCATCATGCCGGACTGCTTCAGCCAACTGGACAACGGCACGTAGAAGTTCCCGCGCAGATAACGATGAAAGCGTTCTATCTTGCCCTTGGTCCGGGCTCGGTACGGCTGACACAGGCGTGGCATGAAGCCGTAATACTTGGCCAGATCCAGCATTCCGGCATGCCAGCGGTGATGGCCCTGGCCATACGCATCTCGATCAATAACGATCGTCTTGGCGTTATCGTACAGAATCTCCTTCGGTACACCGCCCAGGCTCTCGAATAGGGCATGGTGGCAGGCAACGAGCGTGGACGACTTCTCATTGCTGGCAAACCGCACCCAGCGCCAACGGCGGTAGCCCAGTGTGGCCGTAAAAGCATAAAGGGGGTGGCTGCCTCGACGAAATACTACGAAATCGCATTGCATCTGGCGTCCCGGCGCGGTCTCGAAACGCACAACCGGATCGGGTGTGGGTCTTGGGCGATGCGCCTGCATGAAGGCTTGCACACTGCGCAGTTGTCCCTGATAGCCTTGCGCCTTGAGCTCTCGCAGCAGCGCCGGTGCAGCGATCTGATCCGGTTCGGCCGCTTCCATGCGTTGAACAATGTACGCGTGAAATGGCTCCAGCTTCGTCGGTCGCGCTTCACGCGCCTTGTAACGCGGTACGTCGGGCGAGGCGAGGTAACGCGTTACGGTGTTGCGG
>LNAP01004115.1_pt1 | contig 42888 bp, 33 predicted proteins | sample 602601 | NCBI WGS metagenome assembly LNAP01 (sample SAMN02440304, study PRJNA202911) | soil metagenome | biome: Subtropical and temperate rainforests or woodlands; isolation source: soil samples (1 kg each in a 20% v/v slurry with milli Q water) were... ...
AAGCTTCTGGGTGGCGCCGCTGATTCTCAAGGGTGAAACCTTTGAAAACGCTGAGCCTGCTACTGAGCAAGTAGTGGCTGAACACAGCCATGAAGCGGGTGCTGCTGCCCACACACATGAACACAGCGCCGAAGCCTGGTCGCCAGAAGATGGCTGGCAGCGCGTGCTATCTACCACCGGCGGCAATCTGGTCGTCGCCGTGGGTTTTGCCTTGATGCTGGCAGGTCTATTTACCCTGCGCGCGCCGGGCCGTACCCGCGATGGACTGTTCTGGGGCCTGGCTGGTTTCGCGACCTTCTGCCTAGCGCCGTCGCTGGGTTTGCCGCCGGAATTGCCGGGCACGGCGGCGGCTGATTTGCAGCTGCGTCAGTACTGGTGGATCGGCACCGCGACGGCCACTGCGGTTGGCTTGGCCTTGCTGGTATTTGCCCGTCATTGGGCGGTGAAAATTGCCGGTGCGCTGTTGTTGGCGGTGCCTCACCTGATCGGCGCGCCGCAGCCTGAAGTGCATTCCAGCCTGGCGCCAGAAGCGCTGGAGCATCAGTTTATCTGGGCGTCGTTGATCACCAACGCGCTGTTCTGGTCGGCCCTGGGTCTGCTGAGCGCTTGGCTGTATCGTCGCTTTGCCGGTAACAGCGCGGTTTAACCCGCCACCGCGATTGCGCATAAACCCGCTGATGGGCACTTGTCCTCAGCGGGTTTTTTCTTATCCATTACCGGCGTTTTTCTTGTGCCTATTGTCGCGCCTTACATCGCTGGAATCGGTTGCCGCTTGGGGTGCAGCGAGGACGAATTGCGTCAGTTGCTGGAGCAGACCCTGCACGCCCATGGCTTAAGCCTGGCCGATCTCGCCGGGCTGGCCAGCGTTGCGCATAAACGTGAAGAGGCAGGCCTGCTTGCCTTGGCGCACAGCCTGAATCTGCCGTTGGCCTGCTTTGCGCCTGAGCAGTTGCAGGCGGTGGGTGATCGTATTGGCGACGTTTCACCCATAGCCTTACGTGCAACCGGCACTGCCAGCGTTGCCGAGGCCTGCGCGTTGGCACAAGTTGAAGTATTAAGCGGTAAGCGGGCCGTCCTGCGCATTGGCAAACAAATCAGCGCCCAGGCAACGGTGGCCATTGCTGGGGTAGAGGAGAGCGTATGACGGTTTATTTTATTGGCGCAGGCCCGGGCGACCCCGAGCTGATCACAGTCAAAGGCCAGCGCCTGATCCGCAGCTGCCCAGTGTTGCTGTATGCCGGTTCGCTGGTGCCCGAAGCGGTGCTAGAGGGGCATAGCGCCGAGACTGTGGTGAACACCGCCGAATTGCACTTGGATGAAATCATCGCTCTGATCGAAACCGCCCACGGCCGTGGCCAGGACGTCGCCCGTGTGCACTCTGGCGACCCCTCGCTGTATGGCGCCATTGGCGAGCAGATCCGTCATTTGCGTCGTCTGCATATCCCCTTTGAAATCGTCCCCGGCGTTACCGCCACGGCAGCCTGCGCGGCGTTGCTGGAAAGTGAGTTAACCCTGCCGGGCATCGCCCAGACGGTCATCCTTACCCGCTACGGCAGCCGTACAAAAATGCCGGCTGGCGAAGAACTGGCTGACCTCGCGCGTCACGGCACCACCATGGCTATTCACTTGGGTGTGCAGCACCTGGCCAAGATTGTTCAGGAGCTGCTGCCGCACTACGGCGCCGATTGCCCGATTGCGGTGGTGCACCGCGCCAGTTGGCCTGATCAGGATTGGGTGGTCGGTACGCTGGCCGATATTGAGGCCGGCGTGGCGGCTAAAGGCTTTCAGCGCACGGCGTTGATTGTTGTCGGCCGGGTGCTGGCGGCGGATGCATTTGCTGACTCCAACCTGTACCGCGCCGGCCACGCCCATCTTTTTCGCCCCGCCAGCGAATAGGCGCCAGCCCTAGAACGACGGTGGCTAGCCGTCGGTCGGTAAAAATTATTCAAGTATTTTTGCTGGCCGCTGTAACGCCGTTATGGGTCTTAACTCTACCTCTATGCCGGGACTGAATAAGCCTATTACAGCCGGCACTTCCCTTTTCAGAGGTATAACAACATGACCATGAAATCCGCCGCTGCTGGTGCCGCCCTCGCTATGGCCGCTGCTAGCCTGTTCGCCGGGATGTCCACCCAAGTATTCGCTGCCGATGCCAATGTGCATTGCTATGGCGTGAACGGCTGCAAAGGCCAGAACGACTGCAAAACCGCCAGCAATGCCTGCAAAGGCCAGGGTTCCTGCAAAGGTCAGGGCTTTAAGGCGATGACTGCAACTGCCTGCACCGAAGCTGGTGGCAAGGTCGGCGAGTAAGTGCATCCGGGGCGGCTTGCAAGGGCCGCCCCGCTGCTGCGGAGCGTGCAATGTCTTTTTCTACCGCTGTTAGCGCACCCGCATTTCTGGGCTACGGCCTGGGTTTGCGCACGGCCTATTACGACGAAATTCTGCACACCAATCCGCCCGTGGATTGGTTTGAAGTACTGACCGAAAATTACTTGGTCGAGGGTGGCAAAGCGCTGTATTACCTTGATGCCATTGCCGAGCGTTACCCGCTGGTGATGCATGGCGTGTCGTTGTCCATTGGCGGGCCTCATTCACTGGATATGGCCTACTTGCAACAAGTGCGGCAGCTGGCCGAGCGCGTGGGGCCGGCGTGGATTTCCGATCATCTGTGCTGGAGCCGCGGCAGCGCCCATCAGCTGCACGACCTGCTGCCTTTGCCTTACACCGAAGAAAGCCTGCACTACGTGGCCGCTCGCGTGCGCCAGGTGCAGGATGTTCTCGGGCGGCCGCTGGTGCTGGAGAACGTGTCCAGCTACGTGCGCAGCGCCACCGATGAATTTACTGAATGGCAGTTTTTGGCCGCCTTGAGCGAGTTGAGCGGCTGCGAGCTGTTGCTGGATATCAACAATGTGTATGTCAGTTCCCGCAACCACGACTTCGATCCTTGGGCGTTTATCAGCGCTTTGCCGCCGACGCGCATTCGCCAGCTGCATCTGGCCGGCCACAGCGATTACGGCAGCTATGTGATCGACACCCACGACAGCCCCGTCAGCGACCCGGTATGGCAGCTATACCAGCGCACCGTACAGCACTTGGGGCCGGTGGCGACCTTGCTGGAGCGCGATGATCATTTTCCGCCATTGAGCGAGCTGTTAACCGAGCTTGAACAGGCTCGCGAGTTCGCTACAGCGGCCTTGAGGCGAGAACCGGTATGCGCTTGAGGGATTGGCAGCTGAGCGTGGAGGCTTATCTGTTGGCGGGCCAAGCTCAGCCCGCGTCGGCGCTACTTGGCAGCGTGCAGGGCAGTGCCACGTTGAGCGCTGAAACCGGCCTGGCGATTTACCACAACGCCTACCGCGCGCGCCTGCTGGAAACCCTGCGCGGCGATTTTCCGGCTTTGCTGGCGTGGCTGGGTGACGAGGCGTTTGCGCAACTGGCGGCGGCCTATTTGCAGGCTAATCCGTCCGAGCACTTCAGCCTGCGTTGGCTGGGCGCGCGTTTCCCAGCCTTTATCGAAGCGAGTGAGCATCCTCCCGCCATGGCTGAGCTGGCGCGTTTGGAGTGGGCCTTCACCCTGGCCTTTGACGCACCGGTCGGCCACCCGCTGACCCTGGAGCAGATGGCCTCCCTGCCGCCGGCCGAATGGCCAAACCTGCGCCTGACGTGGGTGCCTTCGGTGCAGCGTTTACCCCAGACCTACAACAGCCTCGCGCTGTGGCGGGCGACCAAGCAGCAAGAGCCACTACCGGCCAGCGAATCCTTACCTTTGCCGCTGTTGTGCCTGGTGTGGCGTCAGGGGCTGCAAGGCCAGTTTCGTACGTTGGCCGCCGACGAAGCCCAGGCGTTGGTTGGAATGGCCGAGGGCGGCTGGAGTTTCGCCGAGCTTTGCCTGCGCCTTGAGCCGCTGCATGAGCAACCTGCCGCGCAGGCGGCTGGGTGGCTTAAACAATGGCTAAGTGAAGGGTTGCTGCAACGGGTCGAGCTGTACGGTTGAAAAAACCGCCAGCTGCGTATGCCACCGGCCGAGGTTGTGCTTTAGCCTCGGCGGCAAATTTATGCAGGGACCGGTTATGGCAGCTGTCGAGAACATTACGTACTACCTGGAAATGCGCAGCGCCGACCACGTGCGCGGCAAACCGCTGCCGGCGGCGCTCAGTGTTGTTGAGTGCACGATCAAACAGTTTCAGCTCAACCGTTTTCTCTACCAACTGGTTGGCGGCCCTTGGGAGTGGACCGACAAGTTGGTGTGGACCGACCAGCAATGGCGCGACTTGGTGGAGCGAGACAACCACCGCACCTTCGTTGCCTACGAGCAGGGCGCTATTGCCGGCTATTACGAGTTGCAGCGCAGTGCCGAGGGCGATGTAGAGATTCTTTACTTTGGCTTAGTCGAGGATTTCTTCGGCAAAGGCTTTGGCGGGCCGCTGCTGACCCACGCGCTGCAGTCGGCGTGGGGCTGGGAAGGCACTCGTCGTGTGTGGGTGCACACCTGCACGTTGGATCACCCGAGTGCGCTGGGCAATTACCAGGCGCGTGGGTTGCAGGTCTACAAGGAAGAGGTGGAGGCAGTTTGACCGATGGAGCGCACGGCACAGCCTCCGGACAGTGCGCGTAGAGTGCGCTGTGCGCCGTTGACCCTACAGAATCGGCGAAATCAGGCGCGCAATGCGCATCCCCAGTTGCCGCAGGCGGTGGATATTCTGGTCATCGCCGGCAGCCAGTTCCAAGGCTTGGGCAAAGTCGTTTTCCAGCATGTGCTCCACCTCCAGGGCAAAGTCCTGATCGACGGTGATCAGCATGATTTCGAAGTTCAGGCGAAAGGACCGGTTGTCCAAGTTGGCACTGCCGATGGCGGCCATTTTCTGGTCGATCAGCACGACTTTCTGGTGCAAAAAACCGGGCTGGTAGCGAAACACCCGTACGCCCGTGTGCAGAGCGTTAAAGGCGTACAGGCTTGAGGCGGCGTAGACAGTGCGGTGGTCCGGGCGCGAGGGCAGCAGAATGCGCACATCAACCCCGCGCAGCACGGCCAGGCGCAACGCCGCCGACACCGACTCATCGGGAATAAAGTACGGGCTGGTTATCCACAGGCGTTCGCGGGCGCAGTTGATCGCTTCAACAAAGAACAGCGAGCAGGTTTCCTGCGCATCTGCCGGCCCGCTAGTGAGCACCTGGCAGAGCTTGCCTTCGGCGCCGTAAGCCTCCGGCAAGATCAGCGGCGGCAGCTGGCGGGTGGCCCAAAACCAGTCTTCGGCAAACGATTCCTGCAGGCACGCTACCGCCGGACCACGCAATTCCAAATGGGTGTCACGCCAGGGCGCCAGCGGTGCTTTCAGGCCCAGGTATTCGTCGCCGACGTTTAGCCCGCCGACAAAGCCGAAGTCGCCATCGACGACCACGATTTTGCGATGATTGCGAAAATTCAGCTGGAAGCGATTAAGGATGCCGCGGTGGGTGCTAAAGGCGCGCACATCGACGCCGCCGTTGCGCAAGGTTCGTACATAGCGTCTGGGCAGGGCGTGGCTGCCGATGCTGTCGTAAAGCAGATACACCGCCACGCCAGCAGCGGCGCGCTCCAGCAGCAGGGCTTGCAGACGGCGACCCAGGGCATCGTCGTGGATGATAAAAGACTGCACCAGCACCACCTGCCGGGCTTTAGCGATGGCGGCGAAAATCACTTCAAAGGTGGCGTTGCCATCAATCAATAGGCGTACCTGATTGTTCGCCAGGCACGGCATATGGCCCAGCGCAGGTAGCGCTCCCAGGTTTCGATAGGCCTCGGAATCCTGCGCCGCCAGGGCCTCTTCGGCCCATGGGCGCCAGTTGAGGTCGCCCATGGCCCGGCGCATTTCGCGGTCGGCCTGGCGGCGTGCACGCACGTACGCGTCAAAGGTGCTGCGGCCGAAGACCAGATAGGGGATCAGTGTCAGGTAGGGAATAAATAGTAGCGACAGCGCCCAGGCAATGGAGCCTTGTGCGGTGCGGACGGTGAGAATCGCGTGAATGGCGGCGCAAAAGCCCAATAGGTGGGTTAGTGCTATCAGGTAACCGAACAGAGGTGGAATGATCAGGTCCATGCCGGGGTCGCTTGGGCAATGTGCTGACATGCAATGTGCCGTGTGTGGCTGCAACTGTCACCCTCGGCTAGCGTCTACAACCTTTGCGCTGTAACCTACCTGCCAGAAGGACCCTGCCATATGAAGATTCGCCTTGTTCTCGCCGCTACTGCTGCGCTCTGTATGTCGCCCCTGCTGCAAGCGCAGCAACTGCAACCGGGGCTATGGGAAATCAATTCAAAAAACCTGCAGGTCAACGGCCAGCAACTGCCCGATCTGCAATTGCTGATGGGCAGCCTGCCGCCGGAGCAACGCAAAATGGCCGAGCAGGCGATGGCCAAACAGGGTGTGGCCATGGCCGGCAATGGCGTGCGTATGTGCATCACCCCGCAGCAGGCGCAGACCGACAAACTGCCGCTGCAAGGTATGCAAGCTGGTTGCTCGCAGCAGATCACCGAGCGCACGCCGCAGATGCTCAAGTTCAACGTCAGTTGCCCGCAAGGCAAGGGTCAGGGGCAAACCACCTTTTTGAGTGCGCGGGAGTTTGTTACCACGGTCAACGGCACGTTTCTTATGGGCGGGCAGAACCAGCAGGGGCGCATGGAGTCGCAAGGCCGTTGGTTGGCCGCAGACTGTTCCAGCTTGCCAAAGCGTCAACCTTAAGGCTGAGCTCGCGGCGCAATTAAAACGCCAGTTCCACGTGAAACCCCTGGCCACGCTTGCTTACAGCGCTGGTGCAGGGGTTTTTTATGGGCATTTGCAAAATCAGGCTTGCCGGAATTTGAGGATTAATTGTTATAGTATAACAATTACATTGCCCTCCGGATGAGACCGCCGCTATGCATGATCCTCGTTTGCCCGTCACCGTTCTGTCCGGTTTTCTCGGCGCCGGTAAAAGCACCTTGCTCAATCACATTTTGCGTAACCGCGAAAATCTGCGGGTGGCGGTGATCGTCAACGACATGAGCGAAATCAACATCGATGGCAGTGAAGTACAGCGCGATGTCAGCCTGAACCGTGCCGAAGAAAAATTGGTGGAGATGAGTAACGGCTGCATCTGCTGCACCCTGCGTGAAGACCTGCTGGAAGAGGTCAACCGCCTGGCGCGCGATGGTCGTTTCGATTATCTGCTGATCGAGTCCACTGGAATTTCCGAGCCATTGCCGGTGGCAGAGACCTTTACCTTCCGCGGCGAAGACGGCTTGAGCCTGAGCGATGTGGCGCGCTTGGACACCATGGTCACGGTGGTCGATGGCCTGAATTTTCTCCGTGATTACCAAGAGGCTGAAAGCCTGGCCAGCCGTGGCGAAGTGCTGGGCGAAGATGATGAACGCTCAATTACCGATTTGTTGATTGAGCAGGTGGAGTTCGCCGACGTCATTTTGATCAGCAAGATCGACCTGATCTCCCGCGAAGACCGCGCCGAGCTGATGGGCATTCTGGCCAGCCTCAATACCCACGCGGAAATCTTGCCGATGGTGATGGGCCAGGTAGCGCTGGGGAAAATCCTCGATACCGGTCGCTTTGACTTCGAACGCGCCGCGCAGGCGCCGGGCTGGCTGAAAGAACTACGCGGCGAACACCTGCCGGAAAGCGAGGAATATGGCATTGCCTCATTTGCCTACCGCGCGCGCCGGCCCTTTCATCCGCAGCGCTTCTACGACTTTATCAACCGCGAATGGAGCAATGGCCGCCTGCTGCGCTCGAAAGGGTTTTTCTGGTTGGCGAGCAAACACCAAGACGCCGGCAGTTGGTCGCAAGCGGGCGGGTTGATGCGCTACGGTTTTGCCGGCCGTTGGTGGCGGCATGTGCCCAAAGAGCAGTGGCCGCAGGATGACGAAGGCGTGGCGACCGTGATGCGTCACTGGCGCGCCGAGGTGGGTGATTGCCGGCAGGAGTTGGTGTTTATCGGGCAGAACATCGATTTCGCCCAGCTTGGCGCCGAGCTCGATACTTGCCTGTTAAACGATGCGGAACTGGCCAGTGGCGCCGAAGGTTGGGCGCATTACGCCGACCCTTTCGGCTCCTGGCATGCAGCTGCTTAGGCTTAACGATCCATCCACACGCCGCGGTTCTGCTTTTCGCAGGCCGGTTTAAGGTACGCGGCATCCGTGGCTACGCCGTAGTAGTGGATATCCTGCTGATACGGCGTGCCCGGCACTTTGGCCGAACGGCAGACGCCAAACGAACCGGCCGGGCATTGCTCAACGTAGTCGACGGTAACTTTCTGACCCTTCAGCGTGGGCTGGCAAAAGCCGCTGTGGAACAGGTTCGGCGGAATGCTGCGGTTCTGTTGGCAGACCTTTACATCCAGGCGTTCGGCCTGACTGTGCACCACGCAGGCCTCCGCCAATACGTGACCCGAAAGCAGCAGCAAAAACGGCAACAGCAGTAAGCGCATCGGAGGTCTCCCGGCCAGAAAATTTGCCGGCGACTCTAGCATGTCCGGCTTATAGTCTCCCCTCTCCCGCAAGCGGGAGAGGGGCTGGAGGTGAGGGGCCCTTAGCGATCGTCAAACCCTCGAACGTCGAGAATACCGCCGCATGCTCAGCAATATCCCCACGCACTTGATCGCCGGCCCGCTAGGCGCCGGCAAAACCAGCCTGATCCGCCAGTTGCTGGCGCAACGTCCGGCCGACGAACGCTGGGCCGTGTTGATCAACGAGTTCGGTCAAATTGGTCTGGATGCGGCGCTGCTGACCACTGCTGACGATGGCATCGCCATGAGCGAAGTGGCTGGCGGCTGCTTGTGTTGCGTCAATGGCGCGCCGTTCCAAATTGGCTTGGCGCGCTTGCTGCGCAAGGCCAAACCGCAGCGTTTGTTTATCGAGCCGTCGGGCCTCGGCCACCCCGCCGAGCTGCTGCAGCAACTGCGCGAGCCACCGTGGGAAGGCGTATTAGCCGTACAACCGAGCGTACTGGTGCTTGACGCCCAGGCGCTGGCAGCGGGCCAACCTTTACCCGATGCCCAGCAAGCGGCACTGGCGCACGCCGGTTTGTTGGTGCTGAACAAGGCAGAAAGTCTCGATGCTGGCGCGCGGGAAAAAATCAGCGGCGGCCTGCCCCAGCGGCCCCTGTTCTGGACTAGCCAGGGCGCGTTGCCGCTAGCCGAACTGCCCGGCCTGACCGCGCAGGCAGGTGCTGCCGATGGCGTGCTCAACCTGCCCGATAATGCCGCCAGCCGGGCCACTGTCTGGCTCGACCCAGGTCAGCCGATCTGCCAAAGCGGCGGCCAGGCGGATGGTTGGAGCATCGGCTGGCGCTGGCACCCCAGCCAGCAGTTCGAGCTGATGCGCGTCCAAACCTGGCTAGCCAGCCTGCCCTGGCGGCGCGCCAAGCTGGTGCTGCACAGCAACGCCGGCTGGCTATCGGGCAACGCGCTAAATGGCGAGCCAATCCACTGGCAGAGCAGCGAATGGCGCAAGGATTCGCGGCTGGAATTGATCTTTGCCGAGCCGCAGGACGAGCAGGTTTTAAGTGCAGCATTCGCGGCCTGTAGGTTGGGTTGAGCGTAGCGAAGCCCAACAGGTAAGCGCATACGGTTCCCCATTGGGCTTGCCCATTTTTGCGCTTCGCCGTTGGCTCACCGAACGCGGACCGACTCAACCTACGGTTGTGAAAAACCGTAAACTCGCGCCCTTGTTTTCCTAGAAGCCTGCACCGATGACCTTCACCCTGCACCCCTGGTCCCACGCCAGCTCTGCTCACTTCACCCTGCGCGGTTGGCACAGTGAGCCGAGCGGCAAACCGTTGCTGCATTTCCTCCATGGCAACGGCTTTTGCGGTCGTGCGTACGAGCCGATGCTTAAACACTTGGCGGCGGATTTCGATCTGTGGCTGTGCGATGTGCAGGGCCATGGCGACAGTGATCACGGCGGCCGTTTCCATGGTTGGAATCGCAGCGCCGAGCTGGCGGTGGAAGCTTTCGAGGCTGGCCGAGGGCAGTTCGGCGAGGTGCCTACCTACGCGCTGGGCCACAGTTTTGGTGGTGTGCTGAGCAGCCTGATGTTGGCCAAGCACCCCGAGCTATTTCAGCGCGCGGTGCTGCTCGACCCGGTGCTGTTTCCGCCCACCTTGATTGGCGTAATGGCGGTTTCTGAAGTCTTGGGGCTGCACCGTCGGCATACCATGGCGCGTAAGTCGGCGGCGCGGCGCAAGCACTGGCCGGATCGCGTGGCGGCGTACGCCGGGTTGTATGGCCGCGGCACCTTCAAGGGCTGGGAAGATGCGGCGCTGTGGGCCTACGTGGAAAACGCGTTGAAAGAGGTGGAAGACGGCGTGGAGTTGAAATGCCGGCCTAGCCGCGAGGCGGAAATCTTCAGTTCGTACCCGCGTCGGCTGTGGAGTTCGCTAAGCAAAATCGTCACCCCCACGCAGATCCTCCACGGCCAAGACAGCTATCCGTTTGTGGCCAAGGCCGTGGCGCGGGTGACCGCGCTGAACAGCCATGTTAGTGCCCAGGTGGTCGCGGGCGGCCACTGCTTTATGCAGCAAACGCCGCAAGACAGCGCTGAGCGCGTGCGGGGATTTTTGTTGCCGGAGTAGGGTGCGTACGGTTAGTGCTGCAGCTTGTCGTGCTTGCGCCGCCAGTCACTGAGCTGCACCACTTGGGCACTGGCGCGCTGAGGCACCACATCGATCACCGACTCAGGCGCGGCGCCTGGCGTTGCCACACCATCAATCACCGTGCTGTCGCCGACCACGCGCTGCGACTCAATGGGCTGACCCGGTTTTTCTACAAAGGGATGGGGTGCCAGTTCGATGCTGCCGACGTGCTTGCCAAACATCGTGATGGTGCCGGCATGCCGTTGTTCGCTGGTGACGGTGAATTCGAAGCCATACACCCGCGCCAGGCGCCGACGGCCTTTGGCGTCCGGCAATAGAGCGATTTTGCGCAGAGCCACGTTGTCGTCGAGCAAAATCACTTCCATACGCTGGCAATGCTGCTTGACCCGTTCCAGAGCGCGTTCGCGCAAGCCATGGGCATGCCATAGCCAGGCGGCGCCGGCAGCCAGCAACATCAGCACGAACATATTGCCCAGGGTCAGCATGGTGGGTGCGCTCCAACGAGAGGGCCAAGCTTACTCGCCTCCGACCAAGCAACTCCAGCCTGACTTATGACCGTCAGGCGGGTAAGTCGCTGCTCAGGTCGGCGCGGTTGTTTGCAAGCCTAGGCGGTCGAACATGATGCGGGCGATTTCACGCTCGCCCATCACCACCAGATCGGCGCCATGTTCCTGCAGATAGCTGACTTCATCGTCGAAATGGGCGCGGGCAATAATGTCCAGATTGGCGTTCGCGGCGCGGGCGTGAATGGCGATCTGCCCGGCTTCCAGGCCGTTGGGAATGGCGATCAGCAACCAGCGCGCTGCCGCTACATTGGCCAGCTCAAGCACTTTGCTGCTGGCCGCGTTGCCATGCACCACGCTGTGACCCACTTCGCGCAGTTCCTGGGCCTGGGTGCGGTTGTCTTCGATGATCACCAGCGCAATGCCCTCGGCGCGCAAGCGCGCACTGATGCGGCTCCCCACCCGGCCATGGCCGATAAGAATGGCGTGGCCGGTTTCGCTGATCGGTTGGAATTCTTCCGGCGCTTCTTCCTCGACCGTGCCGGCCGGCGCGGTGTTTTCGCGCTTATCGAGCCAGGGTTGAATACGGTCGATCAGGGTAAACAGCAGCGGGTTGATGACGATGGACAGAATCGCCCCAGCCAGCACCAGGTCGCGCGCGCTGTCTGGCACCAGATCCAGGCCAACGCCCAAGCCGATCAAAATAAACGAGAACTCGCCGATCTGCGCCAGGCTGGCGGAAATGGTCAGGGCGGTGCTCAGCGGTTTGCCGAATGCCAACACAATCAGCAACGCCGCCAACGACTTGCCGAGCACGATAATCGCCAGAGTGGCGAGCACCAGTAGCGGCTCGTTGATCAGCACCATCGGGTTAAACAACATGCCCACCGAGACGAAAAACAGCACGGCAAAGGCATCGCGTAGCGGCAAAGAATCTTCCGCCGCTTTATGGCTGTATTCCGACTCGTTGAGAATCATGCCGGCGAAGAACGCGCCTAGGGCAAACGACACACCAAACAGCACCGCTGAGCCATAGGCCACGCCCATGGCAATGGCCAGCACGGCCAGGGTAAACAACTCGCGCGAACCGGTGCCGGCGCTGCGTTCCAGCAGCCAGGGAATCACTTTGCCGCCGACCACAATCATCAGCGTTACAAACGCCGCGACCTTGGCCAGGGTAATGCCCAGTTGCAGCCAGATACCTTCACTCGGCGCGGCATCCTGGCCACCGAGTACGCCGGCCAGCGCCGGAATCAGCACCAGGGCCAAGACCATCACCAAGTCTTCAACAATCAGCCAACCGACGGCAATTTTGCCCCGGCGGCTATCAATCAATTGCCGTGATTCCAGCGCTCGCAACAGCACCACGGTACTGGCCACCGACAGCGCCAGGCCAAAGATCAGCCCTGCGCCCCACGACCAATCGAGCATCCAGGCCAAGCCCATGCCCATTAGCGTGGCGGCGCCGATTTGCACCAGAGCGCCAGGGATGGCGATGTTTTTCACCGACATCAGGTCTTTTAGCGAGAAGTGCAAACCCACGCCAAACATCAGCAGGATGACGCCGATCTCGGACAGTTCGTTGGAAAGGTCTTTGTCGGCGACAAAGCCTGGAGTAAAGGGGCCAACCAGCACGCCTGCCATCAGGTAGCCCACCAGCGGCGACAAGCGCAGGCGATTGGCCACGGTGCCAAGGATAAAGGCCAGCACAAAGCCGGTGGCCAGTGCCGCAATCAGAGGGGTGTGATGAACCATGAAATCTCCCATTTACTGCGCGAAGGGCTGGCCGCAGTGCATGCAGTGTGGGCCAGTCTGGAGCAATGCGCCGCCGCAGGCTTGGGCTGGAGGGGAGGCAGCTCAAGGATAGCGTAGGTCGGCGGGCGCAGTGCGGGCCACAGTCTAACGCAGCGAACGTGCCAGATCGGGCGCGATGTGCGGGGCATTATTAAACAGGATATGTATCTGCCGTCATTCCCGCGCAGGCGGGAATCCAGAGTCTGGCGTCGTGCTTACCTCTGGCACGTATCGAAATTCTGGGTCCCTGCCTACGCGGGGACGACGGGGTATGGGTCATCGCCTACGGCACGTCGTCGCGAATTTCTTGGTAGCGGCGCTCCAATTCCTGGCGCAAATCGCGGCGTTGCTGGGCTTGGCGCACGCGGCGTATTTCATCCGGGGTTTGCGGCTCCAGGGCTTGCACGGCAACCGGTTTGCCGTCGTCGCCGACCGCCACCATGGTGAAAAAGCAGCTGTTGGTATGGCGCACCGAGCGTTCGCGGATGTTCTCGGTTACCACCTTTACGCCGATCTCCATCGAGGTGCGGCCGGTGTAGTTTACCGAGGCGAGAAAGGTCACCAGCTCACCGACATGCACCGGCTCGCGAAAAATCACCTGGTCTACCGACAGCGTCACTACGTAGGTGCCGGCATAGCGGCTGGCGCAGGCAAAGGCCACTTCGTCGAGGTATTTCAGTAGCGTGCCGCCGTGCACATTGCCGGAGAAGTTGGCCATGTCGGGGGTCATCAGGACGGTCATTGTCAGTTGGGAGTTTCCGGGTTCCATGCTCGACTCATATGGCTTGCGAAAATAAGGTCTGCCAACCCTAGCGGTTGGCGCCAGCTGGCGCTTGTTGCCATTGGCTATTGGAACGATGCACAGCAATAGCGCGTCACGCCCTTATGCGCCATGTGCTGGCGAAAAAATAGGCGAAAGCACGACGCTTAGCGAGTGCCGGCCATGCTCCGGGCTCGGCAGGCCGGCTGTTCTTCGCTGAGATCGCTGGCGCTGCATGCCAGCCCGTACTGTTGCCGTAATGCCGCCAGCTCGCCGGCATGTTGTTCCAGAAAGCGATTGAACTGCTGCAGTAGTTGCGGCTTGTTAACGGTGCTCAGGTGATAGCTGGTGCGTTCCAGTGGCAGGCCAGGGTCGGCCAATAGACGCTCGTGAGATTGCCCCAACTTCTGCAATTGCAGGCGCACCACCTCCGGGTTGGCGTATATCGCGTCGATGCGCCCGCGCAGGGCCATGCGAATCAACCCGGTGATGTCGTTGGCTTCCAGCAGTTGCACGTTGTTGGCCTCCAGCGCCGCGGCCCATGCCTGCGGGGTGAAACCGCGTACTGTGCCCAGCCGTTTTACCGCCTTTGCACCCAAGCCCAGACGCTCATGCAGCACTAACGTGGCGTCCACCACATTGATGGCGGCATGGCTGTAATGCAGACGCCGGTCGCCTTTGAGCTCGCGTGACCACTGCGGGTTGTCGGGGAAAATCAGGTCGAGGTTTTCGCTATTGAGTAAGTCGTGGTGCAGGCGGTTGAGCGGGCGCGGTAGCAGTTCCAGGGTCAGGTTTTGTTCGGCAGCGAAGCGTTGCAGCAGGTCCACCGCATAACCTTCCACCGGCTGCCCGGGTTGGGCGCGGAAGTACGGCAGGTAGTCGTGGCTCTCAATACCGACGCGCAGCGTTTCTGCCCTGGCTTGGCCCACGCTCAGCAACGCAATAAGCAACAACACATACCGCATACGGCTACTCCGTCAGGCAGTGGTTAGATACCAACGCCAATCTTGCTCGCCTACCTCACCCATAAACTCTCGGTATTCGGTGTACTTGATCGCCAAATACACCTTCACGTAAGCCTCACCCAACGCCTCTTTTGCCCATTCCGATTGCTCCAGTGCTTTTAGCGCAGTCAGCCAGTCGGTGGGCAAGAACGCGGTGGCCTGAGCGTAGCCATTGCCAGTGATGGGCGCGCCGGGGTCCAGCTGTTGGCGAATGCCATGTTGGATACCGGCGAGAATAGCCGCCGCCGCGAGATAGGGGTTGGCATCGGCGCCGCAAATGCGGTGTTCGATATGTCGGCTATTGGCCGGCCCACCCGGTACACGCAGCGATACCGTGCGGTTGTTGATGCCCCAGGTCAGCGCCAGCGGGGCATAGCTGTTGGCTTGGAAGCGGCGGAACGAGTTGGCGTTGGGGCAGAACAGCGCCAGCGAATCCAGCAGGGTCGCCATCATGCCGCCAATGGAGTGACGCAGCAGCGGCGTGCCGGCCGGGTCTTCACTGGCATACAGGTTGTTGCCGTCGGCATCGGCCAGGCTGACGTGCATATGCATGCCGGTGCCGGCCAGGTCGCCAAATGGCTTGGCCATAAAACAGGCTTGCAGCCCATGCTTATTGGCCACGCCTTTGACCAGGCGTTTGTAGCGCACGCCTTCGTCGATGGCTTGCAGGGCATCGAAGCGGTGTTCGAGGGTGATTTCCACCTGCCCCGGCGCGTACTCGGAAATTGCCGTGCGCGCTGGCAGGCCTTGGGCTTCGCAGGCGTCATAGAGGTCGTTGAGAAACGGCTGCAACTGTTCCAGCTCATACACGCCGTACACCTGCGTGGCGTGTGGCCGTGCACCGTTGGCCTGGCGTGCCGGCAGGGGGCGACCGTTTTCGCCGCGTTCGCGGTCGAGCAGGTAGAACTCCAGCTCCACGGCCATCACCGGGTGGTAGCCCTCGGCTTTCAGGCTATCGATCACCTTGATCAACACATGGCGCGGGTCGGCGACGGTGGCGGGCAGGCCCTGTTGCGGGTGCATGCTCACTTGCACTTGGCCGGTGGGCCGCTCGCGCCACGGTTGCAGGGTCAGGCTGCCGGCCAGCGGGTAGGTCCAGCAATCGGCGTCACCGACTTCCCAGACCAGGCCGGTGTCTTCCACGTCGTCGCCATTGATGGTCAGGCCAAGAATGGTGCTCGGCAGCGGCCGGCCGTTGGCATACATGGCCAGCAACTCGTCGCGGTGCAACAGCTTGCCGCGCGGCACGCCGTTGCTGTCGATGATAAACAACTCAATGCTGCGCACCTCTGGGTTGGCGGCGAGAAAGTCGTGGGCTTCCTGAATATCGGCAAAGGCCATGGCGGGGTTACCTGTCTGTTTCGCGAGCGCCGGGCACTGCCAGCAGTTCGCTAAGGGCTTGGTCGAGGGTGCTAAGCAGGCGGTCGACATCGGCCTCGGTGGTGTCCGGGCAGCACAGCGTCATGTTGTGGAACGGCGTGATCAGAATGCCGCGGTTGATCAGGTACAGGTGCAGGGCCATTTGCAGTTCGTCATGGAACGCCGCTTCCGCTTCGGCGCCAGTGCTGGGCAGGCGCGAGTAGAATTGGAATTCGCACCGCGCACCCAACTGGGTAACGGACCAGGCCAGCTGATGTTTACCAATCAAGGCGGAAAAGCCCGAGGCTAAGCGCTGGGCCAGCGGCAACATATGGGCGTAGGCCGCGTCGGTCATCACCTCTTCAAGGTTGACGCGCATGCAATGCATGGCCAGCGCGTTGGCTGACAGCGTGGTGCCCATGCCGCTATGGCCGTGGGCTTGGCCGTGGCTGCTGGCGCGCGTGCGGGCCTCGACCATGGCCTCAGCCATCGCTGCTGTGCAGCCATATACCGAGCATGGCACGCCACCGGCGATGGGTTTGCCGAGGGTGATGAAGTCCGGCTCCAGCTGCCACACCTGAGTGCAGCCACCGGGGCCGGTGGAGATGGTGTGGGTTTCGTCGATGATCAGCAGGGTGCCGTAGCGGCGGGTCAGTTGGCGCAGTTTGGCCAGGTAGCCGGGAGCGGGCAGCACCATGCCGATATTGGTCATCGCCGGTTCGCACAACACAGCGGCGACATCGTTGGTTTTTAGCGCAGCCTCCAGTGCTTCGAGGTCGTTGAACGGCACGCTGCGGCTGTGTTCGGTAAGGTCATACGCTTGGCCTAGCAGGCCTGGGCGGTGCACGGTGCGGCCGTCTTGGTAGCGCACCATGACGTCATCGACCGTGCCGTGGTAGCAGCCATCGAACACCAGCAGGGTTTTGCGTTGGGTGATGGCACGCGCCCAACGCACGACAAAACGATTGGCGTCGGTGGCGGTGGTTGCCACTTGCCAATAGGGCAGGCCGAAGCGCTTGGCCAACAGCTCGCCGACGACCACGGCGTCTTCGCCCGGCAGCATGGTGGTCAGGCCGTTTGCGCCTTGTTCCGCCAGGGCGCGGGCGATGGGAGCGGGGGAGTGGCCAAACATGCTACCGGTGTCGCCAAGGCAGAAGTCCACATATTCATGGCCATCGACATCGTAGAAACGTGCCCCCTGCGCGCGGCTGACAAACAGCGGCGAGGGCGTCGACCAGTCGCTCATCCAATGCATCGGTACACCGCCAAACAGCGAGCCGCGCGCACGTTCGGCCAGGGCTACGGAGTTGGGGTTGTGCTGGAGAAAGTGCGCCCGTTCGCGGGCGGAAAATTCGGCAATTGCGCGGTCACTGAGGCCACTGGCGGTCATAACAGACATCCTGTTCAAATTTCCACACATCCTGTTTTGTGATCACAGTTATGTCAAGTGCTGGTATAAATCGGCTTATTTGCTAATATCAAGACCGTTTGTGATCACAAAGAGAGCGCAATGAGCGAAAGAACCTGGCAAGGACAAGTGGCATTGATCAGTGGCGCTGGCAGTGCCGAGGGCATTGGCTTTGCCATCGCCCGGCGCTTGGCCCGTGAAGGTGTGCGGGTATTGTTAACCGCCAGCAGTGAGCGGGTTCAGCAGCGTGCCAAAGAGTTGGTCGCTGAGGGCATTGAGGCTCGCGCTGCACTGGCCGACCTGACGGATGAAGCGCAGGTGGAAGCCCTCGCTGAGTGGGCGTTGGAGCAATGGGGGCACGTCGACATTCTGATCAACAACGCCGGTATGGCCCAACTCGGCAGTGCCGAGCCGTTTGCCGAGGTGGCGCAAATGGACTTGGCCACCTGGAACCTCTCCTTGGCGCGCAATCTTACCAGCGCCTTTCTGCTCACCCGGGCTCTGCTGCCGAATATGCAAGCGCAAGGCTACGGCCGCATCGTCAATATCAGCTCCACTACCGGTACGCGCGGCAGTAACCGTGGCGAAGCGGCCTACAGTGCTGCCAAGGCCGGCATGCTCGGCATGAATATGGGCTTGGCCCTGGAAGTCGCCCACCAGGGCATCACCGTGAATAGCGTGGCGCCCGGCTGGATTGCCACCGGCTCCAGCACCGAAGAAGAACACCGCGCCGCCACTTACACCCCGCTCGGCCGTGCCGGGCAGCCCGCCGAGGTCGCTGCTGCTGTGGCGTTTTTGGCATCCCCTGAAGCCAGCTATATCACCGGCGAAGTGCTGGTGGTGGACGGTGGCAATTGTCTGATCGAAAACAAGGCACCCTAACCATGACCCACGACTGCAGCCTCACCCTTAATCAACTTCCGGCACCGCCGGTAGCGGCCGAGTAACACGCCCATGGCCGAGAACCTCCAAGACCTGCTCTACCAACAACTGCGCGCCGGCCTGCTCTCCGGGCAATTCAAACCTGGCGAGCGCCTGAAAATCCGTGACCTGGCCAGCGCCCTGGGCACCAGCCCGATGCCCGTGCGCGCCGCCCTGCAACGCCTGGTGGCCGAAGGAGCATTGGAAGGCGAGCCGCAGCGCTCCCTGCGCGTGCCGGCCATGACCCGCGAACGTTTTCTGCATATTTTCCAAGTGCGCCTGGCCCTTGAAGGGCTGGCTGTCGAGACCGCCGCCGGCCAGCTAACGGCCGCTGATATGGCCGTCTTGCAGGGCTGTGTCGAACGCATGGAAGGCGCCCTGGAACGCCGCGATGTGCAGGGCTATTTAACTGACAACAGCCAATTCCACCTGACCCTCTATAGCGCCTGCGGCAACCCGATATTGCTGCGTCAGATCGAGAGTTTGTGGTTGCAGGTGGGGCCGTTTTTCAACCGGTTGTTTACCGAAGCGGACTTGTCGCTGCGCCTCAACGACTTCCATGACGACACTTTAAAAGCGCTGCAAGCTGGCGACGGCAAAGCGGCGCGGCTGGCGATGGAGCAAGACCTGACCTACTTCGGCAATTTCCTCCTCAACCTGCTGGATCTGGAAAGCATTCAGAACCAGGCCCGCGTTTAATAGCGCGCGGTTGCGCTCACCTGCGACATTCTGGGTCCCAGCCTGCGCTGGGACGACGGTGGTCTGGCACAACAACACCGTCATCCCCGCGCGGGCGGGGATCCAGGATCAGCGTTAGACGGCATAACTGTTTCATTCTATTGCTCCCGCCCAGAGCCTCTAGGCGGCAGTGATATCGTCGGATTTTTCCACGTAGGGTGTGCTGTGCGCACCACAGTGCTACCCGATGCATCGCATGGTGCGCACGGCACACCCTACGCGTCGCAAAACAAGGAGTCCGACGCCCATGCATGCCATCAGTTTTATTCAGGATCTGGCCGTGATCATGTTGGTGGCGGGCATTGTCACCATCCTCTTTCACCGATTCAAACAGCCGGTGGTGCTGGGCTATATCGTCGCCGGTTTTATCATCGGCCCGCATACCCCGCCGTTCGGCTTGATCCACGACGAGCAAACGATCAAAACCCTGGCCGAGCTCGGGGTGATCTTTTTGATGTTCTGCTTGGGCCTCGAATTCAGCTTGCGCAAGCTGTTCAAGGTCGGCGCCACGGCGTTTATCGCGGCGTTTCTGGAAATTGTGCTGATGATCTGGATTGGCTTCGAGATCGGCAGCACCATGGATTCGCTGTTCCTTGGCGCCATTCTGGCCATCTCTTCCACCACCATCATCGTCAAAGCCCTGGGCGACTTGAAGATGAAAAACGAACGCTTCGCCCAGCTGATTTTCGGCGTGCTGATCGTCGAAGACATCCTCGGCATCGGCATTATCGCGCTGCTGTCGGGCATTGCCCTGAGCGGTAGCGTCGAGACCGGCGAAGTGTTTGCCACCGTCGGCAAACTCAGCCTGTTTATGATCGTCGCCCTGGTGGTGGGCATTTTGCTGGTGCCGCGCCTGCTGGCTTACGTGGCCAAATTCGAAAGCAACGAGATGCTGCTGGTCACCGTGCTGGGCCTGTGCTTTGGCTTCTGCCTGCTGGTGGTCAAGCTGGAATACAGCATGGTACTCGGCGCCTTTTTGATTGGCGCAATCATGGCCGAGTCGCGCCAACTGGTGCAGATCGAACGCCTGGTGGAACCGGTGCGCGATATGTTCAGCGCGATCTTTTTTGTCGCCATTGGCCTGATGATTGACCCGGCTGTGTTGGTGGAATACGCCTGGCCGATTGTGGTCATCACCTTCGCTGTGGTGGTGGGCAAAGTGCTGTCGTGCAGCATTGGTGCGTTTATCGCCGGCAATGACGGGCGCACCTCGCTGCGCGTGGGCATGGGCCTGTCGCAGATTGGCGAGTTCTCTTTCATCATCGCCGCCCTAGGCATCACCTTGCAGGTGACCAGCGACTTCCTCTACCCGGTGGCCGTGGCGGTTTCAGCGCTGACCACCTTGCTGACGCCCTACCTGATTCGCGCCGCCGACCCGCTCTCCAACAAGCTCGCCAACGTGGTGCCGCAGCCAGTGGCGCGGGTGTTCGGCATGTATGGCGAATGGCTGCGCAGCATTCAGCCGCAAGGCGAAAGCGCGGTGCTGGCGGCGATGATTCGGCGGATTTTGCTGCAGGTCGGTGTCAACCTGGCGCTGGTGGTGGCGATCTTCTTTGTCAGCGCCTTCTTCGCTGACCGCCTGGCGCTGCACTTGAGTGACTGGGTGCAGGCGGCAAACCTGCAAAAAGGCCTGATCTGGGGCGCGGCGTTGCTGCTATCGCTGCCATTTTTGATTGCCGCGTATCGCAAGCTCAAAGCGTTGTCGATGCTGCTGGCGGAAATGGGCGTGAAAGCCGAGATGGCTGGGCGCCATACCGCGCGGGTGCGCAAAGTGGTGGCCGAACTGATTCCGGCGCTGTCGCTGGTGGTGATTATGCTGCTGCTGATGGCGCTGTCGGCGAGCATTCTGCCGACGCTGGAGTTGCTGCTACTGATCGCGTTGCTGGCAGCGGGCATCAGCGCCTTGCTGTGGCGCTGGCTGATCCGCGTGCATACGCGCATGCAGATTGCCTTGCTGGAAACCCTGGAGCAGCGCGACCCGCACTAGATCGCGTAGGTTGGGTTGAGTCCGTAGGTTGGGTTGAGCGCAGCGAAGCCCAACAAGCCGGCCACAGGCCGGTGCTTATCGGTCGCATGTCGGAGCCATATCGTTGCCATGTTGGGCTTCGCCTGCGGCTCAACCCAACCTACATTGACTTAGCTCTCCAACCACACCTCACGCGCCCATTTCCATACCGAGTCCCAGCTTTCGTCGGTGAGGTCTTCTTCGTCGCCATCCCACAGCAACACCGTGCCGTCGAGTTCGACGCAGTAGTAGTTGCCGTTGTCTTCGCACAGCGGAATCAGTTCGCGCGGTACACCCAGCGACCAGGCTACCGAGGCCACTTCCGGCAGGTAGGTATGCGATTGCGGGTCGGTCACGGTAACCGGCTCCAGCCGGCCGTACACCACGTCGCTGACCTTAAGCAGAAACTCGCGGAACTCGAAGGGAATGTTGATCAGCAGTTGCTCTTCAATCTCCACCAACAATTCTTCGTCCGGCAGCTCAAGCGGTACCGGAACCTTCTCGTTGAGTTCACGCAGCTCGTCGATAACTTCTTCCATGGCTGGCTCTCCTCGGCTTAACAGGGGTGGGATTTATACAGTAGCTGGGCATAAGAAAAAAACTATATGACGCATACGCTTCGTAGGGTGCGCTGTGCGCACCAAGCAAATTCGTGTCATCCGTTTTGGTGCGCACAGCACACCCTACGGGTAAAAACGAAAAACCCGGGCAAGCCCGGGTTTTTGTTGGTGCAGTCAGCGCAATCAGCTGTTCTGACGAATACCGGCCACCAACCATGGCGCGTTCTCGCCATTGGCGCGCTCCATACGCCAGCTCTCGCTGAACGCCTCGCCTTGGTCAAAGCGCGAGGTTTTGACGATGCCGCTAAAGGTCAGGGTGGCGACGGTTTTGTCTGCCAGCTCATCGATACCGTCCAACTGTGCGTGCAGCTCTTCCACGTAGGTGGACTGGAAGCCGTCGCCCAAATCGGCACGTTCGGTTTTCAGGAAGCTGAGCATCTGCGGCGTAACGAACTCGGCGATCTTGTCCATTTCCGCCGCGTCCCAGTGCTGTTGCAGGGCCATAAAATGCTCTTTACCGGCTTCGACAAAACGCTGCTCGTTAAACCAGCTTGGCGCGTTGATCACCGGCGCAGCCGCTGCAGCGCTGCTGCCACCGCCGAAGATCGAGTTGGCGGCCGGAATAACCGGTTGGTTGGCCGGCAGGTCACGTTGCATCGGTGGGGTAAAACCACCCGCCGCAGCCGGCTGACCAGCGTTCTGCTGACGGCGGCGCGCGGCGATAAAACGGAAGATCACAAAGGCGATCAAGCCGATGATCAGGAAGTCAAAGATCTGCATCCCTTGGAAGCCACCGCCCATAAACATCGAGGCGAGCAGGCCGCCTGCGGCGAGGCCGGCCAACGGGCCCAACCAACGGGACATGCCGCCAGCAGCCGCAGGTGTAGCAGCGGCTTTACCCGGTGCTGCGGCTTGGCTGGCCGGCGGGGTAGCTTGACGGGTTTGATGGGTAGGCGCGGAGCCGAAGGATTTACCGCCGCCCATGCGTTTTGCATTGGCGTCGAGGCTGAGCGTCAACGCTACGCAGAGCAAACGCTTCATGGTTCGCAACTCTCTTAAATGGATTCAACGCGCGCCATGTTGCACAGGGCGCCCGACGATGACCAGCGGCAGAATGTTTCCGGATTTATGCCCTTAGCCTTTCTAGCTAGCAGGACCGCAGCCGGGTCTGACGCGCAAGTGATGATCTTTACGTAGGACAATGCTGTCCGGCTTGCCGTTCACGTAGTCGAAGTTGCGACTGAACCAGGCTGCGGATTCGGCCAGCGTCGCGTCACTCGGCGGCACCGCGAGTTCCCAGTCGGGGTCGTCGGCGAGGCGGCAGCCGGCGCTGAGCTGATATCGCGGCGCATCGTCGTCCACACCGGGCGCTTGCGGCTCCGGTTGGAACGGCATGCTGATCAGCAGCAAACCCTTGCTGCCCCAGTTCACCGACTGGAACAGCAGCTCCTCGCCGCGAATATCCACCAGCCCCGGGCCGACCCGCTCGAAGCCGTAGGGCTGGGTTTTGATCAACACCCCGCGGCTGCGCTGGTACACCCAGCCGGGCTTGCTGGTGTCCAGCTGGGTGGCGGGGTAGGCAATGGTTTCCAAGTGGTCCAGGCGCAGCTTGCCGGTGGCGTTGGAATACGCATGGAACAGCTCATAGGCGCCTTCGCCCCGCGCATTGATCAGCGCCTGCCCTTCACCAATAGGTACCACCTCACGCAAGCGCAGGTCTTCGCCACCGTCGCCGGCAATGGCGCGGTTAACGGTTTGGCCCTGACGCAATTGGTAGACCACCTGCTCAATCGGCGCCGTAGCGTGTTGCGGGCGGTAGGCGAAGCGCAGCTCTTCGACTTGCCACTGCGGGCCTTTGACGATTACCCGGGTTTTCGCCGGCAGCACACAGCGTTGCTGGCGCATGGCCGGGGTAATGCCGGGGTAGGTGTCGCTCAGGCAAATGTCTTCGGCCATCACGCGGGTACTAGGGTAGGGCTCTTTGCCTGCGCCCAAGCGAGGGTTGGAGTTGTTTGGGCAGGCGGCCGGTTGCGGATCGATGGTGTCGTGCTGGTCCTCTACAGCCGGGCTGGCGGCGTCGGCTGCGTCAACCGTGCTACCTGGTCGGCGGCCCAGGTCCGCCTCCCGTACTTCCACATACCAGCGCTCCAGGGCGGGGCGTGGCAGTTGCTGGCTGGTTTTCAAACGCAGCGTTGGCGCAGCGCCGGCCGCCAGCTCGAAGTTGCGATCAAACCAGGCCGGCCCGTCCTGAAAGCGCAGGGATTCCAGGGTCGATTCCTGCATCCGCGCATACACCAGGGGGTGAGTGAACTCGAACTGCGGCAACGCGAAACAGGCCTGGGGCAGTTGCAGTTCGGCCACCTGTTTGCCCTGGCTGATGCTCACCGCATGAATGGTCGAGGCCGGCCCGTGGTAGCCCTCTTCGGCCAGCAGGGCGAGGTCACCGCGCACATCCAGCAGTACCCCTGGCCCGATATCCACCGTTCGCAGCGGATTGACCTGCACCAGATGCAGATGGTTTTCCTGCTGGACCGAAAACCAGCCAGGCATGCGCGCGTCGGTCATCCAGTTTTGCGTCAGATCGCGGATCAGCGATTGACCGCGCAGGCGCTCGTCTTCCACATACAAACGGGCTAGTTCGTAGTTGCCGCTGGTGCGGTACAGCACCAGGGCGTCATTGGGGCCGGCGCTGACGGCATCAAACACGGTGGTCAGCCGGGCATCTTCTTCGCTGGCGCCAAAGGCCTTGCCGAGCTTTTCATCGCTTAATGGGCGACCGTTCATACGCAGAATGATGGTCACTTCTTCGCGTAGCGAACCGGTATTCCAATCGCGGTTATGGCTGACCTTGCGCTCGACGGTTAGCGCCGGGCCGTCTTTGATGAACCAGCCGGCGCAGGCGTGTAGGGGAATGAGCAGAGAGCTAAGCAAAACCAATAGAGGAGTGAAGCGCACGCTGAGATTCCCTTCGCCATGCGACGTTAATGGTGTGAGGCCTTGGTGCGCATAGCGCACCCTACAAAGCTAATGCCGAACAACGTAGGGTGCGCCAAACGCACCAAGCCATGTCAAAGCGCTTCGAGCTTGGCGTAGCCCATCATCAACCACTTGCTGCCTTCGGCCGCGAAGTTCACTTGCACCCGTGCCTGGGCGCCAGCGCCTTCGAAGTTGAGGATCACGCCTTCGCCAAACAAGGCGTGTTTTACCGCCTGGCCCAAGCGGAATTCGGTATCTGGCACTTCAGCGTTGGCAAACATGCTGCTGGTGTTGGCGCCTTTATTACTGTTGCCGTACGGGCGGCTGACGCTATTGGACAGGCGCACTTCCTGAATCAACGCTGGCGGCACTTCACGCACAAAGCGCGAGACTTTGTTGTAAGTCTCGCTGCCGTATAAGCGGCGGGTTTCGGCGTAGGTCAGCACCAGGTTTTGCATGGCGCGGGTAATACCCACGTAGGCCAGGCGCCGTTCTTCTTCAAGGCGGCCGGGCTCTTCCAGGCTCATCTTGTGCGGGAACAGGCCTTCTTCCATGCCCACCAAGAACACCAGCGGGAATTCCAGGCCCTTGGCACTGTGCAAGGTCATTAGTTGCACGCTGTCTTCGTGTTCATCGGCCTGAGTGTCGCCGGCTTCCAGCGAGGCGTGGCCGAGAAAGGCGGCGAGCGGGGTGAGGTCGTCTTCTTCGTTGTTCTCGAAGTTGCGCGCGGCGCTGACCAATTCCTCAAGGTTTTCCACCCGGGCCTGGCCTTTTTCGCCTTTTTCTTCCTTGTGATAGGTAATCAGCCCGGACTGCTCGATGACCGTTTGGGTCATCAGGTGCAGGGGCATCTCCATCACTTTTGCCGCGAGATTTTCGATCAGCTCGATAAAGCCGCCGAGCGCCGTGGCCGCGCGACCGGTCACGCCTTTGTTGGCCACCAACTGGCGCATGCCTTCCCACATCGACAGGTCGCTATGGCGCGCGTGTTCGCGGATCGCTTCGACGGTTTTCTCGCCAATGCCACGGGCCGGCACGTTGATAATCCGCTCCAGCGCCGAGTCGTTGCCACGGCCTTCGAGTAGGCGCAGGTAGGCCATGGCGTTTTTGATTTCGGCGCGTTCAAAGAAGCGCTGGCCGCCATAGATGCGGTAGGGGATTTTCTCCCGCAACAACGCTTCTTCGAGCACCCGCGATTGGGCGTTGGAGCGGTACAAAATGGCAATTTCGCTGCGCAGTAAGCCGTTTTTGCGCAGGTTGTCTTCGATGGTTTCCACCACGTAGCGCGCTTCGTCGTGCTCGTTGAAAGCGGCGTACAGGCTGATGGCATCGCCCTCGCCACCATCGGTCCACAGCTCTTTACCCAAGCGCCCGCTGTTGTTGACGATCAGCGCGTTGGCGGCTTTGAGAATACTCGCCGTGGAGCGGTAGTTCTGCTCCAGACGGATGGTTTGCGCATCCGGGAAGTCGCTGGAGTACTGGTGAATATTTTCAATTTTGGCGCCGCGCCAGCCGTAGATTGACTGGTCGTCATCGCCCACCACCATCAGGCTGTCGCCGCCTTTGCCGAGCATGCGCAACCAGGCGTATTGCACGGCGTTGGTATCTTGGAACTCGTCCACCAGAATATGGCGGAAGCGGCGCTGGTAGTGCTCCAGCAGGCCCGGGTGGTCGCGCCACAGGTCGAGGGCACGCAGCAGCAGCTCCGAGAAGTCGATAACCCCGGCGCGCAGGCAGGCTGCTTCGTAGGCCTCGTAAATGCTGCGCATGGTGGCCAGGAACATATCGCCGCTGGGCTGGATATGCTTGGGCCGCAGGCCTTCGTCTTTTTGGCCGTTGATAAACCATTGAGCCTGACGGGCCGGCCAACGTTGTTCATCCAGGCCCAGCTCGCGGATCACCCGCTTGACCAGGCGTTGCTGGTCGTCGCTGTCGAGAATCTGAAAGCTCTGGCTCAGCCCGGCTTCCTGCCAGTGCGCCCGCAGCAAGCGGTGCGCCAGGCCGTGGAAGGTGCCAACCCACATGCCGGCCGGGTTCAGGCCCAGCAACTGCTCGATGCGGTGACGCATTTCGGCAGCGGCCTTGTTGGTGAAGGTCACCGATAGGATTGAGTGCGGCGAGGCGTTTTCCACCTGGATCAACCAGGCGATACGGTGCACCAACACACGGGTTTTGCCGGAACCAGCGCCGGCCAGGACCAACTGACGCCCAAGCGGGGCAGCTACTGCCTGGCGTTGAGCATCGTTGAGGGAATTGAGCAGAAAGGAGAGATCGTCGCGCATCGCGGCATTCTAGGGGGCTGGGGTAGTCAGGGCAAACGCTGCGAGACCAATGCCAGTGCCGACGACTGGCGGGTCAGCGCGGCGGTGCTGGCTGTGCTAACGAAAGTACGGGGTATTCACCGCGAAAATGCCGTGATTGAGCCTTGGGCGATGGATCAGTGTTGTGTATGCTCCGGCCACGACTAGGCATAACCATTACAAGAAAAGGGCCTATGACCGCTAATTCCAGGCTTGCACTCGAGCTGCCACTGGCAGAGACCGATCGAGATATTCGCCAGCTGTTTGCTACCGACATTGCTGTAGAACGCACTCGTTTGTTGTACGAGGGTTCACGCATTCCCACGCTGTTTATGCTGCTCTGCGCGCTCGCGTGTGCCTATTTGTTATGGGACGCACGCGGTGATCTGCTGCTCGCCGGCTGGCTCGTGGGGGTGGTGACGCTGGCAGTGCTGCGCCTGATTCAGGTGGCCGCCTTTAATGCCGCCTTACCCTCGCGCCAGGCCAAACCCCATTGGCGGCAGATGTTTCTGCTCGGTGCTTTCGCCTCAGGCATTGCCTTGGCGGTAGGCGCCATCGCCTTGGTGCCGCCGGATGCCTTCTTCCAGCAAGTGCTGATGTTTGGCCTGATTTCGGCGGCCATTCTGTCTGCCAGCGTCGCCTATGCGGTCAGCCTTACCGCCTTTCTTACCTTCGCTTTGCCGTGCCTGCTGCCCACGGTTGGTTATTTATTGTTCACCGGCCAGGCTACGCAGCAGGGCTGGGGCCTGCTTGGTCTGATCTTGTTTGGCGCCTTGCTGGTGGTGGCCTGGCAGATCAACCGCTTGGTGCAACGCAGTTTGCTGCAGCGCTTTCACAACCAGGCGCTGATCAGTCGCTTGGAGCACGCGAAAACCCAGGCCGAAGGCCTGAATGGCGAATTGGCGCGCGAGATTGAACAACGCCGCCGTGCCGAGCGTGAACTGCGTTACGCCCACAATGATCTAGAAATGCGCGTCACCCAGCGCACCCTGGAGCTGGACGCCGCCAGCCACGCCTTGAGCAAAAGCGAGGCGCGCCTGGCCCTGGCCCTGGAAGCCAGCGAATTGGGCATGTGGGATTGGAACCTGATCAGCGACGAAGTGCACCACTCACGCCTCAAAGAGCTGTTTGGCCTGCAACCCGAAGCCGTCACCGTGATGCTGCGCGACCTCAAGCCGCGCCTGCACCCCGAAGACCTGCCGCTGCTACGCCGTGCCTTGGTTGAGCATATGAAGGGCCTGACCGAGGATTACCAGATCGAATACCGCGTGTTGCATGCCAACGGCCAATGGCTGTGGGTTGAAGACCGTGGCCGGGCGGTCGAGCGCGACGAGAGTGGTCGGGTCACACGCATGCTGGGCACCCGCCGCGATATCACCGCGTGGAAAAGCCGCGACGAAGAACAACGCCTGGCCGGCCTGGTATTTGAGGCCGCCAGCGAAGGCATCATCATTCTTGACCCGGACTACAAGGTGCTGGCGGTTAACCAGGCCTACAGCAATCTCACTGGCTACAGCGCCGAAGAAGTGCATGGCCAGACGGTGGCGCGGATGATCGGCAGCCGCGACACCCGTCGTCAGTACGAGGTGATTCGCCAAGAGTTGGAACACAGCGGCAAATGGCAAGGCGAGCTGGTGGAAACGCGCAAAAACGGCGAGCTGTACCCGCAATGGTTGCAGCTCAACGTGGTGCGCGACAGCCGCGGGCGGGTCAGCCATATCGTCGGTTTCTTCGCCGACCTCAGCTCGCGCCGTGAAGCCGAAGAACGTCTGCGCTATCTGTCGCACTACGACGAACTGACCGGTTTAGCCAACCGCACACTGTTTAAGGAGCGTTTGCACGAAGCCAGCCAGCGCGCGCGCCAAGGCGAGCGCTCGCTAGCGCTGCTGCACATCGACCTTGACCGCTTCAAGCTGCTCAACGACAGCCTCGGCCATGAAGTGGCGGACCAACTGCTACGGCAAATGAGCCGGCGCCTTACCCAAGCCATGCCCGAAGCCGACACTCTGGCGCGGCTGTCCGGCGATGAATTTGCGGTGATTCTCGACAGCTACGGCAGCCTGTCCAATCTGGCGCGCATGGCCAGCCGCTTGCTGACTAAATTGCGTATGCCGATGACCGTGGGCGGCCAGGAGTTGGTGGTTAGCGCCTCCATCGGCATCAGCCTGTTGCCGGAAAATGCGCGGGAAATGAGCGCATTGATCAGCCAGGCCAATATGGCCATGCAGCACGCCAAACACCTGGGCGGTAACACCTTCCAGTTCTTCACCGACAACTTGCAGGCCTGCACCCTGGAGCGCCTGCAGTTGGAAAACCAGCTGCGCAAAGGCATCGAACTGGGGCAGCTGGAAGTCTTCTACCAACCGAAACTGTGCCTGGCCACGGACACCCTGTCCTCGGCCGAGGCGCTGGTGCGCTGGCGCCATCCGGAACTGGGCCTGGTGCCGCCCGGCGACTTTATTGGCCTGGCCGAAGAAACCGGCTTGATTGCGCCGATTGGTGAATTCGTCTTGCGCCAAGCCTGCCGCCAGGCGCGCGAGTGGCAAGTGCTGGGCATGGCCGATATTCGCGTGTCGGTAAACCTTTCGGTGCATCAGCTGCGCCAAGGCAACCTCATCAACCTGGTGCGTCAGGTGCTCGATGAAACCGGCCTGGCGCCGCATTTCCTTGAGTTGGAACTGACCGAGAGCCAACTGCTGGATAACGTCGAAAACGTCATCATCACCTTCCAGCAGTTGCGCGATATGGGCGTGAAGTTGGCCATCGACGACTTTGGCACCGGTTATTCATCGCTCAGCTACCTCAAGCGCTTCCCCGTCGATTACGTGAAAATCGATCAATCGTTTATTCGCGATATTTCCGCCAACGGCGAAGACGCCGCTATTACCCGGGCCATTATCGCCATGGCCCACAGCCTGGAACTGAAAGTAGTCGCCGAAGGCGTGGAAACCCAAGCGCAAATGGACTTCCTCAAAGCCCAGCAGTGCGACGAAATTCAGGGCTTTTTAATCAGCCGGCCACTGGCCGCCGAGCACTTTGCCAAGTTGCTCAGGGAGCAAAGCAGCATCGCTTCCTGATCGCCGTCGCCGCAACTTTCCCGTCGTCCCCGCGTGGGCGGGGACCCAGAATGGACCGGCCGATCGCCGATCTTTCCAGCATTGCATGGCGAGTCATTGGATCCCCGCCTGCGCGGAGATGGCGGAGTGCTCCAACAACTGAGAAACCTTCGTGGTTTTTTCCGTGTCTGCTGCACAGTTTTGCTTTTCCCTTGTTCTCCCATCGTCAGCATGTGCAAGAGCGCGCAATACGTCGCCATCATGCGCGGCCGCACGCGCCCTTGCGTGGTTGACCGATAAGGAGAGCCGACATGCTCAAGAAGTATCCCCGCCTGCTGACGGCTCTGGCCCTGGCCTCGGCATCCCTGCTGCCTGGCGCCGCCATGGCCCTGAGCGTGGGCGAAGCGCAAGTGTTGTCCAGCCTCAGCCAACCGCTGCGCGCACAGATTGATCTGCAAGGGGTGCGCGACCTTGGCCCGGACGAACTGAAAGTGCGCCTGGCCTCGCCTGAAGCCTATAAAAAGGCCGGCATTGAGCGCGACGGCGCGGTGCTGGCGTTGAAATTCGACACCACCCTCAATGCCAAAGGGCAGAGCCTGATCCGCGTGACCACCACGCGTCCGATCACCGAGCCGTACCTGAATTTTCTCGTCGAAGTGATTTCCCCGGACGGTCTGCAGCTGCGTGAATACAGCCTGCTGATTGACCCGCCAAACTACGCTTTCGCCGCTCCGGCGCCGGTCAGCGCGCCAATTGCCAGTGCCGCCCCAGCAGTTAAACGCACAGCGCCCGTTGCACCTAGCGCCGTTGCTGCCGCGCCTGCCGCTCGCCCAGCGGCGCCAGCACCGGCGTCCAACGTCGCCGCCGCCAGCCAAAGCAGCGACGCACCCGTAGCCGGTGGCCAATACCGCACCCGCAACAACGACCGCCTTTGGGATATCGCCCAAAGCATTCGTGGCGATGCCTCTCCGCAGCAAGCCATGCTCGCCATCCAGCGCCTTAACCCGGACGCTTTCAGCAACGGCAATATCAACCGCATGAAAAGCGCGCAAACCCTGCAACTGCCCAGCCGCGAACAGCTGCATGCCACCGAGCGTGCCGAGGCCTTGGTGCAAACCCAGCAGCAACAACAGAACTGGAAAGGCGAAGCCGTGGCTCAGCTCGACGCGCGCAAACGCAACGAAGCCGGCGATGCGCCCGCCGTGCAAGCGGCCAGCGACAAATTGAGCCTGGTTGGCGAGCAAGGCAGCAGCCGTGCCGAGCACAAAGATGGCGCCAAAGGCAGCAAAGCCGCTGCCAAGAAAGAGGCCGACAACCGCCTGGCCCTGGCGCAGGAAGAATTGGCCCAGTCGCGCCGCGAAGGCGAAGAATTGTCTAGCCGTGTGGCCGACCTGCAATCGCAGCTGGATAAATTGCAGCGCCTGATCGCACTGAAAGACAGCCAGTTGGCCGAGTTGACCGCACGCTTGGCTGAGCTAAATAAAGCCGCCGACGCCAACGGCGATCTGGCGCAAGTGCAGCCCACCGCTAACCGCTAATTCGCGCCCGTAGGCGGCTATCCTCCAGCCCGCTGCATACACCGGCGATAACGCTCATCCACCCGCTTGGCAAACCAAGCGGTGGTGAGTTTGCGGGTGATTTTCGGACTTTGCAGGGTGATGCCGGGAAGGATGGCGCGCGGCACTGGTTTGCCCGCACGCTGGTCAGCCAATGCGTAGAGGTCTCTGTAGAGGTCGGTGTCTTCAAACGCCAGGCTGTCGCCTTGTTCGAGGGCGCGGCGAATGGCGCCTTCACTGATATCCAGGCGCTTGCCAAGGGTGCGCACGGCTTTCTCCGTGTTGCTCGGCAAAAGCGAGCCGGCGGCCAGCAGGTCGCCGTCCAGGGCCAGGTCGATGCCGCTCAATTGGCTGACGGCACGCTGAAAGGCGGCGTTGCGGCTGGCGTACCAACCGGCGTTGAAGTCGGCGAAGCGGTACAGCGGTTCGGGGTAGTTGGCCGGGTAACCGAGCAAGTGCGCGGTACCAAAGTACATGCCGCCGCGCCGGCTAAAGACCTCCTGGCGCAGCGTGCCGTTATAGGTATACGGATAACCACGGGCATGTTCTTCGGCAAAGGCAATGCTTACTTGCATCGGCCCACCGGTGTGCACCGGGTTAAGGGTGCCGAACAACTGCCCGCCTAACGGCACCATGCCAATAAAGTCATCAAAGATCGCGCTCAGCTGCTTTTCACTGCGCACCGTGGCCAGGCGCTCGCTGTAGCTTTTGCCGTTGGGCGAGGGTAGCTGCAGCGCGGCGCTAACCAGAAAGCCTGGAATATGCAGGCGGCTGGCGCGGCGGTCTATTTCGCCTCGGGCAATCTTGCCCAGGCCTGGCACCTGCGGGTCGGCGGTAAACGTCGACTCCTGCTCGGTAACGGCCAGCACGGCGCAGATGTTTTCGCTACTGGCATCGAGTTTCTGGGTGGTAAACGCCACCTGAATATCCTTGGCCCACCCCTGGCGATCACTCACCGTGGCCGGAATCAGCTTGGCGACTTTGCTTTGAATCTCAGCCGGGCTTGGCTGCGGCGGCAGTACGGCGCGCGAGCCACAGCCGGTTAGGGCCAGCAAGGCGAAGGCCAGAAGAAGCTCGGGGCGGATAAAGCGCGTGCTCAAGATAGGGGCCTTTGCGATGGAGGAATGGATGGCGCCGCAGTGAAGACAAGCACAACGCCCTGCCGGTTCGCTTGAATTGTTTAGGCGCCGGCAAGCTGACCTCTACAGAGACTAAACGTCATTCATCGGTTTCCTACTCGGGGAATTCGGGTTGCACCTTTGCCGAAACCGGGCGAAAACGATCCATTTTGTAGCACTCAAAACCGGTTAAAACTGCATACGCACCGCGCAAGTGCAAAAAGGTAACGCGGCTACAAGCCACGTGTTTCATGCCTTTTGCTGCTTAATGGTTAATTGGTTGCGCCTGGTTGCACCTTTGACTTTGAAGGAGTTTAATCCACGCTGAATTTGCACCGCGCGAACCCTTTAGGAAAAAACCAATGGCCACTACCACCCTTGGCGTAAAACTTGATGACGCCACCCGCGAGCGTCTCAAGCTGGCAGCACAGTCGATCGACCGTACGCCGCACTGGCTGATCAAGCAGGCGATCTTCAATTATCTGGAGCAGGTCGAAGGCGGTCTGACCCCGCCGGAGCTGTCCGGTATCGCTGCCGCGCTGGGTGAAGAACCGTTGGAGGCGCTGACCGAGCAAGGTCTGCAATGCTTCTTGGATTTCGCCGAAAGCATCCTGCCGCAATCGGTGCTGCGCGCCGCCATCACCTCCGCTTACCGCCGCCCTGAGCCGGAAGCGTTGGCCATGCTGCTTGAGCAGGCCCGCCTGCCAAAAGCGCAAGCCGAGGCCACCGACAAGCTGGCCATGGGCATTGCCGAAAAACTGCGTAACCAGAAGAGCGCAGGCGGCCGTCAGGGCTTGGTGCAAGGGCTACTGCAAGAGTTTTCGCTGTCGTCTCAGGAAGGTGTGGCGCTGATGTGCCTGGCCGAAGCGCTGCTGCGCATTCCGGACAAGGCCACCCGTGACGCGCTGATCCGCGACAAGATCAGCAACGGCAACTGGAGCCAGCACCTGGGCAACAGCCCATCGATGTTTGTTAACGCCGCCTCGTGGGGCCTGTTGATCACCGGCAAGCTGGTGGCCACCCACAACGAAGCCGGCCTCGCCACCTCGCTCAACCGCCTGATCGGCAAAGGCGGCGAGCCGCTGATTCGCAAGGGCGTGGATATGTCCATGCGCCTGATGGGCGAGCAGTTCGTGACCGGCGAAACCATCGCCGAAGCCCTGGCCAACGCCACCACTATGGAAAGCAAAGGCTTCCGCTATTCCTACGACATGCTCGGTGAGGCAGCCCTCACCGACATCGACGCCAAGCGCTACCTGGCCTCATACGAGCAGGCGATTCACGCCATCGGCAAGGCTTCCCACGGCCGGGGCATTTACGAAGGCCCGGGCATTTCCATCAAGCTCTCCGCCCTGCACCCGCGCTACAGCCGCGCGCAGTACGAGCGGGTGATGGATGAGCTGTACCCGATTCTGCTCAGCCTGACGCAACTGGCCAAGCACTACGACATCGGCCTGAATATCGACGCCGAAGAAGCCGACCGCCTGGAACTGTCTCTCGACCTGCTTGAGCGCCTGTGCTTTGACCCATCGCTGGCCGGCTGGAACGGTATCGGCTTTGTTATTCAGGCGTACCAGAAGCGTTGTCCGTATGTGATCGACTATGTGATTGACCTGGCCAAACGCAGCCGTCATCGCCTGATGATCCGCCTGGTCAAAGGCGCGTACTGGGACAGCGAAATCAAACGCGCCCAGGTCGACGGCCTGGAAGGTTATCCGGTGTACACCCGCAAGCCGTACACCGACATTTCTTACATCGCCTGCGCGCGCAAACTGCTCGCCGTGCCGGAAGCCATCTACCCGCAATTCGCCACCCACAATGCCCACTCGCTGTCGGCCATTTACCAGATCGCCGGGCAGAACTATTACCCCGGCCAATACGAGTTCCAGTGCCTGCACGGCATGGGTGAACCACTGTATGAGCAGGTAGTGGGCAAGGTCGCCGATGGCAAGCTGAACCGACCGTGCCGCATTTACGCGCCGGTGGGTAGCCATGAAACCCTGCTGGCCTACTTGGTACGCCGCCTGCTGGAAAACGGCGCCAACACTTCGTTTGTGAACCGCATTGCCGACCACAGCATTTCGATCAAAGAGCTGGTGCTTGACCCGGTGCTGCAAGTGGAACAAATGGCTGCCGCCGAAGGTGGCCTGGGCCTGCCGCACCCACGCATCGCCCTGCCGCGCGCGCTGTATGGCGACGCCCGCCTGAACTCCGAAGGCATCGACCTGGCCAACGAACACCGTTTGGGTTCGCTGTCCTCGGCGCTGCTGAGCAGCACCAATAACCGCTACGTCGCCGCGCCGATGCTGGGTTGCGACACCCCGGCGCCGGGCGCCGCTGAAGCGGTGAAAAACCCAGCTGACCACCGCGACACCGTCGGCCACGTTAGCGAGGCCAGCGAAGCGGATATCCGCAGCGCCGTGCTGTGTGCCGTGTCCAGCGGGCAGATTTGGCAAGCCACTACGCCGGATGAACGCGCCGCTGTATTGGAGCGCGCCGCCGACCAGATGGAAGGGGAAATGCAGCAGCTGATGGGCCTGCTGGTACGCGAAGCCGGTAAGAGCTTTGCCAACGCCATTGCCGAAGTGCGCGAGGCGGTAGATTTCCTCCGTTACTACGCCGCCCAAGCGCGCGAGTTTTTCAGCAACGACAGCCACCGCCCGCTGGGCCCGGTGGTGTGCATCAGCCCGTGGAACTTCCCCCTGGCGATTTTCTCCGGCCAAGTGGCCGCTGCCTTGGCTGCTGGCAATACCGTGCTGGCCAAACCGGCTGAGCAAACCCCGCTGATCGCCGCCCAGGCCGTGCGCATCTTGCTCGAAGCCGGGGTGCCCGGCGGCGCTGTGCAACTGCTGCCGGGCCGTGGTGAAACCGTTGGCGCGCGATTGATCGCTGATGAGCGTGTACGTGGTGTGATGTTTACCGGTTCCACCGAAGTGGCCGGCATTATTCAGCGCAATATCGCCGGCCGTCTGGATGCCCAGGGCCGCACCATTCCGCTGATCGCCGAAACCGGCGGCCTGAACACCATGATCGTCGACTCCTCGGCGCTCACCGAACAGGTGGTGGTCGACGTGCTGTCGTCGGCCTTTGACAGCGCCGGCCAACGCTGCTCGGCCTTGCGCGTGCTGTGTGTGCAGGAAGATGTGGCTGACCGCGTAATCGAAATGCTCAAAGGCGCGATGGCCGAATACAGCCTGGGCAACCCCGAGCGCTTGAGCACCGATATTGGCCCAGTGATTGATGCCGAAGCCAAAGCCGGTATCGAAGCCCATATCGTCAAAATGCGCGAGAAAGGCCGCAGCGTATTCCAGGCCGCCCGTGCCAAAGCCGACGAAATCAAACGCGGCACCTTTGTCATGCCAACGCTGATCGAGCTGGACAGCTTCACTGAGCTGCAACGGGAAATTTTCGGCCCGGTGCTGCACGTGGTGCGCTACCAGCGCGCCGACCTGGCCAGCCTGCTGGAGCAGATCAACGCCAGCGGCTACGGCCTGACCCTCGGCGTGCACACGCGCATCGACGAAACCATTGCCCAAGTAGTGAACAGCGCCAAGGTCGGTAACCTGTACGTCAACCGCAACATCGTTGGCGCCGTGGTCGGCGTGCAACCGTTTGGCGGCGAAGGCCTGTCCGGCACCGGCCCGAAAGCCGGCGGCCCGCTGTATATGTACCGCCTGCTCTCCACCCGTCCGCAAGACGCCGTGGCCAAGCAGTTGGGCGGTACCGGCAAGCTGCCAGCCGAACAGAGCAAAGCCTTGCAGGCCTTTAATGAGTGGGTCGGCAAAGAAGAACCAAGCGTGGTTGCCCTCAGCAATCAGTTCAGCGAACTGGCACAAAGCGGCAGCGTGCACGTATTGCCTGGCCCGACCGGCGAGCGCAACACCTATAGCCTGCTACCGCGCGAACACGTGCTGTGCCTGGCGGACGAACGCAGCGACCTGCTCGTGCAACTGGCCGCCGCGTTGGCGGTGGGTAGCGTGGTGATCTGGCAGGAACAGCCGCTAGGCAAAGAACTGTTCAACGCCTTGCCCAAAGAGGTGCAGAAACGCATCCACCTGGTCAGCGACTGGAGCACCAGCGAAGTCAGCTTCGACGCCATCCTGCACCACGGCGACTCCGACCAACTGCGCGCCGTCTGTGAACTGGCCGCACAGCGCAAAGGCGCGATCATTGGCGTGCATGGCCTGAACAAAGGCGAGACGGATATTCCGTTGGAACGTTTGCTGATCGAGCACGCCCTGAGCATTAACACCGCGGCGGCGGGCGGCAATGCCTCGTTGATGACCATCGGCTAACGGCTGGCCAAGCGACCCGCTGCGCTGTGGCGGGTCGTGCTTTGATCGGCCGCCTTCCGCGTAGTGGTGCGCACAGCACACCCTACGTGCTGCGGCATGCGTGCGCACCCGCCTTACTGGGTAATCACCGGCAAGGTCGGCGGTGCCACTTTCAGCTCTTTCTCAATGCTGTTTACCCGCTCTGGTAGGGTTGGTACGCCTTTGGGGGGCTTGGTCTCTAATTATTAAGGCTATTTGAGAGCGGGTTTATTTAACGCCCTGAATTAGAGTCGACTAATAAATCTGTCCGCTTAAGACCATTTGGATGAGACTTAGAGCAAAAAATCGAACTCAGAATCTTGCGGCGGCGCAGGAGTAAACGGTGACTCTTCAATTACCGTCAAAGCCGTAATCATTTGATCCGGTTCATCATTCAAATCAACCCCATAACCAGAAACCTCTAGCCCGCCAAAATTTTTATCGGTATAAAACCACTCTTCCGCGTTATCAAACTCCAATTCCGTGTATGCCAATAGATCACGTACTAAATCACCGAGACCAATGCCACCGCAAAGCTTCCCCCTATATGAGTTAACTGGCCTATCACCTTCTTTAAGACTTTCAAACATCCAGGCTTTTACTGCATAAACTTTCCAAGATCGAACGATCACATAGAGCGCTCTAGGGTTTACCCCCGCATGATCAGGCGAATTGAAATACAGACGCCAGTTAGTTAGTTCAAGATCATTAACTGAGAATCCGTAGCCGCCATCCCCGTTAGAGTCAAACTCTTTTCCTAGCGAGAGAATAGGTGAGTTTATAAATTTATAAAGGCTTTTATCCCCATCAACTAAATATTTATCAATACCTCTTTCAAAGTCCTCTATGGAAATACCTAGCGGTATACCAGCAAGGGATTTAGAAGGAATGATTTGACCTTCCCATGAAACTGTAAAATCATCTAATAAGCCCACTTCGCCCCCATAAGCTTTTAGCTGGATCGAAAGCAGCCTTTCCCTCTAATTTAAAAAAATTAAAAATATATAGGTTTACGACCACCAAAAACTCAATCGACTTAGACCCTCACTGAATCATCTGCTTAACAAATTCAACATCCCCACCATTACGAACCGCATATACACTTTCATACTGAAAGGAAAGAACAAACCTAAATGTCGTTTTCTTCGATAGATGATCGAGGAAACTTTTAATATCTATCCAGCTCTCTGAAAGAGCATTTGCACGACAATGGAATGCCCCTTCAACACCTACACGCCAACTCAAATTAGCTCCTTCCGCAGCAACACTGTCAGAACCCTCACAGTACCTAAACACAAAGTAACAGTTAGACAATTCAAAATTCCCTACGACATTACATTCAGAAATCTCAACGCCTGCGCCCACAATAGAAAGAACTTCGGAAATATCTTTCAGTGAGCTGCCTTTTTCAATTTCTAGATTCATTGTTATAGTCACTTTGACTCCTCTAGCACTTTAAACTCACCACCCTTCATCAAATAAAGAGTTTTCAAACCTTTAACAGGACTAGCACCAAGCGCCTTTTCTATTTGTCCAAACGTGAGCGGAGAATCTGCCAAATTCACAACAATAGTACTCGCCTGTTTCTCGACCTTGCTGCTTACGGTTTTAAGCACCGAAATTGGGCTACTAGTCGTTGGCGAGAAAACGTCGGCCAATTCACCATTGATTCTTAGATCGGGATTCGGTCCTTTCTTTCCGGTATTGGCTAGTTGTTCGACGTCATAGCCTGCCTGAGCAAGTTTTTTTGACGCTTCGTTTTGTCTATCTATGGAGCGAATTTGATCTTGAGGAGCATTTTTAGGCGGAAGCTCAGCCTCACCGGTCAAGGATCCAATTTTCGGCAACTCGCTAGTGCCAGCTTCTGAATCTAGCGCTCCATTATCAGAGCTAGTTTTTTTCGGAGGGGTCACCTCCGTCTTCCCACTAGCGATTGCCTTCTTAATCGCCGTAGCTCCCGCGACGGCAGCAATCCCGCCCATCGCTACGAGCACGAGCCCGTCTTTAATAGCAGTGGCCTGTTGATCCGACAATCCCCATTTCTGCTTCAGGTAGTCGGCAAGGCCTTCTGCCTGACGGGTCGAGGTAACAGGGTTGAGCATTTGTTGAAATTCAAGGTTGGTGGCGCGCAGTTGGTCCCATTCGGGGTACGGCGCGTTGCCCAGCACCGCATAAACGTCTTCCAGACTTGCCATGGTATTGGCGACTTCTCTGGACAACGCGGTGCAACTGCTTTGACTGGCTGTGCAGGCCTGAATAGCTGCTAAATCCTGTTCCAAGCTCGTTTGTTGGTACTTAGCGGTGACGTCTCTTCGACATTCAGCGCTTTTGCACTCATTGAGCTCTCTTGCAGCGTCCATCAGTTGTTCGTGATTGAGGTAGTTGTAGTTCGTCGCATCCTTGGCAATAGTTGCGCCTTGCTGCAAGTCGCCATCAACTGCGGCTGCCGCCGCAACACCGACCAATTGCGACGACATCAACAGCAGGTTCTGATCGTTCTGCACCAAGAAGTCGAGTTGTACGACTAAGGCTTCGTTAGCGCCGGCGGCCAAGGCGCCGGTTTTGAAGTCACCTCCAGCTGCTTTGCTCAACATCCCGCCAACCATGGCATGTAGCGCGATCTTTTGCGGGCTGCCGTCGTCCCATTTCTGGTCTTTGGCAAAGTCACCTACTGCGTTAAACGCAGCGGCGTTGAGAGTACTGAGCAGTGCGCTTTTGAGCGCATCGCCGTAGTCGACGTCGCGTCCCATTGCTTGGTTCAACACGGCAGTCGTGGTGTTTTGCAACACCTGGTTGGTGGCGAAGCGAGCGACGCCGTCCACAGTGCTCAGGTTTACGCTGACCTTAGTAGTGCCTTGGGCGGTATTGGTGCCCGTCAACTTGTCGAATACGCCCGCCGTTAAGCCAGCCGCGGCGCCTGCAACTACATAGTCTTTAATGCTTTCTTTAGAGGTAACGTCTTTAACAACCTGGCCCAGGTTTCCGCGATTGTTAACCAGGCTGACAGCCCCTTTAGTCGCCGCGCTAGTAGCAATTGCGGCCCCCCCTGCTGCGACAATGCCGCCGCCACCTATTGCAGCCATGGCAGCAGGACCAACAAATGCCGCCATCACAATGGCGATGATTAGCTGCGCGCCCGCACCGAGCCCGGAGTTTTGGTATTTGAAGGAGTCGTGAATTTCCTTAACCCGATGCCAATCGACGTCGCCGCGTTTTTCCGCCTCCTTGATCCACGCCAGGCTTGGGTCCGCCGCCACCATGGTGTCGATGGTTTGGCTGACGGTTTGTTTGTTGATGTGCTTGATGTCGATGTTCAGGCCATCGACGGCGCGGATGACCACGTCGCCTTTGGCCACCATTGAGCTCTGGCGCAGGGTTTCGTCGGTGGTGCCTTTACCTTTGGCGCTGTTCCAGGCCCAGTCGGATTTGCTGCGTTCGTGGCTTTCTTGGTCGAGGTCTTTGACGGCTTCGAAGGTGATGGCGCCGCCGCTGTCGAGGGTGAGGTTGGCGCCGCTGTGCAGGTCGGCTTTTTGGTAGTGCTGGTCGCCTTCGCTGGTAAGGGTTAGGTCGCCACCGGTTTCGATGGTGGTGCCCACGTTGTGCACGCGGGTGGTTTCGTCTTTGCGGGTTTCCTTGGCGCCCCAACTGCCTTTTTGCTTTTTGTCGTAGAGGCTGTGGTCGCTGTTTTCGGCGCTGAGCAGGGCGAGTTGGTCGCCGGCGTAGAGGTAGGCTTCGTTGGCGGCTTTTAGTTGGCTGGCGCTGATGCTCAGGTTGTTTTCTGCGGTTATATCTAGGTTGCCGCCAGCTTCGATTACGGCGCTCTGCTGACGAACTTTGCTTTCTTGGGCTGTAACTTTTTTGCCGGCGCTTTTGCGGTAGCTATCGCTGCTGGTGGTGTTGGTGGCGGAGGCGATGGTGAGGTCGTTTTCTGCGGTGAGCTGGATATCGCCTGCGGCTTTTACTGTGCTGGCGACGATGGCCAGATCACTGCCAGCTCTGGCGCTGAGGTTGCCGCCGACCTGCACGGAGGAGCCGTGTTGAGTGGTTTGTTCGCGGTTGCTGTGGCCTTTGCGGTCGCGGTTAGCGGCGCTGTCGGTTTCGCTTTGGCTGGTGATGAGTAGGTCGCGAGCTGCGTTGAGCTTGGCGTCATTACCCACGCTGAAGTTGCTGCCGCTGTTGATCAGGTCGCGGCCTGCTGACAAGGTCAGGGTGTTGCTGGCTTCGATGCCGGCAGCGCTGTCGACGAAGTCTTCGCGGCGTTGGAAGCCTTGTTTGGCGGATTGGTGGGTGGTGACGCTACGTTCGTTGGTGATATCGCCGGTAAGGGAAATGGCGCTGACGTCTTTGCCGACGATCAAGCCGCCGTTGCTGTTGCGGATGCTGTCGGTGGCTAGCAGGGAGACGGTTTGATCGGCCTGCATCAAACCGCTGTTGCTGATGTTAGTGGCACTGACGCTTAGGTTTTTACTCGCTCGCAAGGTGCCGCTGTTGTTTAGCCCTTTGCCGGAAATAAGCGTGACGTCTTGGCCCTGAACAAGCGCTCCGGTTGGCGCCAGTCGGTCCTTGGCGTGGGCCAGATAGAGCACCGGCACCAAGACCTTTTGCCCGACAATTTCTTGCTCCTGCATCCAGACGATGTCGTGGGTGAGTGCTGCGACTTGCTCAGCACTGAGTGCAATACCGGGCACCAAATTGAGTGCGGCCTTGCTGGCGATGGCGTTGTCCATCAGGTAGCGGAATTGCGCTTCGTCGCTGGTTAGGCCGTCGAGGAAGCGTTTGCCGGTGCGGACGATTACTGCCTGTTGGACGAGGCGTTGTTCGTAGAGGCCGTCACCAAGTCGGCGCTGGGTAAGGTCGGGGTTGTAGCCGATGATTTTCAGTAGGTAGTCGGAGCTGACGAACCCGCGCAGGCTGGCGAAAGCGGGGTTGGTTTCGACTAGGAACAGATGGGTGCCATCGGTGTTGAGCTGGAACAGGCCGTTGCTGCCCGTGGGTAGATCGAAACCGGGCAAACTTGGTTGCTGAGTTAGGTCGGGAGCCAGTTTAACGACTGTGGATATCGCTGAGCCGTTGAGGTCGGTGGTGGCCAGACTACCGCCCGCGACATAGGCATAGCTGGGGCGAATGGCGCTGCTGTCGAAGCTGTTTTTGCTGGTGATGTCGACCTTGCCGCCCGCCTGGATAATCGCGCTATAGGTCTCGCCATCAGCGTTAGTGGCGGTGCTGCTACGAAACTCCGGGCGTTCCCATTCCATGCGGCCGAGGAAGTCGTTGAGGGCGACAACTAGGCCCAATGGGTCGCTGGTTTGCGGCCAATACAGACCGTTGAAGGCGTTGGCGGTTGTGCGCAGTGACTCGGGATTTCGGGTTCTGGCGCTGGTGAAGACACGGCTGGTTTCGTACTCGCCGGGCTGGATGCCGGTGTTTTGCAGCTCGTCGACCTTGATGCTTAAGTTGCCGGCTGCGCTGATGGCGCTGGCGTGGTTAAGCAGGCTTGCGCCCATCAGGCTGAGGTTGCCACCGGCGGTGATAAACGAACTGCGGCTGGCCTCGGTGACCAGCAAGCGGTCACGTTCCAGGATTTTCCAAACCTGGTTTTCCTTGCCCCCGTCGCAGTCGCCCGCGCCGTAGTCAGTGCTGCATGGCAGTTCGGTGATGCGGGCGGCGTACTTTTCCTGACTGGTGGTGAGTACGTCGCGCCTGTCGCTGATGCGCTTGGCTTGAAGCTTTAAATCGCCAGCGCTTTCGATGGAGCCGGAGCGGTTGTCGACCGCATCGGTGGCGGTGATTGCCAGGTTGCCGAGGCTGTAAACGTCGCCGGTTTGGTTGGTAAAGCGGTCGACGCTGAGGGCCATGTCCTGGCCGCTAAAAATCAGGCCGGCTTGGTTCAGCAAG
>LNAP01000521.1_pt1 | contig 42838 bp, 34 predicted proteins | sample 602601 | NCBI WGS metagenome assembly LNAP01 (sample SAMN02440304, study PRJNA202911) | soil metagenome | biome: Subtropical and temperate rainforests or woodlands; isolation source: soil samples (1 kg each in a 20% v/v slurry with milli Q water) were... ...
CTTGCCGCGTCCGCCGCGCGAACGTTCGCGGCCACGCTGCTCGCGCGGATGCTCGCTCTGCTCGGCGCCGTCGGCGCTCACTTCGTATTCGCCCTCGGCGCGCGGAATGGTCTGGCCGATCAGCTTCTCGATCGCGACCATCGACTTCTGGTCGAGCGGTGTCACGAGCGAGATCGCGGTGCCGGTGCGGCCGGCGCGGCCGGTACGGCCGACGCGATGGACGTAATCGTCGGGATGGTGGGGAACGTCGAAATTGAAGACGTGGCTGACCTCGGGGATGTCGAGGCCCCGGGCGGCGACGTCAGAGGCCACAAGCAGCGGCAGCTCGCCCTTGCGGAACTGTTCGAGCGCCGCCGTGCGGGCCGACTGGTCCATGTCGCCGTGCAGGGCGCCGACGCTGAAACCGTGCTTCTGCAGCGATTTGTGTACGACGGCGACTTCACGCTTGCGATTGCAGAAGATGATCGCGTTCTGGAGATCCTTCGCCTCGCGCAGCAGGCGTCGCAATAATTCGCGCTTCTCATGCGCCTCGCGCCCGGCGGGGACCTGACACTGCGTGACGGTCACGGCGGTGGTGGCGGGCTTGGACACTTCGACCTTCTGCGGATTGTGCAGGAAGGTCTCGGTGATGCGCCGGATCTCCGGCGGCATGGTCGCGGTGAAGAACAGGGTCTGCCGCGTGAACGGGACGAGCTTGCAGACGCGTTCGATGTCGGGAATGAAGCCCATGTCCAGCATGCGGTCGGCTTCGTCGATGACGAGCAGCTCGACGCCGGTGAGCAACAGACCGCCGCGCTCGGTATGGTCAAGCAGGCGGCCGGGCGTTGCGATCAGGACATCGACGCCGCGCGTCAGCTTGGCATCCTGGTCGCCGAACGACACGCCGCCGATCAGGAGGGCGACGTTGAGCTTCTGGCCGGCCCCGTAGCGGTCGAAGTTTTCCTTCACCTGCGCCGCAAGCTCGCGGGTCGGCTCCAGGATCAGCGTGCGCGGCATGCGCGCTCGGGCTCTGCCCTTTTCGAGGATGGTGAGCATCGGCAGCACGAAGGCCGCGGTCTTGCCGGTGCCGGTCTGGGCGATGCCGAGCACGTCCTTGCGGGCGAGGACGTGGGGGATCGCCTGTTCCTGGATGGGGGTGGGGGTGGTGTAACCTGTGGCCGCCACTGCGGCGAGGACTTTTTCGGATAGTCCGAGATTTGAAAAGGACATTGAGCCTCTGCTCGAAACCGCCGTTCGGAATCGAGGGTAATAAGGCTGTCGCGTTCCACCCCGAAACGGCGCGCTCTCAAAGAAGCTGGGGGTGCTGACTCACGCGAACCAAGCGCAACGCTCAGGAATCGGCCTTCGATTTGAGCCGCGTCGCTTCGGAACATAGGCGGGAATCGGGCAAAGTCAATGGAGCGGGCGCGGGAAGACCCTAAAAAACCTGAGCTTTTCGTCCAAATAGCGGGCGCGACTGGTGTTTTCCGCCCCGGCCGTAATCCGGCCTGCAGCCGTGGCCAGAACGCTAACGCGCCGCCTGGGCGCGGAAATCGCCCGGGGCCATCCCGTAGGCGGCGTTGAAAACCCGATAGTAGGTCGCCAGGCTCTCGAAGCCGCAGGAGGTCGCGATATCGGCGATCAGCCGGTTTGGCGCCTCGCGCAACAGGCGGCGGCTTTGTTTCAGGCGCTCGTCGGTCACGGTCTGCGAGAAGCTCTTTGCCGCAGATTCGAACAGCATATGCAGGTGACGCACGGACACGCCGAGCAGGGCGGCCACCATCGTCGGTGTCAGATCTGGGTCTTGCAGGTGGCGCGCGATTAGGCGCCGTGCTTGCGAGAGGCGCGCGGTCCGCAGCGCCGCCTGTCCGAGCCGGCTGCCGGGCCGCAAAATGCCGCGCTCGATCAGCGCCAGATGGCCGAGCGCCTGAACCAGGGAGGCCTGGACCACAGCGGTTTCACCGGTGGCGCCGTCGTCGCCCGCGGCGGCCTCGCCAAGGTCGGCAAAGCAGGCAGCGAGCAGGGGCGCCAGGTTCGGATCGTCGAACCGCCGGGGCCCAAGCTCACGCATGCGCTTGTCCTGGGTCGAGAGGCCGCTCACGGGGATTCTCAGGATCCGCAGGTGAAAGCCGCCTGCGCCAAGCGGCGCGGTGCGATAGGGCTGGTCGGTATGGCTGGTGGCGAAGCTGCCATTGGCGATCGCGAAATCGCCTGCGCGCATGCCGCCGAACCAGCCGCCGCTGCCAAGCTGTTGGTAGACGCAGATACTGTCGCCGGGCGCGTAAGCGATGTCAGAGGTGCTGCGCTCGACCGTATAGTGCGAGGCCTTCAACTCGACGAGGCCGCCGCCGCCGATCTGGCGCAGCGAGAATTCGCCGTAGAAGTCGCCGCGCCGTTCGCGTTCTAGCTCGGCGGTGACGCCGAACAGGCCTTTGGAGCGCACTTCGCGCCAATAGTCGAAGCGGTCATGCGGTTCGACTTCGTCGGTACACCAGCGATACACGGCAGCCCCCGCTTCCAGTGCAATTGCCCAAGATGATTGTCTGAGAAAAAGCAGATTCCGGAGGAATCTGCCATAGGGGTTTGATGGAACCGGAGGCGATTGCCTGTTGAACCGTCGATATGGCTGGACCGACTATCACATCAGCGGCGGACGGTTCCAATGAACCTCTGTTCGAAGGATCCGGCGGAGCGCCGTCCTGCAACGGGAATTTGCGATGACGCGTCGGCCTTTCAGAATTCTGGCAGCACTCGGCCTTGCGGCGAGCCTGAGCGCGATCGCGCTTCCGGCCCATGCCGAGAAGCGCGTCGCGCTCGTCGTCGGCAACAACGACTACAGGAACGTCCCGAAACTGCTCAAGGCCGTCAACGACGCCCGCACCATGGGCGATACGCTCAAGCAGCTCGGCTTCTCGGTGATGGTCGCCGAGAACCAGAGCCGGCAGCAATTCTCCGAGACATTGCTCGCCTTCGACCGGACCGTCGAGCCTGGCGACACCGCGTTCTTCTTCTACGCTGGCCACGGTTTCGAGATCGCGGGCCAGAACTATCTGCTGCCGACCGACGTGCCGGCGGCGATGGAAGGGCAGGAAGAGCTGGTGCGCGACGCCTCGATCCTTGCCGACCGCATCATCGAGCGCCTGCAGAACAAGAAGGCGCGAACCTCGATCCTGGTGTTCGACGCCTGCCGCAACAATCCGTTCGAACGCAGCGGGACGCGTGCAGTCGCAGGTTCCGGCGGGCTTGCGCCAATGACGCAACTGCCAGAGGGCGTGTTCTCGGTGTTCTCGGCAGGTCCCCGCCAGACCGCTCTTGATCGTCTCTCCAACGACGATTCCAATCCGAATTCGGTGTTCACGCGCACCTTTGCCAGGGAGCTGCTCGAGCCCGGCGAGAACCTCGTGCAGGTGGCGCAGCGGACCCGCCGTCTCGTCAGCGAGATGGCCGGCACCGTCAAGCACAGGCAGGTGCCGGTTTATTTCGACCAGATGGTCGACGACGTCTTCCTCAGCGGTATCGCCAAGGATGCCACCGCGCGTCCGGCCGATCCTCCGCCGCAGAAGGTCGCGGCGCTGCCGCCGGTGTCGGTGCCGCGCCTGCCGAAGAAGGAAACCACCAATGCGCCGATCGCGAGCTTCTCGCGGCACAATGGCGGCTGGAGCGTGGTGTTCTCTTTCGCCGACCCCACGCTCGGCATTTCCTGGCGCATGGGCGGCAATGCCGATTTCCGCGAAACCGGCTTCATCGACACGCTCGATCCGCGCACGCGCAAGCGGATGCCGAACCCGTCGATCGAATTGCCGCCCGACGCGCAGGCCGGCACCATCGAGGTTCGCTATGTCGACCAGTCCGGCGACATGCAGGGGCCGTTTCCGATCAAGTTCGATCCGGAGGCCGCGCTGATCCGCGACCAGCGCAAGATTCTCGACATGACCGCGACGAGCTGGCTGTCATTTCGCGAGTTCAACGGGCTGCTGGTCTACTACACGCATCTGGTTTCGTATCGCTGCGCCATCCGCGAGGTGCGCATCGGCATCGACACCGCCGTGCCGAACCAGGTGCTGAAGATGCCGAACTGCGACATGCGCGATCCCAGCGCGATCAGCGCCGGCATGCCGCTCTACATGAAGCTCGCCCCGGCGACGCAGTCCGTCTCGGTGGAGCTGACCTATCGCGACGGCAGCGTGTCGGAGATCAAGAGTTTCCGCACCGCGAACCGCAGCAACAACTAAGCGCTCCGGGGATGGTCTGAGGATCTGTTGAAGCCTCGGCGCGGGGAGTGGTTCCTGCGCGGAACGCTGTCAGCCGCGGCGCTTCCTGATGGCGCGCTTGATGGAGTCAATTGCTTCCATCAGGGGCGGTGCCAGCGAGAAGAACGCCCCCATGGCGATCGAGATGACGACGTGGCGAAGCAGGAACTTCTCCTGCTCCTCGAACGGATAGCCGTTCTGGTCGATCCGCACCGGCGCGAGCGTGCCGGAGCCGTGCTGATCCGGCTTCCGCGGCTTGCGGGGCGGCAGCATGATCACGACGAAAAGCACGTTGATCAGCAGCCAGATGCCGAGCACTATGAGAATCGTCTGCACTGCAACTTCCTGAAATCGATCGACGTCTTTGCAACGCTAACGGCCATTCACCGTTGCGGCAAACCAATTCAATGTTGCTGCACTGCAAAGAGGACTAAAGTCGTAAACGAGGATCCGATCGTGGAACCAGCCGCGTCACAGCCACTCCAGGCGCGTTCCGTGAAAGTCCGGTGTTGCATCGTCGGCGGCGGGCCTGCGGGCATGATGCTCGGCTATCTCCTGGGGCGCGCCGGCATCAAGGTCGTGGTGCTGGAGAAGCATGCGGATTTCTTCCGCGACTTCCGCGGCGACACCGTGCATCCCTCGACGCTTCAGGTCATGGACGAGCTCGGCCTGATCGACGCCTTCCTGAAGCTGCCGCACCAGCGCCTGCAGAAGATGGACGGCCTGTTTGGCGGCACGCATGTGCGCATCGCCGATCTCGGCCGGCTCCACACCAAATACCCGTTCATCGCCTTCATGCCGCAATGGGATTTTCTGAATTTCATGCGCGAGGCCGGCAAGCGCTTTGCTTCGCTCAAGGTGATGATGAACGCGGAAGCCGTCGACCTGATCCGCCATGGCGACGCCATCGCCGGCGTGCGTGCGAAGACGCCGGAGGGGCCGATCGATATCGAAGCCGATCTCACCATCGCCTGCGACGGCCGGCATTCGACCGTACGCGAGCGCGCGGGGCTCAGTGTGGAGGAGATCGGCGCGCCGATGGATGTGCTGTGGTTCCGCGTCGGCCGCAAAGCGGACGAGACCGAGAACCTGTTCGCGCGCGTCGAGCCCGGCAAGATGATGATCACCTTCGACCGCGGCGACTACTGGCAATGCGCCTATGTCATTGCCAAGGGACAATATGACGCGGTGAAGGCGAGGGGATTGCAGGCGCTGCTGGACGACATCGTGCGCCTGGCGCCGGTGCTCGAATGCGGCATTGCCGATGTGAAGGGCTTCGACGACGTCAAGCTGCTCACCGTCGCGATCAACCGTCTGGCGCGCTGGACGCGGCCGGGTCTGCTCTGCATCGGCGATGCCGCGCATGCGATGTCGCCGGTCGGCGGTGTTGGTGTCAATCTCGCCGTGCAGGATGCGGTCGCGACCGCCAACCTGCTCGCCGACAAGCTTCGGCACGGCTGCCCGTCCGAGAACGAACTCGACGCCGTGCGCCGCCGGCGTGAATTCCCGGTGAAGATGACGCAAGCCATGCAGGTGGTCGTGCAGAACCACATCATCAGCGGCGCCCTGCAGGGCGGCGACCGGCCGCTGAAAGTGCCGCTGGTCGTGCGCCTCATCACCGCGCTGCCATGGTTGCAGGGCGTTCCGGCGCGGCTGCTTGCGCTCGGCGTGCGGCCCGAGCACGTGCAGTCGAAGGCCGCGCCGGCTCCGTAGCGCAGCAATTCGGTAGGGATAATGCCGCGTTAAATTGCGCGCAATGCGTTGCGCGCGTGCAACAGCGCAGACGGATTCAAGGTCCGCCTGAGGTCAATCAGGCATCTTAACTTTCTTGATTCAAATTTGAGTAAGACCTGCGTGTGAGCGTGCACCCATCAAAGGACACGGGGTGTACCATGCGTAACAAATTGATTGCCGCCTTCGCCTGCACGACCGCTCTGGTTTCGACCGGCGCTGCCTCCGCCGCCGATCTCGGTGCGCGCTACACGAAGGCGCCCGCTTATGTCGAGCCGCTGTTCAACTGGACCGGTTTCTATGTCGGCGGCCATATTGGTGGCGCCTGGACCAACCAGCAGTTCATCAACAGCGGAAACACGACGCCCTTTGGCGATCTCGGTCCGGGCGAGGGCTTCCGTCAACGCAAATCAGGCATCATGGGCGGCGCCCAGATCGGCTACAACTGGCAGGCCAACAACTATGTGTTCGGCATGGAAGGCACGATCTCCGGCCTCGACAACAAGGGCACGGTCGTCAACACCGCCTTCGGCGCCGGCGACGACATCTTCACCTGGCGCGCCAACGTGCTCGCGACCGTCGTCGGCCGCGCCGGCTTCGCCGTGCAGAACAACCTGTTCTACGTCAAGGGCGGCTATGCCGGCGTGAACAACCGTCTCAGCGTCAGCGATACCGTTGCCCCGGCGACGGGCTCCGGCGGTCAGACCCACTGGGCCAACGGCTGGACCGTCGGCGCCGGTTGGGAATACGGCATCACCCGCAACTGGATCGTCGGCCTCGAATACAACTACGCGGCCTTCGGCAGCCAGACCTATCAGCTCGGCGGTACCTCCGGCAGCTACACCTTCGATGCCAAGCCGCGCGACATCCAGTGGGCCGTCGTCCGCGCGAGCTACAAGTTCGATGGACCGGTCATCGCCCGTTACTGAGCGCGTCAAGAAACGACCAAGCAAAGCGACAAAAAACGGTCACGACCCAAATTCAAAAGCCCCGGCTTCGCCCGGGGCTTCTTTTTTGCGCGCAGGTTTATCGCGTGCTTGATGGCTCTACGCCATCACCGAGAACCCGCCGTCGACGGGAATCGCGGTGCCCGTGACGAAGTTCGAGGCGGGCGAGGCGAGGAAGACGGCGATGCCCGCGAAGTCGTCGATGTCGCCCCAGCGACCGGCGGGCGTGCGTGCCAGCACGCGCTCGTGCAGGCCCGAGACCTGCTTGCGCGCGCCGCGAGTGAGGTCGGTGTCGATCCAGCCCGGCAGGATGGCGTTGACCTGGATGTTGTCGGGCGCCCAGGCATTGGCGCAGGCGCGCGTGTACTGCACGATGCCGCCCTTGCTGGCCGCATAGGCCGTAGCGAAGCTCGCACCGAAGATCGACATCATCGATCCGATGTTGATGACCTTGCCGTTGCCCGACGCCTTCAGCGCCGGATAGGCCAGCTTCGAGCACAGGAATGCACTGGTGAGGTTGGTGTTGATCACCGTGTTCCATTCGTCGAGCTCGAGTTCGTGCGGCGGCTTGCGGATGCTCATGCCGGCATTGTTGATGAGGATGTCGATGCGGCCGAGATCCCTGACGACACGCTCGACCATCGCGGCGATGGCCGCCTTGTCGGTGACGTCGGTGGTGACGGCAATCGCCTTCACGCCGCGCTGCTTGAGGTCGGCAACCGCGGCGGCCGACTTGGCTTCATTGCGTCCGACCACGGCGATATCGGCGCCGGCGTCCGCGAGTCCGTGCGCCAGGCCAAGCCCGATGCCGCCATTGCCCCCTGTGACGATTGCGACTTTGCCGCGGAGATCGAACCGGTTGGATGTCATGCTTTCATTTCCTGGTTTCTTCTATTGGTTGCTTTGCCAGATCAGGACCAGCCCGAAGCCCGCCATGGCCGCGCCATAGCCGGCCCATTGCAGCTGGTTGACCATGAAGCTCGATCGCGGCCAGGCGATGGTACCCGTGCCCTGTCCGATCCAGAGCAGCCCGACGGCGAGGGCAAACAAGCCTGCTACAAGCAGAAATCTGCGCATGCGATCCTCCCCATTGGTCTGGTTCTGTCGCGGCCCACGGCATGAACGATCGCCATGGGCCTGCGATCACTTGGAGGGCACAGTAGCCGTAGCTTCGGTTGGGATACAATGGCGCCGCCGGCACAATGCGCCTGCTGTCGCGAGGAGTGCTGCCATGATCAATCGCGCGGTGGCGCTCAGCGTGGGGGCGCGTGCGGCAGGGTGAGGGCGTCCGTCAGGAGATGACAGCTCACAACGAAAAAGCCCCGGACGATGCCGGGGCTTTGACGTCTGAACTTGCGTTCTGATCAGTCTTGGTCAGCTCAGTACTTGGCGACGACCGGACCAGTCCAGTTGAAGCGGTAGACCAGCGAGGTCGAGATGGTCTGGTTCCAGCTGTTGGCACGGATGCTGTTGCCGGTCGGCAGGTTGGTGCCGTCGATCAGTTCATCCTGCGTCTTGGCGTTGTAGAAGGCCGAACGATACTCGGTCTTCATGAACCAGCCGGGCGACTGGATGCCGAAGATGTTCAGGTTGTTCTCGACGCCACCGCCGATGAACCAGCCGTTGCGGTTGTAGCTGTTGAGGTGGGCACCAGCGGGAGTGCCGGCCAGCGTCTGGAAGTTGGTCTGGCCGAAGTGAGCGCCGGAGTAACCGCCGTTGACGTAGGAGAGGACGTTCGGGGCAACCAGCCAGCCGAGGCGGACACCAGCGGCCCAGGAGTCTTCCAGCTTCTGCGAACCAGTGATGCCGAAGATCGGATCCTGGATCGTGGCGCGAATGCTGCCGAACTGACCATCGGCGAACACGCCGGCGACCCAGGTGCCGCTGAACTGCCAATCGTAGCCGAGACCAACGGTGCCGAACCAGCCCGAACCGCCCTGACGCTGATCGATCGTCAGCGGGGTGCCGGTGAGGGTGTCGCGGACGTGCTGGTCGGCATTCGAGAGGCCACCGCCAGCGCCACCGAAGATGTAGAAGCCGGTCCAGTTGGCAACCGGAGCTGCCATCGGGGCCTTCACGTAGGGGCGAGCGGCCAAGTCAGCGGCCGAGGCCGAACCAGTCATTGCCGCAACCGCGGTCAGAGCCAGCAAAATCTTCTTCATGATAAAATCCCCAACCTTGGTCTGTAGCAGGCGCGAGCGCACTGAAGTTCGTGTCATCTGATGCCCCAACTATAGACGGTTCTCGCCGAAATGCTGTTGCAGGGCAGGCACACTCGGCTGAAAACGCCAGCCGGCACGGTCTTTGGGGCTCATTGCCTGATTTCAAGAAAGTTGAGTTATTATAGTACGTTACAACTGTATCTGATATGTCGGTTTCGGTAGGATTTCGTTAGGAAAGTCGCCTTTGTCCAAAGCGGAGGTAATTTTGCCTCTGCCTTGACGGCCTGAGTCGTTGGCCGAGTCGCGAATCGAGCCATGCTGATAGCCTGGCCGGCCGCGTCCATAGCGGATGGAAAACGAAAAGGCCCCGGCGAACACCGGGGCCTTGTACGCGTCGGCAGATCGCCGCATCAGACGTCAAGCAGGTCATCATTGGCGAATTCGGCCTTGTCCGTGATGAAGGCGAAGCGGGCCTCGGCCTTGGTGCCCATCAGCCGCTCCACTGAATCCGCGGTGGTGTCGCGGTCGTCGGCGAGCAGGACCACCTTCAGCATGGTCCGCTTGGCCGGATCCATGGTGGTTTCCTTCAGTTGCGCCGGCATCATCTCGCCGAGGCCTTTGAAGCGGTTCACCTCTACCTTGGCGTTGGCGTTGAACGCGCTCTTGATCAGCTCTTCCTTGTGCTTGTCGTCGCGGGCGTAGACCGACTTGGTGCCGTGCGTGAGCTTGTAGAGCGGCGGCACCGCGAGGAAGAGGTGGCCCTCGTCGATCAGCCGCGGCATCTGCCGGTAGAAGAAGGTGATCAGCAGCGAGGCGATGTGGGCGCCGTCGACGTCGGCGTCGGTCATGATGATGATGCGCTGGTAGCGCAGATCCTCTTCGCGATACTGCGCGAGCTGGCCGCAGCCGATGGCCTGCACGAGGTCGGACAGCTGGGCGTTCGCCGTCAGCTTGTCCTTGCCGGCGGAGGCGACGTTGAGGATCTTGCCGCGCAGCGGCAGCACGGCTTGCGTCTTGCGGTCGCGCGCCTGCTTGGCGCTGCCGCCGGCCGAGTCACCCTCGACGATGAAGAGCTCGGAGCCTTCGGTGCCGGCATCGGTGCAGTCGGCGAGCTTGCCGGGCAACCGCAGCTTCTTGCCGGCGGTCTTGCGCGCGGTCTCCTTTTCCTGGCGGCGGCGCAGCCGGTCCTCGGCGCGGTCGATCACGAAGTCGAGCAGGCGGTTGGCCATGTTCGGATTGCCCGACAGCCAATGGTCGAACGGATCCTTCATCGCCTGTTCGACGATGCGCTGTGCTTCGGCGGTGGCGAGACGATCCTTGGTCTGGCCCTGGAATTCAGGCTCGCGCACGAACACCGAGAGCATCACGGCGGCACCGACCATGACGTCTTCGGACGTGATGGACGAGGCGCGCTTGCCTTGGCCGACGCGCTCGGCGTGATCCTTCAGGCCGCGCAACAGCGCGCTGCGCAGGCCCGATTCATGCGTGCCGCCATCGGGCGTCGGCACGGTGTTGGTGTAGGAGGACAGAAACCCGTCGGCATCCGCGGTCCAGGCCACAGCCCATTCGCAGGCGCCATGTGCGCCGTTGCGCCCCGATTTGCCGGAGAAAATGTCGGGATGCACCAGCGTGTCGGCATGGATCGCCGCGGCGAGATAATCCTTCAGCCCGCCCGGGAAGTGGAAGGTCGCTTCCGCCGGTACGTCGTCGACGCCCTTGAGCAACTCGGGCGCGCAGTTCCAGCGGATCTCGACGCCGCCAAACAGGTACGCCTTCGAGCGCGTCATCTTGAACAGGCGCTGCGGCTTGAACGCGGCCTTGGCGCCGAATATCTCGGTGTCAGGCTTGAAGCGCACGCGCGTGCCGCGGCGGTTGTTGACCTTGCCGAGATCCTCGAGCTTGCCCTTGGGGTGGCCGCGTTCGAACGTCATGCGGTAGAGCTTCTGGCTACGCGCGACCTCGACCTCGAGCAACGAGGAGAGGGCGTTCACCACGGAGATGCCGACGCCGTGCAGGCCGCCGGAGGTCTCGTAGACCTTGCTGTCGAACTTGCCGCCCGAATGCAGCGTGCACATGATGACTTCGAGCGCCGACTTCTTGGGGAATTTCGGATGCGGATCGATCGGGATGCCGCGGCCGTTGTCGATGACGGTCAAAAAGCCGTCCGCACCCAGATCGACCCCGATGAAGGTCGCATGCCCCGCCAGCGCCTCGTCCATCGAGTTGTCGATCACTTCGGCGAAGAGGTGATGCAGCGCCTTCTCGTCGGTGCCGCCGATATACATGCCGGGCCGGCGCCGCACCGGTTCCAGGCCTTCGAGCACCTCGATGTCGGCCGCTGTGTAGTCGGCTTCCGCGCCGCTCGCGCGTGAAGCGCCCTTGGTGGGCGCCTTGGCCTTCGGCTCGTCGCCGCCGAAGAAATCGTCTTTTGCTTTAGGCTTCAATTGCTTGGACATGTATTCTGATGTGCTTTGAAGGCCGCGCAGGCGGCGAATCGGTTCGGCCGACTATGGCACGGCTGGCCCGGAAAGGTCACCGCAGGTCGGCCGGGCGGGTCTGGTTGGGGAGCAATGCCGGCGATTTTACGCCGGAGGCCCAGCAATTCCCGGCAATTTGACACCTTGGTCCGGTCCGGGCCGGATTTTGTGACTTGATGTCACACAAGCCCTTGGCTTACCAGTCTTTTTATCTGACGGGGCGGGAAGGCGATCTGGAATGGAGCAGTTTGCGCACGCGCTGGCCGACTTCGTGCGTGCTCATCAGGCTTGGGCGGCTCCGGTCGTGTTCCTGCTGGCGTTCGGGGAGTCACTGGCGTTCATCTCGCTGCTGATTCCGGCCTGGGGGGCTCTGGTCGCCATCGGCGCGCTGATTGGCGTCAGCGGCATCAGCTTCTACCCCGTCTGGATTGCCGGCGGGCTTGGCGCCGCGCTGGGCGACTGGGTCTCCTACTGGTTCGGCTATCGCTACAAGGAGAAGGTTGCGCAGATGTGGCCGCTCTCGCGCTATCCGGAAATCCTGCCGAGGGGCGAGGCCTTCGTGCGCAGCTGGGGCGTGCCAAGTATTTTCATCGGCCGCTTCTTCGGCCCGTTGCGCGCCTCGGTGCCGCTGGCGGCGGGTATTTTCGAGATGCCCTATTGGCGTTTTCAGTCCGCCAATTTCATCTCGGCCCTGATCTGGTCGGCGGCGTTGTTGTTGTTCGGCGACGTCATCGCGAAGGTCATGGAATGGATCTGGCGGTTGGTCTGACGCCTTGAACCTTGACGGGAACCGAGACTGGCCTTATAGCCGCGCGCCATGATCAACGCCGCGACCATTCTGTTCGCCCGTCGCCGCCGCCGCTCTTTAGCGGTTTGGGCGGTCGATCGCGTTTGAGATCATCGTCTTTGCCGCTGGACCCGATCCGCGGCATTCTCTCTCCTGTCAGCGCGATCTGATCCGGCGGCCCCCCAAGGAGCCCAGCAGGAGACCACGATGTACACGCCACCCTTTTTCAAGCCGGACCGCGCCGCGAGCCTGAAATTCGCCGAGGAGCGCGGCTTCGGCACCATGTGCGCCTTTGACGGCCACAAGCCCATCGCCTCGCCGCTGCCGTTCTACCTGACCTATGCCGATGACGGCACGCCGCAGGCCGCCTTTCATGTCGCCCGTCACAATCCGCTGCTAAAGCTCGCGGGCGGGACGACGTCCTGGCTGCTCGCGGTCAATGGCCCCGATGCCTATGTGTCGCCCGACTGGTACGTCTCGCGGGATCAGGTGCCGACCTGGCTCTACCAGTCGGTCCATCTGACCGGGCCGGTGAAGCTGTTGTCGGACGATGAGCTGGCGACGCAGATCGACACGCTCAGCGACAAATTCGAGAGCCGTCTCTTGCCGAAGAAGCCGTGGACGTCGGGCAAGATGACGGCCGGACGGCTCGAGGCGCTGAAGAAAGGGATCGTGGGCCTGGTGATGACGGTTGAAGAGGTCGAAGGCAGCTTCAAGCTCAGCCAGCACAAATCCGTCGCGGACTACACGGCGATCGCCAATGCGCTCGGCGCGCAAGCCCATGCCGACGCCAGAGAGATCGCGCAATTGATGCAGGACGTGAGGCCGGAGGCCTTCGCGGACGAAACCAACAAGCTCGAAAGGAGCGTGCCATGAGCGTTGCTGAGACCACGAAAGCCCCGACCACCGGCGCGGCGAAAAAGCCCGCCACCGTCTTCGTCGATGGCGGCTCCGGCACCACCGGCCTCGGCATCAACGAGCGGCTGAAGCTGCAGGGTGACGTCGCTGTGAAGACGATCGCCGACGACAAGCGCAAGGATCCCGCGGCCAAGAAGGCGCTGATGGAGGAGGTGGATCTCGTCATCCTCTGCCTGCCGGACGACGCCGCCAAGGAAACGGTCGCTCTGATCGACAGCATGGGTACCTCCGGCCCGAAGGTGCTGGACGCCTCGACCGCCTACCGGGTCGCGCCCGACTGGGCCTACGGCTTTCCCGAGTTGACCCCGGACCAGGCCGGCAAGATCAAGGCCGCGAAAAAGGTTTCCAATCCCGGCTGCTATCCGACCGGCGCGATCGCATTGCTGCGGCCGATCGTCGATGCCGGCCTGCTGCCCCCCGACTATCCCGTCACCGTCAACGCGGTGAGCGGCTATTCCGGCGGCGGCAAGTCCATGATCGCAAGCTTTGAAGACGGCAGCGCGCCGTCCTTCGAACTCTACGGCCTCGGCTTCGAGCACAAGCATCTGCCGGAGATCCAGCTCTATTCGAACCTGACGCGGCGGCCGATCTTCGTCCCCTCGGTCGGCAACTACCGGCAGGGCATGCTGGTCTCGGTGCCGCTGCAACTCGACACGCTGCCGGGCAAGCTGAGCGGTGCCGATCTCCAGGCCGCGCTGGCAAAGCGCTACGCCGGCTCGAAATACGTCTCGGCAATGCCGCTCCAGAACGAAGCGTCGAAGGGCGGCCGGATCGAGCCGGAGGCGCTCAACGGGACCAACATGCTCGAGCTCTACGTTTTCGCCAGCGACAAATATCACCAGGCCGTGCTGGTCGCCCGGCTCGACAATCTCGGCAAGGGCGCCTCGGGTGCGGCCGTGCAAAACATGCGGCTGATGCTGGGATTGCCGACAGATAGCTGATCAAGCGTCGCTCGCGAAGCCAATCCGTTGGACGAGGCGACGCGGCAATTTTTGACCCCGGCAAGACCATCGAATGACGCCTGAAAGGTACGCGTGATGAGCTCGAAGAAGATCGGCATTCTCGGCGCCTCCGGTTACACCGGGGCCGATGCGGTGCGCCTGTTGGCGCGGCATCCGAATGCCGAGATCATCGCACTCACCGCCAACACCCACGCCGGCAAGTCGATGGGCGAGGTGTTTCCGCCTTTCTTCATGCTGAACCTGCCGAAACTCGTGGAATGGGAAAAGGTCGACTGGAGCAAGCTCGATGCGGTGTTCTGCGGGCTACCGCACGGCACCACGCAGGAAATCATCGCCTCGGTCCTCAAGGCAAATCCCAAAATCAAGGTCCTCGACATGTCCGCCGATTTCAGGCTGCGGGACAAGAACACCTATGCGCAATGGTATGGCCACGAGCACCGGGCGCTCGAACTGCAGGGCGAAGCGGTCTATGGCCTGACCGAATTCTATCGCGAGAAGATCATTTCGGCGCGCCTGGTCGCCTGTCCCGGCTGCTATCCCACGGCGGCGCTGCTCGCGCTGGTGCCGCTTGCGAAGGCCAGACTGATCGACGTCGACGACATCATCATCGATGCGAAATCGGGCGTCACCGGCGCCGGCCGCGGGCTGAAACAGAACACGTTGTTCAGCGAGGCGGGCGAGGGGCTGTCGCCCTATTCGGTCGGCACCCACCGGCACGCGCCCGAGATCGAGCAGGAGATCGGCGTCGCCGCCGGTTCCGCAGTGACGATCAACTTCACGCCGCATCTGATTCCGATGGCGCGCGGCGAACTGTGCACGTCCTACGTCAAGCTCAACGGCGCGACACCGGACGATCTGCGAACCGCGCTGGAACAGGCTTATGCCAACGAGCCCTTCGTGCATGTCGCCAGGAAGGGCGTGCTGCCGCAGACCCAGAATGTGCGCGGCTCCAACTATGTGCAGATCGGCGTCGTCGCCGACCGCATCAAGAACCGGGCGATCGTGATTTCCACGCTCGACAATCTGGTGAAGGGCTCGGCCGGGCAGGCGATCCAGAACATGAACCTGATGTTCGGGCTGCCCGAGACGGCGGGGCTGGAGCAGATCGCGCTGTTTCCATGACACGAGGTACTGCGGTGGACGATGCGACCTTGCAATTCTATCGGAGCAACGCCCAGGCCTACGCGGATTGGGCGAAGGCGCCCTCGACGCGGCTGCGTGGCTTTCTGGCCCTGCTGCCGCCAGGCGGCGCGATTCTCGAACTCGGCTGCGGCGCCGGCAATCATTCGGCGGTGATGCTGGCCGAAGGGTTTTCGGTGCGTGCGACCGATGGCTCGCCCGAAATGGCCGGGATTGCGTCACAGCGGCTCGGTCATCCGGTCGAGGCGATGCGGTTCGACCAGCTTGACGCGCATGAAGCCTACGACGGCGTCTGGGCAAGCGCCTGTCTGCTGCACGTGCCGCGCGACGAACTCGCCGGCATCCTCGGGCGAATTCATCGCGCGCTGAAACCGTCAGGCGTGTTCTATGCGAGCTACAAGATGGGCGAGAGCGACGGCCGCGACAGCCTCGGGCGCTACTACAGCTACGTGTCGCCGGAATGGCTGGAAGCGACCTACGCCGGCGCGGGGCCGTGGATCACGCTGTCGTCCGAAACCAGCGTGATCCAGAGCTTCGACGAGACGCCGGCCAACATGCTGCATCTCGTCGTTCGCAAAGCCTGATCGCTAGAACACCTTGAAGATCGCCAGCGCCAGCACCGCCTGGGCGAGGAAGCCGACGGTGAAAGCCAGCGTCCGGAACACCGGAATCCCGAGCGCGTAGACGATCAGGTGCGCCACGCGCGACCAGAAATAGACGGTGCAGGCGAGAACGGTCCATTTCGTGGAATAGTCGATTGCGTTCAGGATCAGCACGAGCGGCGCGAACAGCACGAGGTTCTCGACCGCGTTGTCATGCGCGAACATCAGGCGGTTGGCCCACTCCGACTGCGGCTTGTCGCCACGCGAGGGATTGGCCATCGCGCCACTCAGCCCCCGAATCTGGCAGCGGTTGATGGTGTAGGGAATCCAGAGGATTCCAGTCAGGATCACCGTCAATGTCAGCCAGAACAATTCACGCGTCATAGTCCGGTCCCCTCTGTCGTCGCCGTGCTGAAAGTGAGCTTATACAAGCGCACGAGATTGCGCTACGCGCGAACCCTGACATAGCTGCCGGGGGCATCCTCGATCGGAGGCATCGCGTCGCTGCCAACGCTGCGCGCCGGAACTTCCTCGGGATCGAGCCCGCCCAGCCATTCCCGCCAGTCCGGCCACCACGAGCCCTTGTGCTCCACCGCGCCCTTCAGCCATTCGGCGACGTTGATGTCCTTGATGTTGTCGTTGGTCCAGTACTGGTATTTGTTCGAGGCTGGCGGGTTGACGACGCCGGCGATGTGGCCCGAGCCGGACAACACATATTTCACCGGACCCCCGAAGAACTGCGAACCGTACAGCACCGATTCCGCCGGTGCGATGTGGTCCTCGCGGGTGGCGAGGTTGTAGACGGGAACCTTGACCTTGGAGAGGTCGAGCAGCGTGTTGTCGAGCACCATCGTGCCCGCCGACAGCCGGTTCTCCAGATAGCAGTTGCGCAGGTAATAGGAATGGTTCGACGCGGTCATGCGCGTCGCATCGGAATTCCAGTGCAACAGGTCGAACGCGCTCGGCTGCTGGCCCTTCAGGTAGTTGCTGACGACATAGGACCAGATCAGATCGTTGGAGCGCAGCATGTTGAAGGCCATCGCCATCTTGGAGCCCTCGAGCACGCCGGCCGCCTTCATGTCCCGCTCGAGCGATGCGATCTGCTCCTCGTCGACGAACACGAGGAGGTCGCCGGCATGGGTGAAGTCGACCTGGGCTGCAAAGAATGTCGCGGACGACACGCGCTGGCGGCGCTTCTCGGCGAGCCAGGCCAGCGTGGTCGCGAGCATGGTGCCGCCGACGCAATAGCCGGCGGTGTGCACCTTCATCTCGCCGGTGATCTTCTCGATCACGTCCATCGCCGCGAGCGGGCCCTCCTTCATGTAGTCTTCCCAGCTCTTGTTGCCGAGCCGCTTGTCGGGATTGACCCATGAGATCACGAACACGGTGATGCCCTGGTCGACGCACCACTTGATGTAGGATTTCTCCGGCTTGAGATCGAGGATGTAGAACTTGTTGATCCAGGGCGGCACGATCAGCAGCGGCGTGCGCAGCACGGTCTCCGTGGTCGGAGAATACTGGATCAGCTGCATCATCTCGTTCTGGTAGATCACCTTGCCCGGCGTCGTCGCCATGTTGACGCCGACGACCAGATTGTCCGGATCGGACTGGCGGATCTTCAGCATGCCCTTGCCGGCGGCGATGTCCTCCGCCAGCATCTTCAGGCCGCGTGCGAGGTTTTCGCCGCTGCTCGCCACCGTCTCGCGCAGCACTTCCGGATTGGTCAGCACGAAGTTGGACGGCGACAACGCGTTGGTGAGCTGCTGCATGTAGAACTCCGCCTTGCGGCGGGTCTGTGGATCGAGCCCGTCGGCGTCGCGCACCAGCTCCTGCGCCCATTTGGTCGTGAGCAGATAGAGCTGCATCACGAAATCGAAGAACTGGTTCGACTTCCATTCCGGATCGGCAAAGCGCTTGTCGCGCGGCGAGGGGGCGATCGCGGGCGGAGCGTCCTGACCGGCCATGCGGCGCGCCGCCGAGCCCCAGAGGTCGAGATAGTCCTTGGCGAGCTTGGTCTGCAGATCGGACGAGCGTGAGGTATCCGACAGCCAGTATTCGGCGACGGTCGTGAAGGTCTTCACGACCTCCGTGAGCTCAGCCGGCGGACGATCCTGCACCTCGCCGCTCTCGCGCGGCTTGAGGTATGCGGCAAGTGCCTTGCCGCCGCTTTCCATCGCCCGCGCGACATTCATCGCGAAGGCTTCCGCATCGAACTTCGTCTCGGATTTGGGCGTGTCAGTCGTGGCGGTACTCATGAGCAGAACAGTAACGATTCATTCCGTATTCGTCACCGCGAAGCTCGCATGTTTGGCGTTAAACACGCTCCAAGATGTGCTGCACTGCGACAAAGCCCCTTGGTTTTGTCACAATCCGGGTGCATCCCTCCGGTCAGTGGGCCTTGGAAGTTTTCTCGCTCGTACCATTTGTGGGCAGCAGTGGTTTGAGCTTGGGCAGGTTGTAGGGGTAAGCTCCCGGCAGCCTTGCATTGGGACGAGTAGGGGATTTCCCTGGTGTTGGCGTTGAGGGACCTGCAAAGGAAGCTGCCGATTGGCGGCGCGCTGCTGATGATGGCGTTCGCCCTGGGCGGCTGCTCGAGCCAGCTCGCGGACATGACGCCCGCAGATGCGCAAGCCCATACCCGGGAGCCCGGCAGCTACCTGCCGGTGCACGATCTGCCGCCGGATCGTGACCAGGCGGTCATCCCGCCGGACCAGCGCGCCAAGATCGAGGCCGAGCTTGCAGCTGCACGAGACCGCCAGGCCGTCGCTGCCAAAGACGCCAAATGAGGCGGCGCAAGGTAATCGCTGGCGCCCCCGCCACTCCGTGCTAAAAAGGCGTCAATTCAGCCGAGAGTCAGGGCGAAGGTGTTCAGCCCTTGTCGCCGAAAATCGCTCCAAGTATTTGATCTTGAGTGAGTTTTGCGCGAGGAGCAGCCGCCTTTTCGATCGGAATCATTACCTGCCGATTCTGTCCTGACCGGTTGCCCGGAGCCCAGAGAGCCATGGAAGAATTTTACCGCATCCGCCGCCTTCCGCCTTACGTGTTCGAGCAGGTCAACCGGGCCAAGGCGGCCGCGCGGAACGCAGGCGCCGATATCATCGACCTCGGCATGGGCAATCCGGATCTGCCGGCTCCGCCACATGTGCTGGACAAGCTCAGGGAGACGCTCGGCAAGCCGCGCACCGACCGCTACTCGGCCTCCCGCGGCATCAACGGCCTGCGCAAGGCGCAAGCCGGATACTACGACCGCCGTTTTGGCGTGAAGCTCAATCCTGACACCCAGGTGGTGGCGACACTCGGCTCGAAGGAGGGGTTTGCCAACGTGGCGCAGGCGATCACCGCGCCGGGCGATGTCATCCTGTGTCCGAACCCGAGCTACCCGATTCATGCCTTCGGCTTCCTGATGGCTGGCGGCGTGATCCGCTCGGTGCCCTCTGAGCCGACGCCGCAGTTCTTCGAGGCGGCGGAGCGGGCGATCGTGCATTCGATCCCGAAGCCGCTGGCTTTGGTCGTCTGCTATCCGTCGAACCCGACCGCCTATGTTGCGAGCCTCGACTTCTACAAGGATCTCGTCGCCTTCGCGAAGAAGCACGAGATCCTGATCCTGTCCGACCTCGCTTATGCCGAGGTCTATTTCGACGAGAGCAACCCGCCGCCCTCGGTGCTCCAGGTGCCCGGCGCGATCGACGTCGCCGTCGAGTTCACCTCGATGTCGAAGACCTATTCGATGGCCGGCTGGCGCATGGGCTTTGCGGTCGGCAATGAGCGCGTGATCGCAGCTCTTGCCCGCGTCAAATCCTATCTCGACTACGGCGCCTTCACGCCGGTGCAGGTTGCCGCGACCGCCGCGCTGAACGGCCCGGACGATTGCATCAGGGAGATGCGCGACACCTACCGCAAGCGCCGCGACGCGCTGGTGGAATCGTTCGGGCGCGCCGGCTGGGACATTCCGCCGCCGGAGGCTTCGATGTTCGCCTGGGTGCCGTTGCCGGAGGCCTTCCGCAGCGTCGGCAGCATGCAGTTCGCAACCCTGCTGGTGGAGAAATCCGGGGTCGCGGTCTCGCCCGGCGTCGGCTTCGGCGAGCATGGTGAAGGATATGTCCGCATCGCCATGGTGGAAAACGAGCAACGGATCAGGCAGGCCGCCCGCGGCGTGCGCCGCTTCCTTGAAAGCGGCATCGAAACGTTGCACAACGTGGTTCCGCTCGCCAACCGGCGTTAAGTTCTCTTCGACAGGTTTTCCAAGGCATCATGGTTGCACCCCTGAAAGTGGGCATAGCGGGGCTCGGCACCGTGGGCGCCGAAGTTGTCCGTTTGATTGAAACGCAGGCGCGCGTGCTCGCGGGCCGCAGCGGCCGCGGCATTCGCGTCGTTGCCGTCACCGCGCGCTCCAGGGCGAAGAAGCGCAGCATCGACCTGCGCGGCGTCGAATGGACCAGGGATCCGATGGCGCTGGCCACGCATCCCGGCATCGACTGCTTCGTCGAGCTGATGGGCGGTGCCGGCGATCCCGCGCTGTCTGCGGTGGAAGCTGCGCTCAACGCCGGCAAGTCCGTCGTCACCGCCAACAAGGCGTTGCTCGCCAAGCACGGCCTGAAGCTGGCGAAAGCCGCCGAAACGCACGGCGGTGCGCTGAATTACGAGGCAGCCGTCGGCGCGGCGATCCCCGTCATCAAGACGTTACGCGAGGGCCTCGCGGGAACCGACATCAACCGCGTCTATGGCATCCTCAACGGCACCTGCAACTACATCCTGACCCGGATGGAGCAGGAGGGCCTGTCCTTCGCCGAATGTCTCAAGGATGCGCAGCGGCTCGGCTATGCCGAGGCCAACCCGTCCTTCGACGTGGACGGCCACGATACCGCGCAGAAGCTCGCGATCCTTGCCAGCCTCGCTTTCGGCACGAAAGTTGCTCAAAGCGCGGTGTATGTCGAAGGTATCTCATCCATCGCGCCGGAGGACCTGCGCGCGGCCGACGAACTCGGTTACCGGCTCAAGCTGCTCGGCGTTGCCGTTCGCACCGCCAAGGGCGTCGAGCAGCGCGTGCATCCGACCATGGTTCCCAAATCCTCCTCGATCGCGCAGGTGATGGGTGTCACCAATGCGGTCACGATCGATGGCGAAGGCATTCCGCCGATCACGCTGGTCGGGCCTGGTGCCGGTGGCGCCGCGACCGCGTCCGCCGTCGTCGCCGATATCGCCGACGTCGCGCGCGGCATCCGTGCCAATCCGTTCGGCCGGCCGATCGCGCAGCTGCGCGATACCAGGAAGGCGCCGATGGAGCGGCACGAGGGCGGCTACTACATCCGCCTCCTGGCGCGCGATTTCCCGGGCACGGCGGCCGCGATCGCCACCCGGCTTGCAGAACAGAAGATTTCGATCGAGTCGATCGTGCAGCGTCATCCCAATGGCGGCGCTCCGCCCGCCGACGGCAAGGCGGTGCCGGTGCCCGTCATCCTGATCACCTATGCCACGCATGAGGACGCCGTGCGCCGCGCGCTCGCTGCCGTGCAGAAGGACAAGGTGATCAGCGGCCGGCCGCAGGTGATACGGATCGAGAAGAACTGACACGGTTCGAACGAACTGTGGGTGTTACGAGTTGATGCGGACGGAGATTTCCGTCCAGAACTGTTTCGAAGGAGTTAGCCGATGTCGACCCATATTTCAGTCCCGCCGCAAGCGTTGCTCGAGCGCATCCTCACGCTGGAGATCGTGCGCGTGACGGAGCGGGCGGCGGTGTCGTCGGCGCGCTTGCGCGGGCATGGCAATGAGAAGGCGGCCGACCAAGCCGCGGTGGACGCGATGCGGCGCGAGCTCAACAAGCTGCCGATCGAGGGCACCATCGTGATCGGCGAGGGCGAGCGCGACGAGGCGCCGATGCTCTTCATCGGCGAGAAGGTTGGCATGAACGCCGGTCCGCAGGTCGACATCGCGGTCGACCCGCTCGAAGGTACCACGCTGTGTGCCAAGAACATGCCGGGCTCGATTGCCACGATGGCGATGGCCGACGGCGGCACGCTGCTGCACGCGCCCGACGTCTACATGCAGAAGCTCGCGATCGGCCCCGGCTACGCCAAGGGCGTCGTCGAGCTCGACGCGACGCCGGCCGAAAACGTCCGCCGCCTCGCCAAGGCCAAGGGTGTCCAGCCTGACGGCATCACCGTGCTCGTGCTCGACCGTCCGCGCCATGCCAGCATCATCGAGAGCGTGCGCTCGACCGGTGCAGCCGTGCGCCTCATCACCGACGGCGACGTCGCGGGCGTGATCCACTGCGCCGACCCCGACAACACCGGCGTCGACATGTATCTCGGCACTGGCGGCGCGCCGGAAGGCGTGCTCGCGGCCGTGGCGCTGCGCTGCATCGGCGGCCAGATGCAGTGCCGCCTCATCCTCGATTCCGACGAGAAGCGCGAGCGCGCTGCCAAGATGGGCGTCAACGATCCCAAGATGATCTACGGCATCGAGGACATGGCGCGCGGCGATTGTCTGTTCGCCGCCACCGGCGTCACCACGGGCTCGCTGCTGTCAGGCGTCAAGTTCCGCAAGGACGGCGTGATCGAGACCGAGACGGTGGTGATGCGCTCCGTCACCGGCACCGTGCGCTACATCAAGGCCGAGCACCGCGAACTGGCGAAGTTCCATCTGGACTAGGCGCCGCAACGTCAACTGCCGTCATTCCGGGGCTCGCGAAGCGAGAGCCCGGAATCTATCGGGCGGCGGGTTCTGTATCGAGATGGATTCCGGGCTCGATGCTGCGCATCGCCCCGGAATGACAGCAAGAAAATTGACAACAAGAACAATCAGGGTAAGCGCACATGTCCGATGTCACCGCCGTCAAAGCCCTCGTCTTCGACGTCTTCGGCACCGTCGTGGACTGGCGCACCAGCCTGATCACCGACTTCATGTGGTGGGCGAAGGGCCGCGGCATCAGCGCCGACTGGACCGCCCTGGTCGACGGCTGGCGCGGCCTGTACACGGCCTCGATGGACGACGTGCGCAAGCACCCCGAGCGCGGCTATGTCATGCTCGACGATCTGCACCGCCGTTCGCTGGAAAAGCTGGTCGAGAAGTTCGAGATCAAGGGCCTCACCGACGCCGATCTCGACCACCTCACCAAGGGCTGGCACCGTCTGCATCCGTGGCCCGACAGCGTCGCTGGCTTGACCCGGCTGAAGACGAAATTCGTGATCGCGCCGTTGTCGAACGGCAACGTCGCGCTGCTCACCAACATGGCGAAGTTTGCGGGCCTTCCCTGGGACCTCATCATGTCGGCCGAGCTGTTCGAGCACTACAAGCCCGATCCCGAGACCTATCTCGGCGCCGCGCGTCTTCTGTGCCTCAAGCCCGAAGAGGTGATGATGGTCGCCGCGCACAATGGCGATCTCGCCGCCGCCCAGAAGAATGGACTGAAGACCGCGTTCGTGGCCCGGCCGACGGAGTACGGCCCGTTGCAGAAGGTGGACTTCGAGGCCACCGGCAATTGGGACATCGTCGCCAGGGATTTTAGCGGGATCGCCGACAGGCTCGGCTGCTAGGGCGCTTGCCGGCAACCTTGCGCGGCGTTGGTCACGCGCGTCTTTCCGCGCGGGTCTTGGCTGCCTCCCAGACCTTGCCGAGCAAGGCCGGGACGAGGCCGTGCGCCGGGCACTGATTCCAGGCGCCGGCGAAAAATGCCAAGCCCAGGTTGCGGGCGTGTCGTTGATGGGCATCTTCGAGTGCCAGCAGGATCAATGTCCGTGATCGCAGCCGGAGCAACCCAATGAAGTCGCCGTCGCGCGCCTCGCGGACCACGCGCGCCGGCGCGCGCAGGGTGCGGATCACCGCTTCCGGCGGTTCGATCTTCGCCAGATTGTCACCATGCAACGCCAGCTCGCGCATCAGCTCGGTCGACTTGACGAGGTTCTCCAATGCAAGCGCTGTTGCATGCGCGCAAGCCATATCGCGTTGCGAAGCAGTCTCGATTCGATCGAGCGAGGCCTTCAACGCACCACTGCATTTGATCCAGCACGCTCGCGGTGGCCAGGCCGACAGCCAGGCCTGCAACGTCCGCGCGGCCTCGTAGGACTCCTCGCTCGCGACATAGTTGGCGCAGAAGAGCCGGCCCACGGCTTGCTGAACTACGACGCCCATGTTGCGATGAGCGTGCCCGCCGCCGACATAGTCGCCGAGTTCGGCGATCTCCGGCGCGATTCTTTCCAACAGTGCCTCGACATTCGACAGCGTGGTTTCGAGCTTCGTCTGGTGCGCCGCGCGCAGCGGATCGTGCCGGTCACGAAACGCCGGCCAGATGTCGCCATCAGCCGTGCGAAAAGCCGCGAGCTTTGCCGCGACCGAGCGATTGAACAGGCCACCGCGGCCGGACAGTGGTCGGGTGACCGTCCCCGCATCATTGACGCGGAGCAGTTCGTCCGGATCGCGGACGATGGCGAGGCGGACAAGGCCCGGAATGCTGATGACGAGAGCCATGGCTCAGCCTTCCGATACGTTCCAGGGGGCAAAGCTGTTGTTGACGCCCTCGAGCGCCGGGCCGAGTTGCGGCACGTGCCGCAGCAGTACTGATTTCATTCCGTTGTTCTGGATCCAGTCGAGACCGAAGTCGGTGTAGACTTCCGCCCGGTAGTCGTCGGTAAAGAAGCGGTCGCTCTTGAGACGCCGCGAGGCCATCAGGATGAAGATGCGGAAGGCGGTATCGCTGAAGCCAAAACCGTCCGGCAGGTCCTCGGCCAACAGCCCGACCATCAGATCGACGCGGTCGACGTCACCCTTGTAGATCGCGCGCATCTTCCTTGCGGCGCCGGGAATGCTGGTGATTTCCTCGAATGTCGTAACCCGCTTTTTGCCGACCAACTCGCGGAAGCGGTTGTAGCGCGGCACTCCGCGTTCGCGGTCACGCATGATATCGATCGCGGCGACGTCGAGCAGCGGCTGGTCGTCCTTTCTGAACTGGCGGAGAAAATTGGGGTAGTTGTGCAGGCGAATGGCGCCGGGATGAGCCGTGCCGAAGGAGTAGAGCAGGTCGACGAAGCCGTGAGTCTGCATGAACTCGCGGGAGGCTTGTCCCTGCATATCGACTAGGTCGTAGGGTTTGGAGTCCGTGGTATCGAGCCTCCGCACCTCCATCTTGTCCGGGACCAGCGGGTGCAGGCGGTAGACTGCGGTGAATTCCTCGGTCATCGCGTAGGGCGCGCTATGCTGCTCGGTCGGAGAGCCGATGATGCCATAGGCGGCTTCGCTGTCCTTGCCGAGCACCGCGCGCAGCACCCGGTTCGGTATCCCCGACCAGTTGGCGTGCATGCTCAGGTCCAGCGCAGGATGGCCGAGGATGCCCGGCGTCCATTCGACGGTATGGATCTTGGCGATCAGCGCCGCGTTGATCAGGCGCGCACGCTGGAATAGCTCCTCGTCGTCCCAGGTCGGATACCGCGTCTTCAAGCCATCGCAGATGACGTTGTGCTCGCGTGCGAAGAGATTGTGCAGCAGGCTGAGCCCGACCCACCAATTGTCGTTGAAGCCGGTGAGATCGGCACCCGCATGAGCTGGATCGGCTGGAAGCATTCCGTCGTTGCCGACCGCGATCTTGCCATCGACCCCGGAACGAATCTGCATCTGCCTTTCGCGACTGCTGCCGTAGATCTGTCCGGCGTCCCACCAGTGCGAGTTGAGGTTGCGAAATGTCGGGGTGGCGCCGAGCCATGGTTCGCGCGATGACCCGTCGCAAACTGTGCGACGGATCTTCATGCAGTCGTCGATCCGTTCCTCCTTAGGCCATTCGTCGCCCGGCGGGAGCGGGATTTTGAATTCGTTGCCCGGCTTGGGCAACCCATGGCTGAACCAATTGTGCGTTTCGAACTGGATCCAGGCGGCGGCCAGCAGATTGAGGCTAGTCGCGGGAATGAAGGTGTGGCGTGCCAGTAATTCCTGCGAAATCACGCGCGGGCTAGGGTCGAGCAGATCATTGCCGCTGTCCGGCACGCATTCCGGCAGCGGAAAATTGCGTCCGAACCGGGCGCCAGCCATGCCCATGCGCGGATGATCGAGGCTGTTGAATGAGCCGTCGGCGGACCGCCAGCGGTCGTTGCCAGTGCTCCAGCCAGGCGATGTCGTGCCGTAGCCGGTATGGTGGAGATTGTGCTCCCGCAGCCGGTCGCGGAAGACCGAAAGATTGGCAGCCGCGAGCAGGGTCGGCAGGTGGTCCCATCTGGCGAAGAAGTTGATGGCCCGAAACACAATATCCAGGACACCTTGGAGCAGGCCACGATGGAAGACAAAACCATCGTTCTCTCGGGACATTGGCACTCCCAAACGCAAACGCGTGAATAAATTGGGCTTGCAACCAATAAATGTGGTTCAATAGCACCAAAGTGCCCGCTTGCCAACGTGACTTGCTGGAGGCCGCGGTCGCCGGGCATTCAATTTTTCCTGTTGGTTGGATATTCGCTCGGATAGGATGCCCTACAGCCGTGGGGTGCATCAGGCGACCCGGCTGAATTTGCGTGAGCGGGGGCAAAGCTGCGCGTCAACGCACTTCAACCTCGTGAGAACCAGGCCGACACCGGCGTCGGCAAGACCGAAAAGCCATCTTGAGTTGCGTGTTTCGCCGTCCAGGGGTGACGCAGATGGGCAATATGGTTCGCAATTACGATGGCGGGATCACAAGCTCTCCCGCGCAACTGGTGTCGCCGCGCTCCGTCGACGAGATTCAATCGATCCTGAGGGACGCCGAGAGCTACCCCAGTCCTGTTCGGGCGATGGGCAGCTATCATTCCTTGACGCCGTGCGCATCCTCGGACGGGACGATCATCGACATGTCCGGGATGAGCCGCATCCTCAAGATCGATCCCCACAGCATGACGTTCACGGCCGAAGCGGGCCTCCAGTTCATTGCCGCGTCGCGGGTGTTGCGGGCGATGAACCTCCAGTTTCGGACCAATATCGAGATCGGGAACATGACGCTCGGTGCGGCGGCCTGCTGCCACACCAAGGATGGCCTGGATGGCGGCGAGTTCGGGCAGGTCGGCTCGTATATCACGGCGATCAAGTGGGTGACGCCCAGCGGCGAACTGGCGGAAGCGTCGGAGGCCACAAACCCGGATCTGATGTACCTCATGCGGTCGAGCTACGGCCTGTGCGGCGTCATCTACGAGGTCACGTTTCGTATCAAGCCGCTGGAGGCGATCCACTTCAGATATCTGCCGCGCCCGATCGGAGAACTGACCGAGAAGGAAGTGGATGGGATCATCGATGCGTCGCGAGGCCTGATCTGCTGGACGGTCGGCCGAAAGGCGCACTTTCAGACGCGACATCCCATCGACAGGGTTGGACCGTTGGGGGCGCTGTTCGCCGCCAGCCGCCGGAAGCTCTGGAATTATGCGGAAGCCCGCGTTGGCAGGTTCATCGACAGCAGCGTCCCGACCAAGCCTCTCAGGGATGCGACGCTCGACACGTGGTTCGTCGGCAACAGGCTGTTGATGTCATTCCTGCACCTGGCCGGCGGAGCCACCCTGTACAATCCCGACAAGACGATCGACTACAGCCAAACGCCGCCGTCGGCGCGATATGCATTTACATTCTGGGCCTTTCCGCGCCACGAATGGCTGAATGTTCTGCGCGACTACGTGGACTTCAGCGAAAAGTATTTCGAGGACCATGACTTTCGCTGCAACATGGCGCTTGGCTCATATTTCATCCGGAAGGACGAGCATTCGTTGCTGTCCTATTCGCATGACGGAGACATTTTTTCAGTTGACCCCATTCACGCTTATACGGACAGGCCGGCGTGGGACGGGTTTTTGAAGGAGTTCAATGAGTTTGCGTACAAGAGGAACGGCATTCCTTTGCTGAATCAAAGTCCGTTCATCACGAAGCAGCATGTCACGGCGGCGTATGGGCAGCGATGGACGCAGTTCTCTGCGCACGTCAAGCAGGAGGATCCGTCCGGGCGCATGCTGAACCCATTCTTTGCCAACCTGCTCTGAGCCCGTCAGGACTGGCTCAGAGCCGACAGACGAAGCGTGCCTTCTGATCTGGATGGGGACTGTCGGCGTTGTGACAGGACAGTATGGCTGACCGGATATCAGCCACTGCAGCGTGGACTTCTCTCGAGAGAAGGGTGCAATCTCTTGGCGCTCAGGAAAGATGGCAGCGGCGCCAAATCGAACCGCGGAACATTGTCAGAATTCCGGGATGAGTGATGGACGACCCTCAAGACAGAGTAACCGAACGTCGCCAACTGACCGTTCTGTTCTGCGACGTCGTTGATTCAACGGGCCTCTCCGAGCGCTGCGACATCGAGGATTTGCGAGAATTATTGCTGGAATTCCAGGCGATAAGCTCGCGATGCATCAGCGATGCCGGAGGCAGCGTCGTCAACTACATCGGCGACGGCATTCGTGCGGAATTCGGCTATCCGCTTGCTTCGGAGAACGAGGCGGAGAGTGCGGTACGCGTTGGCCTGACGTTGCTGCGCGAACTTCAAGAACTGAGCGAGCGCGCCACGGCGGCGATCCAGGAACCGCTTCGCGTTCGGATCGGGGTCCATACGGGTGTCGCGGTGATCGGCAAGGCGGGGCCGGGCCATGTGCACGATGCGACGGAGATCGTCGGCGAGACGCCCAACATCGCATTCCGGTTGCTGGAAATGGGCGAGCCCAATTCGCTCGTGATCAGTGGTGAGACCAGGCGTCTCCTGCGCGGCGAATTCGCCTTGCAACCGCTCGGCATGCGGTCGCTCAAGGGATTGTCGCGCAAGGTCGAGGTCTTTCTCGTCGCGGGCGAGACGCCGAAAGATGGCGCCGGCCATCGCGCCCGCCACCGCAATGCCTCGCGCCTCATCGACAGGGTGACTGAACTCGGCCAGTTGCTGCAGGCTTGGGAGCTGGCGACGACCGGGCAGGGGCGTACGGTGGAGATCACCGGGGAGCCCGGGATCGGCAAGTCGCGCCTGGCGTTGGAGCTGATCGACAGGGCTGCATTGCCGGATGATCTGATCCTGGCGATCCAGGCTTCCGCTCCGCATCAGAACACGCCGTTATACCCGATCATCAGAGCTCTGGAGCAACGCATTGGCATTGCCAGGGATGAGGACGCCGAGGTCAATTCGGCGCGTCTGCGTGATTTCATGGCCGCGACGTCCGGCGGCGACGAGGAGCAGTTGACGCTGATCGGCCGGATGCTCGGTTTACCGGTGCCGGTGGTGTCAGGCCCGACAATTCCCGACGCGCATGAGCAGCGCCGTAAAACGCGCGATGCGGCCGTGCGGTTGTTGACCTCGCAGACGCGCGGCGAGGCCAGCCTGATCCTGGTTGAGGATTTTCACTGGGCCGATCCCTCGACGATCGAGATCATCGAGCGCATTGCCGGCCAGGTCGACGGCACGCGGTCTCTCCTGGTCGTCACCAGCCGGGCGTCCATCATCGGCAACGTCTCGCCGACGGTCCTGCGCATCGTGCTTAAGCGCCTTGACGACGAGCAATGCCGCGATCTCGCCGGATCGGTCGTTCGCGACAAGCAGCTGTCAAGCCAGTTGATCCAGCAGATCGTCGCGCGATCGGACGGTGTGCCGCTGTTCGTGGAGGAGTTGGCGGCTGCAGCCCTCGAGACCGGCCAGCTCGATCCGGGCGTCAGAACGGTCGACGCCAGCGGACCTTCGGAGGTGCCGTCGGCGCTCTACGACTCCCTGATGCTTCGTCTCGAGCGCCTCGGCAATGCCAAGGCGGTCGCGCAGCTCGCATCGGTGATTGGCCGAAGCTTTTCGCATCGGCTTCTTGATGCCGTTGCGGGTGAACTTCAGGACGCCCTCGACCCCGCCCTCAATCGCCTGCGGGCGTCTGGATTGATCGGGCTTGAGCGCGACGACGACGAAAAGGTCTATTCCTTCAAGCATGCCCTGGTCCGGGACGTCGCCTATTATTCGCTTCTCAAACGGCAGAGACGGGAGCTGCACGACCGCGTGGCTGCGGAGATCGAACTCCATCTGCCCGAAGTTGCCATCACGGAACCAGGCTATCTCGCGCATCATTTATCCGAGGCCGGACGCACCTCCCGAGCGGCGCAGATGCGGCTCAAGGCGGCCCAGCAGGCCGCGGAGCGTTCGGCAAATCTGGAGGCGATCGCCGAGCTCAACATGGCGCTCGAGGAGATCCGGAGGCTTCCAGCGGGACTTGAACGGGATAATCTGGAGCTGAACGTCCAGATCGCGCTGATCGGGCCGACGATCGCACTGCGGGGATTTGGCGCCGACGCGGTCGCGGATGTGAGCAGTCGTGCCATCGATCTCTGCCGCGCTCTCGACAACGATACGCGCATCTTTCCGGCGCTGTACGCAAGATGGTCCTATTTGCGCGTCGCAAGCAACGTGCGGGAGGCGGGCACGCTGGCGCAGGACTTTCTGACACTCGCCGAACAAAAGGGAACGAGGGCCGATCGGATGGTCGGCCATCGGCTGCTCGGCACGTCGTTGCTCGACGGCGAGACTGAGCAGGCTTGCGTCCATCTCGACCGGGCGGTCAAGCTCTACGATGGTGCCGCCGATCGTGCGACGGCCGTGACGTACGGCACGGATGTGCAGGTCACCAGTCTGTCCAACCTGTGCATCTGCTACTGGCTGGTGGGCCGGGTGACTGATGCGATCAAGCACGGCCGGGAGGCACTTAAACACGCGCAGCAATTGGCGCATGCCCATACCCTCGGCTATGCCTACGCGCATGTCTGCATGCTCTACACGCTGGAGCGGGACGTGCAGACGGTGCGGGCGCTCGCACAGCGGACGCTCGAGGGGGCGATCAGACGGGAGCTGCCGCTGTGGATTTCGGTGGCGCGGACATTCCTCGGTTGGGCCGACATTGAAAGCGGCCGCCTCGCGGAAGGCATCGACGTGCTCGAGAAGCAGCGCGATTTCCTGCAGATGGCGCACGTCGTCTACCAGCTGCCATGGTACCTTTGCTGGCTCGCGGAAGCCTATGTCCGCTCCGACAGGTTGGCGGACGCCCGACATTGTCTCGATCAGGCGCGCAATGTCTTCGGGCGGGGCGGCAATTACTGGTACGAGGCCGAGTGCCTGCGTATCGAAGGGCGATTTGCATCACATGCGCAAATCAACGACACCGGGCTTGCCGAACAGAATTTCGAGCAGGCCCACGCGCTCGCCCACCGGCGTGGCCAGCGCGGATTCGGCTTGCGTGCCGCGGTGGGTCTTGCCGGATTGCTCGTCACCAAAGGCCAGACCGAGGGCGCCCGCACGCTGCTGCAGCACGAATTGCAGTTCTTCGCCGGTCAGCCGGAGGGCGGGGATCGCTCGGATGCCATCAGGCTGATGCGCGACCTCCAGGAGCGCTCGCGCGGCTGACAGCTCAGGCCCGGGATCGAACCGGTATGCCATGCAGAGCTTACGGCTTGGCAGCGCGATCTTCAGGCGCGCAGAACATCGCAATCGCAAGATCGATCCGCTTGTCCAGCAGACGGCGGTTGAGGCGGAATCCGTCGTCGGCCAGCAGCCTGAAATGATCGTGGCTGAACACCATTCCCAGCAGCATTTCGGCGACGGCGCGGAGCGGCATGCCTTTGAGGCGCGGTTCCAGCCTGACCGTTTCGAGCAGGCCTGCAACGTCGTCGGTGCCGCTCTCCATGATGACCTCCGCGAACATGCGGCCGAGGTCCGGTGAGGCTTGGCGTTCGCCGATGATCAGCCGATGCAGCGCGATCTCGCTGGGCGCCAGCGCCACGTCCGCAATTCTCCGGAGTGCGGTTCGTAGCTGTGCGGTCGGCGATCCCGACAAGGGAGGGTTTGCGAAATGGGCCTCGGGCAGGCTCCGCAGCAGCATGGCCCGGAATAGCTCGGTCTTGCTCTCGAACAATTTATAGAGCGTCTTCTTCGACATCCCCGCGGCGCCGGCAATGTCGTCCATCGTGGTCGCGGCAAAACCCTTGCTGGTGAAGGTGGCCTTCGCTGCCGCCAGCAACTGCATCATGCGCGCATCCGGGGCAGGGAGGTCGAGGTCCCGTCTCTCCCGATCCGAACGCGTGCTGCCGCCGGTACGCCTGCGACCGCTGGATTGGCTCGTCATGTAAACCTGCCGTTAAACATCCGCTGCATCACGACCGCTTGATCTGGAATTCTGCCGCCAGCCTATCACTTGACTTCAAGGAAGGAAACTACCAAGTTTCCAAAAGGAAACTGAATAGTTTCCAAATGTTTCCAGCCAGATCGCCGCATCGGCAGCGCTGGCCAAATCGTCCATGGATTGTCATGATGCTTGCCCCGGTCGTCCGCATTGTTCCGTTGTTCGCCTTGCTGTCGCTCGCGGCCTGCGGCGAGCAGAGCCAGGCGCCGGTCGCGCAACAGATGGCGCCTGAAGTCGGCGTCGTCACGTTGAAGCCGCAGGAGGCGAAGATCTCGACGGTCCTGCCGGGCCGCGTCGTTGCCTATCAGGTCTCGGAAGTGCGTCCCCAGGTCACCGGCATCCTGCTCAAGCGCGATTTCGTCGAAGGGACCGAGGTCAAGGAGGGCGCTCAGCTCTATGAGATCGATCCCGTCCAGTACAAGGCGGCATTGGCGAGCGCCGACGCCGCGGTGCAGAAGGCGGAGGCAACGCTCGTCAGCGTGAAACTGAAGGCCCAGCGCAAGACCCAGTTGCTCCAGACCAACGCGGCGAGTCAGCAGGACGTCGACGATGCCGTCGCCGCCTACAAGCAGGGCGAGGCCGATTTGAACGCGGCAAAGGCCAACCGCGACACCGCCGCGATCTCGCTGGACCGCACCAAGGTCACCGCATCGATCTCGGGCCGGATCGGCAAGTCGACCATCACGCCGGGCGCGCTTGTCACGGCGAGCCAGGCGACCGCGATGACCACGATCCAGCAGCTCGACCCTGTCTACGTCGATCTCGACCAGTCGACCTCGGAGATGGAGCGGCTGCGCAGCCAGATCGCGAGCGGGAAGCTCAAGCGTCCGGCCGATGGCGTCCAGGTCGAATTGCTGATGGAGAGCGGCAAGACCTACGGCCACAAGGGCAAGTACGGTTTCACCGACGCAAGCGTCAACGAGAACACCGGCTCGGTCTCCTCGCGCGCGATCTTCGCCAATCCCGAGCGGGCGCTGCTGCCCGGCATGTATGTGCGCGCACGCGTGGTTGCCGGCGTCGATCCGGCCGCGATTCTGGTGCCGCAGCGGGCTGTCTCGCGCAATCCGCTCGGGCAGGCGGTCGCGATGTTCGTCGACAAGGACGGCAAGATCGAGCAGCGAACGCTGGATCTGGGCGAGGGGGTCGACGGCAACTGGCTGGTGCAGTCAGGCGCCAAATCCGGCGATCGCCTGGTCGTCGATGGCACGCAGAAGGCGCGTCCCGGCGCGGCCGTGAAGACCGTCGAGGTCGCGGTTGACCCGGCGAGCGGTCTCACGGTGAACCCGACGCGGCAGGCCGATGCGCGGCCCGCGGCCGCCACAGCCGGGCAATAAACGTCATGTCGCACTTCTTCATCAAGCGGCCGATCTTCGCCTGGGTCATCGCCATCCTGATCATGCTGGGCGGCGTGCTGGCGATCATGCGCCTGCCGATCGCGCAATATCCGCAGATCGCGCCGACCGTCGTCTCCATCAGCGCGACCTATCCCGGCGCCAATGCCCAGACCGCCGAGAACTCGGTGACCAAGGTCATCGAACAGAACATGACCGGCCTCGACAATCTGCAATACATGTCGTCGTCGAGCACCTCGACCGGCGCCGTGTCGATTTCCCTGACCTTCACCAACGAGGCCAATGGCGACATCGCCCAGGTCCAGGTGCAGAACAAGCTCCAGCTCGCGACCCCGCTGCTGCCGCAGGTGGTGCAGCAGCAGGGCATCAAGGTCGTCAAGTCGTCGTCGAGCTTCCTGATGGTGCTCGGCTTCGTCTCCGACGACGGCAGGCTCAGCGCCAGCGACGTTGCCGATTACGTGGCGTCCACGATCAACGATCCCATCAGCCGCGTCGCGGGCGTCGGCCAGGTGCAGCTGTTCGGCGCCGAATACGCGATGCGGATCTGGCTCGATCCCGACAAGCTGGCCAAGTACAATCTGATGCCCGGCGACGTCACCACCGCGATCCAGGCCCAGAATACCCAGGTCACGGCCGGCCAGCTCGGCGGCCTGCCGGCCGTCGGCGGCCAGCAGCTCAATGCCACCATTACCTCGCAGAGCCGCCTGCAGACCGTCGAGCAGTTCAAGGACATCATCCTCCGCACCGCATCGACCGGCCAGACGGTCCGCATCGGCGACGTCGCGCGCGTCGAGCTCGGCTCGAAATCCTACGACTCCACGGCGCGCTACAACGGCAAGCCCGCCGCCGGCATGGGCATCAGCCTTGCCACCGGCGCCAACGCGGTTGCGACCTCCGAAGCGGTGAAGGCGCGCATCGCCCAGCTCACGGCGACCATGCCGGAGGGTCTTCGCGTCATCTACCCCTACGACACCACCCCGTTCGTGAAGCTGTCGATCGAGAAGGTGGTGCACACGCTGTTCGAGGCGATCGCTCTCGTCTTCGTGGTGATGTTCGTGTTCCTGCAGAGCTGGCGGGCGACCATCATCCCGACCATCGCGGTGCCGGTGGTGCTGCTCGGGACGTTCGGCGTGCTCTCGCTCGCCGGCTATTCGATCAACACGCTTACGATGTTCGCGATGGTGCTGGCGATCGGTCTCCTGGTCGACGATGCCATCGTCGTGGTCGAGAATGTCGAGCGCGTCATGGCCGAGGAGAAACTCGGCCCGCGCGAGGCGACCGAGAAATCGATGCGCGAGATCACCGGCGCGCTGGTCGGCATCGGCGTCGTGCTCTCGGCCGTGTTCATTCCGATGGCGTTCTTCAACGGTTCGGTCGGGATCATCTACCGGCAGTTCGCGCTCACCATCGTCACGGCGATGCTGCTCTCGGTGCTGGTGGCGCTGGTGCTGACGCCGGCCTTGTGCGCCACGATCCTGAAGCCGCCTAGAGATCACGGTGCGCAGCGCGGCTTCTTCGGGCTGTTCAACCGCGGCTTCGACCGCATGGCCGATGGCTATCAGCGCACCGCGGGCGCCGCGATCAAGCGGATCACGGCAGTGATCATCGCCTTCGCGGCCATTGTCGCCAGCATGGTGTTCCTGTTCCAGCGGTTGCCAAGCTCGTTCCTGCCCGAAGAGGACCAGGGCACGGTTATCACCCTGATCCAGCTGCCGGTCGGCGCAACCGCCACCCGCACGCTCGATGTCATCAAGCAGGTCGAGCGACAGTATCTCGACAACGAGAAGGACGCCGTGCAGGGCGTGTTCGCGGTCAGCGGCTACAGCTTCTCGGGCCAGGGCCAGAACGTCGCTCTTGCCTTCGTCAGCCTGAAGCCGTTCGACGAACGCAAGGACGCGGCGGCTTCGGCGCAGGCCGTGGTCGGCCGCGCCATGGGTGCGTTCGCAAAGATCCGCGACGCGATGGTGTTTGCGGTGCTGCCGCCCTCGATCCCCGGCTTCGGCAATGCCGGCGGCTTCGACGTCTATCTCCAGGATACCGGCGGTGGCGGTCACGACGCGCTGATCCAGGCGCGCAACCAATTGCTCGGCCAACTCGCGGCCGACAAGCGCGTGGCGCAGACGCGGCCGAACGGCCAGGACGACACGCCGCAATTCAACCTCGACGTCGACCAGGCCAAGGCCACGGCGCTCGGCGTGAGCCTCAGCGATCTCAACACCACGCTGTCGGCGGCGTGGGGCGGCGCCTATGTCAACGACTTCATCGATCGCGGTCGCGTCAAGCAGGTCTATGTCCAGAGCGACGCGCCGTTCCGCATGGATACCAGCGACATCGGCCGCTGGTACGTCCGCAACGCCTCGGGCTCCATGGTGCCGTTCTCGGCGCTTGCCACCAATCGCTGGAGCTTCGGCTCGCCGCGGCTCGAGCGCTACAACGGCGTTGCCGCCGTCGAGCTCCAGGGGCAGGCGGGGCAGGGCATCAGTTCGGGCGTCGCCATGCAGGCGGTGGAAGAGCAGATGGCGAAGCTGCCCAAGGGCTACGGCCACGAATGGACCGGATTGTCGTTCCAGGAGCGGCTGACCGGCAGCCAGACGCTGTATCTCTATTCGATCTCGCTGCTGATCGTCTTCCTCAGCCTCGCCGCGCTCTACGAGAGCTGGTCGGTGCCGCTCGCGGTGATGCTGACGGTGCCGATCGGCGTGCTCGGCGCACTGCTCGGGGCAACGTTCTTCAGCCAGGCCAACGACGTCTATTTCCAGGTCGGCCTGCTCACCACGATCGGTCTTGCCTCGAAGAACGCGATCCTGATCGTCGAGTTCGCGCTGGAGCAGATCGCGGCCGGCCGCAGCCTCGTGGATGCCACGCTGCACGCGGCGCGTCAGCGTCTCCGCCCGATCCTGATGACGTCGCTCGCGTTCATCCTCGGCGTGCTGCCTTTGGCGGTGGCGACGGGCGCGGGCTCTGCCAGCCAGAATGCGGTCGGCATCGGGGTCGCCGGCGGCATGATCGCGGCGACCGGTCTCGGCATCTTCTTCGTGCCGGCGCTGTTCGTGCTGGTGAAGCGGATATTTCCGGGCGCTCGGGCGGACACGGCCGCCTCGCAGCCTCGCGCGGTCGCGGAGCCCGCTGAGTAGCGAGCGCTGAGTCCGGGCGGCGCGTGCGCCACCCGGATCCGGTCTGACGAGCTACAACGTCATCTGCATCGGTTCGGCATAATAGCGGAAGCCGTCGCCGGCCTTGGCGACATGGCCGTAGCCCGGCCAGGCGAAGTGATACGACATCACTGGGATCTTGTTGGCCGCGAGCATGGTGAGCAGTTTTACGCGCGACTCGGCCGCCTGCTTCGGGTCGGTGTCGTAGGAGAATTCCATCCGCGGCCGCTCCAGCAGCAGCACCGAATGGTGCGAGAGGTCGCCGAGGAACGCGAAGGACTTGCCGGCCGACGAGACCATGAAGATGGTGTGACCGACGGTATGGCCGGGCGCGGAAATCGCCTGAATGCCGGGCAGGAATTCCTGGCCGTCCTTGAAGAACACGATGCGGTCGCGGACCGGCAGCAGGTTCTTGCGGGCGTGCACGACGAAGTCCTTGGCCGGGCTCCCCAGCTTGCCTTCATCGGTCCAGAAGTCGAAATCAGTCTGGGAGATGTAGATCTGCGCGTTCGGAAACAGCGGCTTGTTGTCGGCATCCACGATGCCGCCGATATGGTCGACATGCGCATGCGAGCAGACCACGGCATCGATGTCACCAGGCTTGATGCCGGCCTCCATCATGCTCTTCTGCTGCCGGCCGGTGGTGGGGCCGAACATCTTCGAACTGCCCATGCCGGTATCGAACAGGATGAGCTTGTCGCCGGTGTTCACGATCGGCGAGTTCTGCTCCAGCACGACGTTGTCCGGCGACAGGAAATTGTCGGCGAGCATCTTCTTCACCTCCTCCTTAGGAACGCCGGTGAAGGTCCCGGAGGGATCGCCGAGCGGCAGCGGTCCGTCGGAGACGACGGTCACTTCGGCATCGCCGAGCGTGAAGCGGTGCCAGTAGGGCGTCTGGGTGCCGAGCTTGGGCGCGCGTGCGAGCGCACTGCCGCCGAGCATCGCACTGGCGCCGAGGCCGGCGCCGAGGGAGAGCAGGGACCGGCGTGAAACATTGAATGTCATCGGTTTCCTCCAGTTTATGTTTTGATCCGCGCGATTTTTCGCGCGTGATGTTCGGCCTGAGGCCAGCAGCCGGATGCTGCGCCGGTTCAGACGAGCTCGCAAGTGGAATTGGTTTGCGGACGATCGCGTTTTGTCAAAGCTGAAAGAGCAATTCCGGCAGACGACAAAAGACGCCGTTGCCGACGTTCTCGTCGTCAGACGATCCAGCCGATTCTGCCGCAATGCAATCAATGATTGTGTCGCGATTGTGTCTGCTGACGGCGCGATGTGGGCGGCCGACAGAAATCTTTCTGTGTCATGATGGTGCTCGCTGCCACCTCACGCGATCCGCAGCGCGCGGTCGTTGGCTTCGGTCTCGGCAAAGCCCGCCTGCAGCACCTCCTCGCGCTTGTGGCGCAGATGCGCACGCAGGATGTGCGAGAGGCCGGCGCCGTCGCGCCGCTGCAGCGCGTTCAGGATCGCCTCGTGCTCCTTCACGGCGAACGCCCAGCGCTGCGGCGTCATCGGCGTGACATAGCGTGCGCGGCGGATGCGCGCGGTGACGGACGCGTAGAGCCCGGTCAGCGCGGGATTGTCGGCCGCGGCCACGATTGCCTCGTGGATGGCGCGGTTGCCGCGATAATACTGGATCAGGTCGCCCTCGCGATAATGCCGAACCATGTCGTCATGCGCGGCGGCGATCCGGCCGATCTCGGCATCGCTGATGCGCTCGCAGGCGAGCTCGCCGGCGAGGGCTTCGAGGCCCTGACAGACCTCGAACAGATCGCGCATGTCCTTGTCGGTCAGTTTTGCCGCGCGCGAGCCACGGTGGGGCAGGAGCTGCACGAGCCCTTCGGCGGCGAGCACCTTGAGCGCCTCGCGCAGCGGCGTGCGCGAGATCTGCAGCCGATCGCACAGCTCGCGCTCGGGAATCCGGGCACCCGGCGGGATTTCGCCGTCGAGCAGGATGGCGCGGATACGGCCGACGACCTCCTCGTGAAGCATGGGAGCGGCTCCGATTTGAATGCAAAAATGAAACTATCGACTGCCGATCGGAAGTTTCAGCTTGATAATCGCGAATTTTGCATTCAAAAATGTAAAAAACAAGAGGATATGAGGAAATGGACCACGCGGTGGAGGCGGATGACCTCGTTTTTGAATGCAATGACGGCATCGGGCGGATCACATTCAACCGTCCGCAGGCGCGCAACGCCTTCACCTTCGCCATGTACGAGCGCCTCGCGGCGGTCTGCGAGGAGGCCAACCGAGATCATTCGCTCAAGGTGCTGGTGCTGCGCGGGGCCGGCGACAAGGCCTTCGCCTCGGGCACGGACATCAACCAGTTCCGCGAATTCAAGACACCGCAGGACGCCATCGACTACGAGAACCGGATCGATCACGTGCTCACAACGCTTGAGCAGTGCCGGGTGCCGACCATCGCTGCGATCAACGGGTTCTGCACCGGGGGCGGGGCGGGCATCGCCGCGGCCTGCGACCTGCGCATCGGCACGAGAAGTGCAAAAATCGGATTTCCGATCGCCCGGACGCTCGGTAACTGCCTGTCGATGTCAAATGTCAGCCGTCTCACCGCGCTGATTGGTGCTGCCCGCGTCAAGGATCTGATCTTCACCGCGCGCCTCGTTGACGCCACCGAGGCTGCCAGCGTCGGGTTGCTCGGCGAGGTCGTCGACGACATCGCCGCGCTCGACAGACGCGCGGACGAGGTCGCCCGGCTGCTGGCCGGTCACGCGCCGCTGACCCTGACCGCGACCAAGCAGGCTGTCGCCCGCCTGCAGAAGCGGCTGACACGGGACGAGGGCGAAGACCTCATCCTGATGTGCTACACGAGCCAGGATTTTCGCGAAGGGCTCGATGCTTTCCTCAACAAGCGCGCGCCGCAGTGGCGCGGTCAATAGGACGCCCCGATGCAAAGCGATCGATCGCAATCCACCTCTCGCCGCTCGGGGCCGCTGGCCGGCCTCAAGGTCGTCGATCTCACCCACGTCATGGCCGGGCCAACCTGCACTTTGATGCTCGCCGACATGGGCGCCGACGTCATCAAGATCGAGAAATCGCCGAACGGCGACGACACCCGTCATTCGGTGCCGCCGAAGATCGGCGACGAGGCGGCCTCCTTCCTGATGATGAACCGCAACAAGCGCGGCATCGTGCTGGACCTGAAAACCGACGGAGGCAAGCGGGTGCTGCGGCAGCTGATTGCGGACGCCGACGTGCTGGTCGAGAACTTTGCGCCCGGCGCCATGGAACGGCTCGGCTTCGGTTACGAGGAGCTGCACAAGCAGCATCCGTCGCTGATCTACTGCTCGTTGTCGGGCTTCGGCCGCACCGGTCCTTACAAGCACCGCCGCGGGTTTGACCTCGTCGCGCAGGCCATGAGCGGCATCATGAGCTTTACCGGCGAGCGACCCGACGGGCCGCCGGTGAAGTGCGGCCCGCCGCTGTCCGACATCACCGCCGGCCTGCTCGCGAGCATGGGAATCCTGGCCGCCTATGCCCACCGCCTCAAGACCGGCGAAGGGCAGTGGGTCGAGACCTCGCTTTATGAGGCCGCTCTGGTGCAGACCTATTGGCAGTCGACGATCGCGCTGGCGGCAGGCACCGCGCCACGCGCGATGGGCTCGGCCCATCCGCTCAACGCGCCCTATCAGGCCTTCGAGGCCTCGGATGGCTGGCTCGTGGTCGGCGGCGCCAACAAGAAGCATTGGCTGTTGATGCTGGAAGCGCTTGGTGCGAGCGAGCTCGCCGCCGATCCGCGCTTCGTCACGGGGGCCGACCGCATGGCGAACCTGAAGCAGCTCGAAGCCATCCTGAGCGAGCGTTTCCGCACCAGGTCGCGGGCGCATTGGCTGGCGGCGCTGGACGAGAAGGGCGTGCCGTGCGGACCGGTGCATGACATGCTGGAGGCGCTCAGCGATCCGCAGACGCTGGCACGCGAGATGGTGGTCGAGGTCGAGCACTCCACCCTCGGCCCGGTGAAGACGATCGGGCTTCCCGTCAAATTTTCTCAGACCCCCGGGAAAGTGCGTACCGGCGCGCCGGTCTATGGTGAGCATACGCGCGAGGTTTTGGCCGAGCACGGGTTCGACCAGAAGCAGATCGAAGCGCTCGAAAAAGAAGGCGCGATCGTGCTGGGCTCAGGCAGGCGCGAGGAACGCGTCGCCTGACCGGACGTCGATACGACAAATAGAACAAGACATAAAAAGTTGGAGGAAATCATGGGTGGGACGTCGAAGCTTTTGTTGTCCGCGGCTGCGGCCGTACTCGCCGGCACCATGCCGGCGCTCAGCGCCTGGCAACCGCAAAAGCCGATCGAATTCGTGGCCACGGCGGGCCCGGGCGGCGGCACCGACAATCTCGCGCGTGCCGTGCAGAACATCATCACCAAGTACAAGCTGACCGAGCAGCCCATCGTCGTCGTCAACAAGGGCGGCGGCAGCGGCGCGGAAGGCTATGTCTACGGCAAGGCCTCCGCCGGCGACCCCTACAAGGTGATCTTCGGCACGTCGAACGCCTGGCAGCAGCCGCTCGTCTCCAAGGTCGCATTCAACTACACCGATCTCACGCCGATCGCGGCGATGGCGCAGGACGAGTTCCTGCTCTGGGTCAAGCAGGACGCGCCGTACAAAACGTCCGGCGACTATCTGAAGGCGGCCGCATCGGCTGAATTCAAAATGGGTGGCGCGCAGTCCAAGGACACCGACGAGGTGCTCACCCGCATGATCGAGAAGGCCGGCGGTATCAAGCTGACCTACATCCCCTTCAAGAGCGGCGCCGAGACCGCGGTGCAGCTCGCTGGCGGACACCTCGACTCTCACGTCAACAATCCCAGCGAAAGCCTCGGGCAATGGCGCGGCGGAACGCAGCGGCCGCTCTGCGTTTTCAGCCCGAAGCGGCTTCCGCAAGGCCCCAAGGTCACCGCGACCGAAGGCTGGAGCGACGTTCCGACCTGTGTCGAGCAGGGCCTCGATATCAAGCAATATGAGCAGCCGCGCACGGTGTGGCTGCCAGGCAAGGTCACGCCGGACCAGGCTGCGTTCTACATCGACCTGATGAAAAAGGTGCAGGCGACGCCGGAGTGGAAAGACTACATCGAGAAGACCTCCCAGGTCGACACGTTCCTGACCGGCGCCGAGTTCGACAAGTTCATCAAGGAGGACCTCGAGCACGTCAGGCAGGTTGCGGGCGAGCAGGGCTGGCTGGTCAAGTGAGGCGGGGCGCGCCACAAAGTCCGCTGTCGTTCCTGCGAACGCAGGGACCCATACCGCGTGATCTATCGAGGTATGCTGGTCGTCGTACCGAAATGGATTTGACGTCGAGACTTCGCCAAACTCCTCCCTGGGGTTTTGGGTCCCTGCGTTCGCAGGGACGACACCGAACGCTGGGGAAGTGCGCCATAGCCTGCCATTGTCCGACGCCGGAGCGGGGCTACCTATGATCTCGCGCCGCGCTCTCGAACTTGCGACTGCCGTGCTCACCGGCAGCTTTGGGGCGGCCGTCGTCGTCTCCAGCCTCGACAACGGCATCGGCTGGTCGAGCGCGGGCGTCGACGCCGGCACGTTTCCGTTCCTGACCGGCATCATCATCGTGCTCGGCAGCCTGTACAATCTGGTGCGGGGCGTGCTGCCGGCTGCGACACTGGCAAATGTTCCGATTGCGATCACGCCGATCGAGCTGCGCCGGCTGGCGGGCCTGTTCGTGCCGGCCGCCATCTTCGTCGCCGCGATCCCGCTGGTCGGGATGTATCTCGCCTCGGCCCTCTACATCTTCGCGGTGCTGGCGATCCCCCGACACCAGTCCGTGCCGCGTGCGTTGGCCATGGCGGGAGCAACGGCCCTCGCGCTCTATGTCGTGTTCGAGCGCATGTTCCAGGTAAGCCTGCCGCATGGTGCGCTGGCCGCCGCGTTCGGCTTCTGACGGAGAGGTCGATGGAAAACCTCCACGAACTCCTGCACGGCTTCACCATCGCGATCACCGTGCCGCATCTGGTCCTGATGGCGGTCGGCGTGCTGCTCGGCATCCTCGTCGGTGTGCTGCCGGGACTCGGCGCGCCCAACGGCGTGTCGCTGTTGCTCCCGCTGACCTTCGGAATGCAGCCGGTGTCGGCGATCATCCTGCTCTCCAGCATGTATTGGGGCGCGTTGTTCGGCGGCTCCGTGACCTCGATCCTGTTCAACATTCCCGGCGAGCCGTCGTCGGTCGCAACCACCTTCGACGGCTATCCCATGGCGCGCGACGGCCGGCCGACGACGGCGCTCG
>LNAP01000522.1_pt1 | contig 42832 bp, 45 predicted proteins | sample 602601 | NCBI WGS metagenome assembly LNAP01 (sample SAMN02440304, study PRJNA202911) | soil metagenome | biome: Subtropical and temperate rainforests or woodlands; isolation source: soil samples (1 kg each in a 20% v/v slurry with milli Q water) were... ...
GAAGGGGCCGATGTCGCCATCGTTTACCTGGAATCGCATGACGACGCCGAAGAAACAGGCCGCCATGTCGAGGCCGAAGGACGGCGCTGCCTACTCATCGCGGGCGATGTAAAAAACGCCACGTTCTGTTGTCAAGCGGTCGAACAAGTCGTCCAGGTTTTTGGAAAGCTGGATATTCTAGTCAACAATGCAGCATTTCAGGAGCATGCGGAATCGTTGCTGGATCTTACCGATGAACGCTTTGATGAAACCATGAGAACCAATATCTATGGATACTTCCACATGGCTCGTGCCGCCTTGCCCTACTTGAAAGAAGGCTCAAGCATCATTAACACGGGCTCGGTGACCGGCCTGCGGGGTCACCCGCAATTGCTCGACTACTCTACGACCAAAGGCGCTATCCACGCCTTTACCCTGTCACTGGCAGCGAATTTGGCCAAGAAAGGCATAAGAGTCAACGCGGTGGCCCCCGGCCCCGTCTGGACGCCGCTGAATCCGACCGACCAGCCCGCTGAAAAGATCAGAACCTTTGGCAGTAAAACAGCACTTGGGCGCCCTGCCCAACCTGAAGAACTCTCGCCCGCTTATGTGTTTTTGGCGTCTCCGATATGTGCCAGCTATATAACCGGCATTGTCCTACCCATCACGGGAAGTCCCGGCTAATTCAAGGCACGGTATTTGCTGGCAGCTATGCCGATGCAAAAAGCCGATGCATGTCATCCATGGAAAGCCGGTGTATTGCGACAGCAACATAGAACTTTGGCGCTGGTCAGCACGTTGTTGTTTTCACACAGCCTTAAAGAGAGAACAAAATGACAATAGGAACAATACTATTAATTATCTTGATCTTGCTGTTAATTGGCGCGTTTCCAAGCTGGCCTCATAGCCGTAGCTGGGGCTATGCGCCTACAGGCGGGTTAGGAGTTCTGCTCATTGTGGTCCTCATCCTGGTATTGCTAGGCTATATTTAGCTTCAGGCGCTGCATCGCAATCAGGGGAAGAGCCCGCATTCATTAAATTTATGTTCGCGCATAAATTGAGCAGACGAAAAAAACCGCCTAGAGAGTTGGAACTCTAGGCGATTTTCTAACCAATCAACTGCATTGGTAAATTCTGGCGCGGCTGGCAGGATTCGAACCCACGACCCCTTGGTTCGTAGCCAAGCCAGAGTATTAATTACCTTTTAATATCAACATCTTATAGTTCGGCGACCGTTGCAGTTTGCCGTACAGTGCCACACAACACTTAACAGGGTCCGGCAAAAACCCGGCAAGCGTCTGCGCGTCAGCACACTATCTAAACCACTAAATCGAAGCCAAACACTCACATTAGAGTAATGAGGTGATGGCGCGCATCTGTCTCAATACCACTTTCAAAGCTAAGGTCATTATGCCAATAACATCTGATGAACTACACGCTGAGAGTTTGAATTTACTGGGTGAGGTTTTATCCTACCTGAATCGACTACCCCTTGTGCCAGCAACATCAGAATTTATTTCTCGGATAAGGAGACATATGAGCGATCCCATCAGCGACAAATTGATTCAATTTGAAGCTGAACGCTCCGGTCGCGTCATTGATCCTGTTGGAAGGGTGATAGTAGAAGCCGTCTTGATTGGTGATCAACTTTCGCTTCGCATCCCATCGCCAGTACCGGACCAAATTGCTAATCTGGACGGTGTGCTGATCAGCTTGAGATTGGAAAGTACATCCACTGAAAGATAGGCTTAATTTAGTGAGTTCAACGCCCACCTATTATTTGTCTTACTGGCAAAAGACTCTACAGGTCTGTCCGGGCGTAGCGTATGCGTAACGCCCATCACTTTATGGGCGGCGACAGTGAGGGTGCACATTGCCACAGCAACGTGTACGCCGGATACCTGTAGCCGGTTCGCCAGCCTCATCGTTTGCCGCCCACCTCGCATCCCGTCCCGAGACGGCGAATATCCAATATGTCCATTTCTACCGTCGGCGTTCACTCGCTGTATACGCTTGTGCTCGAAAAATGCACAGCCGACCAATTGCCGTGCGCAATAAGCCGCAGAAACGTGAAAGTAGCGTACGCCCTAAATCTGGAGCGAGACAATGCGTCCCCTATTAGATAAGCCGATTTCAATTCGGATTTCGGAAGACGAACATGCTCGCTATTCACGCGCAGCTGCTTATCTGGGTACCAGCCTCTCCGAGTACCTGCGACTTCGATTAGTCAGTGTCGGTGATGACTATGTCGCCGACCAAATTGCACAACTTCGGTTGACCTTGCTGGATAACCTAAGCCCATCAGCGCAGATCGAGCAGACCCCCTTAATGCTGGAAATTCTCCTTCTATTGCGGCGAGTCAGTAAACCAGGTGATGTCGGAATGGTGCGTTCTGAGCTTTTAAGGCTGGGCCATACGCCCTGGTCTTCTTCCATCGAACACACCGAATAGCGCCACTATCCGGCAGGCCGATAAATGGCCTTCTCTTCTGCCCCGTGATCTACGGGGATTATCGGAGCCTCTAGATGCAAATGAAAGTCATGGTCGCCGCCATAGCGGCGACCTGCTTTGTCACGGGCTGCGGATTCACTCCAAAGAAGCCGCCTAAACCCGACGACAAAAAGCGTATTCCTGTGAACCTGGCAGCGCCTTATCCTCACCCTTGGCCACCACCCCGGCCTCTACAAGTCGCCACACAACCTAACCCGATGGAAGTTGCTATACAGCTGAATCAGGCCGGCCAACCCGAATTGCCGGTCGAATCTACCATTGGCAGCCGTAGAGTCGCCGACAAGTTGGTTGTCTCGACGTCGGAAAATGCGCCCGCTTCAAAAATCAACAGCGAAAGCTCTGAACTCGCACCGCTCTGGCCCGTAACGCTGGCGTTCAATAAAGCAGACTCGCTTGATAGCGATTCACAATTTGATGCGAGTCGTGTTCGTTTTGAGTGGCCTCGAAATGAAGCTAACACTTCGGCTGCAAAAGCGACTCAGAGCCAAGCTCCATCCATGCCAGAACGATCAGCCGTAGTCCCAATCAAGACCGTGACGCGTCATCTGGATTTCGCGCCGATTGACTCGCCTGCCGTCATTGACATGGAAGCGAATTTTGCACCGATAGGGGAAATGATTCATAGCGATATCAAACCCGTTGCTGGCGACACCGCCCCATCAGAGTCAGCGATAGCTGATGCAAGAAAAGCGATAGAAGCGGCATCGGAGCCCGAAGAAACCGCGACCGCATTGCCAGTGACGAATACCCCCGATCCGACGCCGTTGCCTGTCCTCCTCGCCTGGTCAGCACATAAAGGCATGGCGCTCAGCGATTTGATTCGCGAATGGGGCGCCAAGGAAGACTGGACAGTGGATTGGGGGAAAGAGACAACGGATTTCCGAATACAAGCGCCCTTGACAGTCGAAGCGCCAGATTTCCTCACTGCTGCGAACCACATTTTCAATATGTATCTGCGTGCCGGATATGAATTCATCCCCGTTGCCCATTCAAACCGGGTTCTGGTGATTACTGAACCTAAGGATTAAGAAAACATGACCAATCAACCCCATCGAGTCGCAACAGCACGCAGATTCGTTGTCTTGGCCGTTAGCCTAGCTGTTCTGTCTGGGTGTGCAGCCTATAAACGTATTGATGATGCACCTCACGTCGCCGAGGAAGCTTTCAAGATGGCCGTGGATCAAGCGACGGCGCAACGCGAGGGTAAAAACCTAATCAAGATGGTCGACGAGCCGTGGTTATCTACTCAGCCCATTAAAGCAGCACCGGCCAAGCTTGCGAAAATTCCAATTGACCGCGACTGCCGGGTGAAGTTGATTGCCGATGCTCCCTTGTCGTTGACCGATTTTGCCCAGATCGTAACCGCTGATTGCCGGTTGCCCGTACGAGTAAGTCAGGATGCATGGGCGGCGCTTGCTGGAGGCACGCTCAATACCTCTCAAGCCTCTGCCATGGGGGCATCAACAATTGTGCCATCGCTGAACCAACCAGGGGAGTTTCCCGCCGCATCGGGATCTAGCGGTCGAAACTTTGCATTCTCAACGAGTGGCGAGAAGAAAATCCAGCCGATTCGCTGGCTCGGCAAACCGCTTTCCGGTCTACTGGACGTAGTCACGGCGCAACTCGGTTTGTCTTGGTCTTACCGATCTGGCGCGATCGTGATCCACTACCTGGATACGAGGACGTACCGCGTCGCACTATCATCGGAGCTCGATTTCGAGAGCAACGTATCGAGCGGTGCAACATTGTCGACGGGCTCTTCGGGCGGTGTCGGCGCCAGTGCGAACGAAGCAACCAACGATTCGGCACAAAAAACCGTATTGAGCATCAAGTCCCGTTTCAGCGCTGATGTGCAAAGGTCAGTCGAAGCCATGCTAACGCCTGGTGTCGGTCAGCAGTCATTATCTCCCTCGATTGGCACACTTACGGTCACTGATACGCCAGATGTACTGGATCGAGTGGGCAAATACATTGCTGACACTAATGCCAGAATGAGCCGCCAGGCCATGATGTATGTAACGGTGGCCTCTGTCACGCTTTCCGACGCTGATAGTCTCGGCGTCAACTGGAACGCAGCATGGAACTCCATCTCGGGAAGCTTTGGTGCTGGCTTATCGAATGCATTCTCACCAATGGAGGGCGCATCCAGCTTAGGTTTTGGAATCCTGGACACAGCAACGGGACGTGCCGGACAGTTCTCAGGTACGCAAGCAATTCTAAGCGCACTTTCGAAACAAGGATCGGTGTCAATCATGCGTCAGCGCGGCGTCACGACTCAGCACCTGCAACCTACACCAATTCACCTGACCAATGAAGAGCAGTATGTGTGCGGTCGCAGCCAGACCAACACGGCACAAGTTGGCGCCACCGAATCGATTCAGATGTGCAGTGTGGTGACAGGCTTTGCCATGGATATTTTGCCTGACATTCATGGTCAGGAACTCACCCTGCAGTTCTCACTAAATATGAGTCCGCCGGCCAATATCCAACAAGTACCAGGCGATGCAGAAAAGCCCGTTTTCGCTGCGTCGGTTGATCGCCAAGTGTTTCTGCAAAGGGTAGGTATGCGATCGGGCCAAACGCTGGTGATCTCAGATTTCCAAGAGTCTAGTGAGGTGTCCAGCAAACAAGGCGTGGGCGGTACCTCAAATTGGATACCGACTGGTGGTGGCATGCGAGACAAAGCACGACGCGTCTTGGTCATCATCATTTCGCCTCGCATTATGCCTTCAACCCATGCGGCAACTAACGATGAAGTTTTCGTAGCTGCAGCGGCGTAGGAAATGAAACGATGCCGCTCTTTTTTATCGTACTCGCCCTCGTTGCAATACCGTTAATAGATACTAGCTTCGAGGTCGGCCGTTCATCTAACATCGAAACGCAAGTCAGCCAAGCCAGCGCACTTGGCGCAAATATGCTTGTTGTCCGTAACGCGCTCCAGGCGTTTGTACGAGAGAATCCCTCGGTAAACCGTGAAATTGCGTTAGCCGAGCTAGGTCTTCCCACCTGGTTCCATCCACAGTCGGACTTGCATACCTTAGTTGAGAGTGGCCGCGCCTATGTCTACTACACACCTGCGCAGCCTAAACCGGATCTTGCCTCGGCGCTAGGCATCGACCCTCCAGGCCTAACCGGCATCGCACACAATGCCCGGCTCATTTCGCCGAGGCTACAAACCATCACCCCCCTACCCCCGATCATTCCTGACCACAGCTTTGTGCTGGTGCTATAGGTCTGATCGACGGTGGGTAACAGAGGACCGGTCGAACAATGACCCCCACTATCACCCTTTTCAAGACTATCAAGGGGGTTACCCCCATCAAGGTCGGTCGCCGCATTTTTGTCAGCGGCCTGTTTTGGCAGGTATTGCCAAACGGCCAAAATTACAAGGATGAAGCACGCAAGATCGCGCGACGCGAACGTGAACTCACTGGCAAGGCCCTCGATGTCGTATTCCTTCGTCGGCACGTCGACGTGGTGCAAGCGGCGTTCGTTGTGCGCGGGGGCCGAGCCAGAAAAGGGACTGTCGCTCTCGCGGCCGTCGCCGCCGATGTGCTGGGGCCAACATTCATCGCAGCGTTCGCCCTGCCCGACGGTCGTTATGCACTGACCTCAGCCACAAATGATGCCATCGTTCCCGATTCTGATGGAGTGTATGAGTTAGACGAAGCCAAGAACCGTATCCTTGAGCTTTGGAATTCGCTATCGGGCAATGTCGGCAGCGCAGGTAGCTCGGATCTTCAAGTATATGCGCCTCCCGAGTTGTGGCCTGAAGCCAAGCCCATTTCGCTTATCGATCTCTTAAGCGGAGTCAAACATAAACATCGGCTACGCCAGCGGCCAGCGCTGGACTCCAAGGGCGCTCTAAGCTGGTTGATGTGGTTGTTACTCGCGGCGGCAGCGGTTGGCGGATGGGGACTATGGGAAGCGCACCAGTCCAAGCTTGCGAGGCAGGATGCTGCGATGCGCCAGTTGGCACTGGAGCAGTTGCGAGGGCCATCCGGTGCAAGCGTTTCAGAACTGGCCCTTATGCGACCTTGGACCAAGCAAGCGTCGGTTCACGATTTTGTCGATGTTTGCACGCGGTCTATTGGCGACGTGCCGGTCACACTGGACGGTTGGGTATTACTCAACGCTCAATGTAATGCCAAAGTCACCAACGCATCGTACGCCCGTACCGAGGGAAGAACGGTAATCGGTTTCGCGGAGCGGGCTGATGCATGGCAGCCTGGAGTCAGCGTGCAGTTTTCCAGCGATGGCGACTTGGGAACGCTCGAATGGCCCATGTCCATGCAACCTGCCGGGGATGAAGAGCTAGACGCTTTATCGGACAGGGCTAATTACTTTATGAGCTGGTGGCAGGCACGAATGGTGGATTTCGAGATGACTGCAATCCCATCGTCGATGGCCACCGGCTACATCCCTCCTAAGGACGCCACTGATCCAAGACTGACAAGGCCACACTGGAAAACGGCACGTTGGTCAATCAAATCCACACAACGTACACCCACCCATCTTTTGCAGGGATTCATGCAGGACGGGACTCGTGTGCAAGAACTTGAAATGGTCTTCGGATCCGAAGGACAAATGAATTGGAGCATCAAAGGTGAACTTTATGGTGAATAAGTACAACGCGCTGTCCATAATAGCGTTAGTCGTGTGCATTGCCACGCCGCTGGCCGCGCTAGCGAACACAGAGGGCAAATCGCATATAACAGTCAGCGATCTGGATGCAATTATGCAAGAGGAGATCGTTCTTAAAGCGAAGGCCGCCCGAGCCAAACAACGCGCAGAACTCGGTCAGTATGTTAGCGAGGCGCAAAGCGCCGGCGCGACAAGTTCAATCCTGCCCCAAGTGGCGTGGCGCCGTTCTACGGCTTCTGGATGGTTGGCCAAATTCATACTCATTGACGGGGCTTCGCTCATTGCGGGGGTCGGCGAGCGCCTACCAGGTAATTTTGTCATCGCGCAAATAGATGAACGCGGGGTCAAGCTAAAGCGTGACGGTGAAGTCATGGATTTGTCAGCAGCCTCCTCCAGCGCACAACGATCCACCGAGTCAGTAAGAGCTGATCCAGCACACCCAGGATCTTTCCGTCTTCCAGCCTTACAGTGAGAACACGATGAACGTTTTAGCAGAATTAAAGCTTTTCGAGAGTGAGTCTCTCCCAGAATTACCTGAGTTGCCTGAGGTGGCGGCGAGTTCAGCACAGAATCCGCCTGACCAGGCCTCATGTCCAGCCGCCTACGTCATTTTGAGCGCAATTGAAGGTCATGACTTCCATGCCACGCCAGCGGTAAGAGCTAAAGCAGCGCTAACGGATACAGGGATTCTATTTGTTGCTGAAGGCGCGACCAGTGATGTGCTGGTGCGAAGTTACATCGCCACACTGGACCGACGCAAGAACCTCTCAGATGGCAAGATGACTCCGTACACTGAGATTCGGACAGTGCCCTACACTGATATTCAGCGCCTGTACAGTGAGTCGGTCGATGGTGCCACTGGGTCGGCGATTGGATCTCGACGAACGGCCGAAGAAAGTCAGGTCACATCAATGGTCGCTGAAGCATCAGAAGAGCGATCAAGCGAAGTTTGGGTGGAAGTCTATGATGGAACAGCGGAGATTCACTACCGAATAGCGGGCGATGTTGAGCGTCGCTTTGCAGTAAAGCCTGACGTAGCCGAGCGGCTTATTCGTACGGTTGTTGATGCGATGAGCGAGGCTACCAGCGACCCGCATTATGATCCGACGCGGGATCAAACCGGACGCCTTGCTCAACGCTATATTGAAGGAACGGGTCTACATCGCGTACGAGTATCGACTGGCCCCACAGACGAAGGCCGCCCTTTCATGGCACTTCGCCTGCACTATGATTTGGGTGAACCCCGCTCATTGGTTGAACTCGGGTTCACTCCCGAACATGAAGCGATGTTCGAAAATACAAGTAATAGTTCCACGGGCATTGCCATATTGAGCGGATCGACCGGTCACGGAAAATCAACATCATTGGCTAACTACATCGGCTACCGACAAAAACGCGACAATTGCCGACGCAAGATCATATCGCTTGAGGATCCGCCTGAAATCCCAATTTTCGGCACCATACAAAAGGCGGTCCAACGTAAAGGATTGGACCGTCAAGCGGAAGGTCAAGCGTGGATTGCAGGCTTTGAAACGCTGATGCGCTGGAATCCTGACGAGATCATCGCGGGTGAGCTGCGTTTGCGTGAAACGATGGATGCGGCACTGAAATCGGCACTCACTGGCCACCTGACATGGGGAATGCTACACGCCGCTTCGGCGACATTGATACCGGCCCGCCTGCAAGAAGCCGGAATCGAATTAGGTTATTTGTGCGACCCGGAAATTTTCCGGCTCTTCTCCAATCAGAGCCTGGTAGCGCAATTGTGTCCTCACTGTTCCATCACCTATTCCAAAGGTCGGAACAACTTATCTATTGAGCTGACAAAGCGAATCGAGAAACATTGCACAGCCGATACGGTACGTATGCGCGGGCCGGGATGCGAGCACTGTTACCGCGGCGTCCTTCGAATTCGAACGATATGCGCAGAAGTGTTGAACACAGATGAAGCTCAACTTTCTGTGTTTCGACAAGGGGGAGCTCGAGCGCTGCGACGTTATTGGGTGCGCGAACAAGGTGGCCTTACGAAGACGGTACACATGATCGACAAAATCAATGCAGGGCTAATCGATCCCGTCGACGCGGAACGGGTCGTATCGCCATTGAATGCCGATGATCCTCTTTGGGAGTAGTGAAGGTGAACGCAATTTTACCCATCTTCAAGATCTGGTTACGACAGAATGCCTTCAAACGTGATCAACGTATCGACTTCTATCGTGCTATGTACCTTTACCAACGCGCCGGCGCCCGAAAGCTTGAAGCGTTACGCAAGCTTAGTGAGACCTACAGTACGCACCTTTCAGCCAAGCAAAAACTTGGCAATAAGTTGTTCAGAATGTTGGGTGCTAAACGGCAGACTTTCCGTCCTGCCATCGCAGCAGTGGCGGAAACAGGCTTGCTACATAGCAATCTCTCTCTAGCTGACGCTCTTAAACACTGGGTGCCTTCTGCAGAGCGAGCCATTCTTGCAGCAGGTGAAAGCTCCGGCAACCTAGTCGGCGCCTTTGAAATGGCGGGGCGTTTCGCTCGGCGGCAAGGGGGGATGTGGTCACATATAGTCAGTGCCTTTGCCTACCCATTGCTGTTGAACGCGGGTGTAATGACTATTCTGTATGTCGTTGCCGGTGTAATGGTACCCACTATGGAAGTCAGCGGGTTAGCAACATTTTCACCATTGACGCAATTTGTTCTTTGGATGGCCAACTTGGTCTACGAACATTGGTATCTGGCAATTGCCCTACCTGTTTTATTCATCATTGCTGTAATTTCCTCGCTGGGCCGTTGGAAAGGTGCTTGGCGAATCAAAGCCGATCGTTTTCCGCCCTGGTCATTTTACCGTCGCATACACGGAGCGCTATTTCTCTACTCATACGCAGTGCTACAGAAAAGCGGCGTATCGGTCAGAGGGTCGCTAGCCAATCTTGCGGAGTCAGCAAATCCTTGGTTGAAGACCCGCATTAGCGCAGCCATCTATGGCGTTCGCCAAGGTTGGGACATCGGCAGGTCTTTTCGAAATGCCGGTCATGGCTTCCCGGATTGGGAAGCCTTACCGGTCATGGAAAGCATCAGCTCCCTGTCCGGTGCTTCCGATGCTCTGATTGAGTATGCGGAAAACTGGTTGGAGGATACGAGCAAATACATCGAAAGGTTCACGCAGCGTATCAACGCACTCATGCGCGTTTGGGTCCTTATTTGGGTTGGCCTCTTGGCCAACACCATCCTTGAAATTATCTCTACATCATTCAGATAAAAGGTTAATCATGAAAGTTCTTCATCATCTCACGCCGCGCAATCAAAGCCAGCAATCCCTTCAGCGCGGCTTTTACATTGGCCCAGCCATTGCAACGATCTTCATCGTGCTAGTCGTTTCACTCGCCTCCTATGGAATTTTTCAATACATCAAGAATACCTATACCGTCTACATTGAAAACACCAATCTCATGGCCGTCGTCAGTGGCGCAAAGTCCCTCAAGACAGGCGGCTCATATGCAAACGTAGATAACGCGGCCTTACAACGTATCAAAGCATTTGGAAGTATGACGGGCTCGTCGCCAGGCGGCACCGTTCGTAACAGTTGGGACGGTACGGTCGTCGTCTCGGGCACTGTCAGCCAACTAAGCATTCAATACAACGGCGTCGCAGCATCCGCATGTGATAGCTTTTTGGCCAAAGCGGCAAGCACCGGCGAATTTGCAGCGCCACTACCTACATGCAACGAATCCACCGCGGCCGACCTGACCTTCATCGCATACTGATGAGCACCGCTTCGTTATCAGCGTTGCCATTCATCGACATCGTATTGGGCCACGACTTTTGCGACGTGAAAATCGAAGGTCCAAATCTGACACGTGTAGTTGATGTGCAAGAGGACTATGCAGAAGACGTCGAGGCGCTTCGAGGACTGTGCCACCGCCATGCAACCGAGGGGCCAGAATTCACAGTGCAGCACGACTCCCTGAGGTTTAGGGTGACGACAATGCAGCAGGACTCCGGCCCCATATGGTTTCTATCGCGCATCGATGCGCAGGTACGGCCACTCAGCGAGTTACCACTGCCCCGTGACTTCGTAGCGTTCGCCATGCGGCCAAGATTGCAAGGTCTACTGCTTGTCACCGGGGGGTTCGGCGCAGGCAAAACGACGGCGGCCTCAAGTCTATTTTGTCATCGGATCGCCGCCCTGGGCGGCACCGGGGTAGCACTCGAAGACCCCAGCGGCGAAGTCAGAATGAATGGCCGCCATGGAGATGGAAGAGTTATTCAGATTCCCGTCTCTCGAAAGACGGGCGGGTATCACGCGGCCCTGCAATTAGTCCGCCGCTCCCGAGCGGACTTCATCTTGATCGGGGAAATTCGGGATGCCACCACGGCCATAGAGGCTCAGGACATCGCCAATACTGACATGCCGGCCATCGCAACCATGCATGCCTCCTCGATCGAAGAGGCGTTCGATAAGTACCAATCGTATTTGCGCGGCGAACATGCCAGCACCTCAGAGGCCAATGCTCGCCTGGCCATGTCAGTGGCCGGTATTGTTCACCTGACAAAGGAATACGTTCCGGTACCAGGTGGCCAAGCAATTGCTCGTTATGTACCGCGCTCTCTGGTGCTGGATCGAAACGACCCGAATTGCATAGGCACGATTGGAAAGATTCGGGACGGCAATTTCGTCGGCCTCAATGATGACATCGACTCTCAGGCCGCACGTCGCTTTCGCGGAACATAACGCTACTAAGTTCAGATTTGGGCAAAATCCATGAATAGAGTCAATAATATTTTTACCGTTGCCCGGCTCTCCCGTGGCGACACGCACAAAGAAGCAGGTTTTGGTGTTGGTTCCCTCCTTGGAGGGTTGGCGATCGTACTGTTGCTCTACCAGGGCTTCGAACCGATGCTTGCCCGCCACCGAGCCACACCCACCGTCAATGAAGCGGCAGCGCATATGGATAAAGTAAGCCTCGCCGCCGCGCAATACGTCAAGGATCATTACTCAGATCTCACCTCATCCTTGGCGTTGAATGGCGGTGCACGCACCATAACGCTCGCGACCCTCAAGGATTCTGGGTATTTAAGCCCAACCTTGGCTGATAGGAATCCATACGGTCAGGCTTACACACTACGCGTACGGTACGCCACACAAGGCTCAGGCTCAAACACGCGTAACGTACTTGAACCGCTTGTCGTTACAGAGGGGGGACGACCGATCGCAGACAATGAGCTGCTGCGCATCGCGGGCAAACTTAACGCGGGCGGCACAATCCGTTCGAACAGTCCGAATATTGCGATTGGTAATAGCGGAGGCTGGGAAGCCGCTTTAGCAAATTACGGAGGTTCGCCTGGTGCGGGTCATTTAGCAGTGGGGATGTTCTTCAGTGATGCAGGCATGATTGCTGATTACTTGTATAGAAAGCAGGTGCCCGGTCGACCGGAAGTCAATCAAATGAATACTGCCATCGACATGGAGCAAAACGCCATTACCGATGTCTCATCCATTCAAACTGGTGAGGCTCATTTGACCCGGATCGTCACCGAAGCCAGCGTTTGCGCGCCGGCCGGAGCCATAGCGCGTAACAGCGTTGGCAACCCCATGGTCTGCCAAGGTGGGCAATGGACCCAAACCGCCACCCTCAATTGGTTACCCAACCAAGGCCAGCGAATGCAAATCACGGCGGCCAACGGCCAATCGATGTGGCTCCAAAATCTAAATGGTAAGTTTCGCTGGGTGGACAGCAACTGGACTAAAGAATTGGCCAGTGTTGATCAGGCGGGGAATCTCAGGGCCGCCGGTCGCGTTTCTGTCGGCGAGTATCTGCATATAGAAGGCAGAGCGACAGAAAATGCGGCCTGTCCGGTAAATGGATTAATTGGCGTCACTACGGTGGGCGTTATCCTTTCTTGCCAATCTCGGGTATGGAAAAGCTCAACGCCGAACAATGTAGGAAAGTGGTCAAACGTAACGGGGTCGCGCTCGGCAAGCACAGCCTATAGAAATGGCAGCCGACTTCTTGCGGTCATGGCTACAGTACGGCCCGGGGAGCGCTCAACAGGAACTTATTGTGTTGATGCAAACTGCGTCCAGGTTGGCGACGGTGACTGGCACAACCGATGGCCTTTGTTTTTTATCGTTCCCCCCAATAGCACTTACTCGATCAATGCCGGCGTTTTAGTCTGGCACGAGTTGTACCTTAGTTAAATTTGTGAATGATTAAGCCGAGCGTAGAAACACACAGCCTGCGCTGATCGTCAACTATGTTTCTACTGCATCGATTAAATCCTCTGGCTAGTTGGCCAGGCTGAAGCCTTATCCCCATCAGCGCTCTACGTTTTAACGCCCTACTCGCCTGTGGTCGCATTTGTACTCGGTGATTTAGGGCCAGGTTTAACCCATCCGATTTAGGCAGGTAAATACACTGCGCTATCTCCGCAGACTGCAAATGCATGCCTGTGGCTATTTGATTTTTATATGGATGTTCGCTCTGAATTGAGCCAGTGACTCCAGCAACAACCAATCTATTTTTCCTAGGATCGAATAATGACTTTCGGATCTCGCGGTCGACTATTGTGCGCGCTCAGTTTAGTGATCGCCATATTCACATTCTCATCTGTGTCATCAACTCAAGCACAGACTGCAAACGGCTCACTCTATACAGGTACTGTCCGTTTAGCTTGCGAAGCGTTGCTGTGCTTATCTTCCAGTGCCGGGGGACCGGATTGCAATCCGGCGCTCTCTTACTTTTACGGCATCAAAGAAAGAAAACTCTCCGATACTCTCGATGCGCGACATAGCTTCCTTCAACAATGTCCGGATGCCTCGCTCACCCCGCAAATGGCTTCTCTTGCTCGCGCCATTTCACGTGGCGCAGGGCGTTGCGATGCGGCGGCATTTAACCGAGCCCTTGGAACCGTACACATCGATCGTTTTGGTAAGGAATCGGTTCGAATCAGCAACAAGGCCCCCACATACTGCAATGCGTATGTTCACCATGAATACACAGATTTGGCGGGTTTGACACCGCGCTATGTGGGCACTGTCGAAGAAGGGGGATACTGGGTCGAACCCAAGAACTACGACGCTGAACTGATCAAGTATCAGGCCGAGCTTGAAGCCCGAAAGAAGGCAGAAGAGCGTGAGCAAGACCGTGAAGGTCACGACAGTGGTAGCTGGTAAGAGCACGCAGTCATGATGGAATTTCTCGAACTCGCTAAAGTGTGTGCTCCCGATATTCACGAAACCACACTGGTTGCCGTAGTGCGGCACGAATCGGGCTTTAACCCCTTGATCATTAATGTCAATGGAAAGCCCGGGCGCCAGATTCGCCCCAAGACACGCGAACAGGCAATTGAAGCAGCGCGCAACCTTCTTACTAAGAAGGCAAGCTTCGATGCCGGCTATGGCCAAATCAATAGTGCCAATTGGAAGTGGCTAGGGATCACGCCCGAAACCGCATTCGATCCGTGTACCAATCTGCGCGCGGCACAAAGCGTTCTGGTTGATTGTTATGAACGCGCGAACAAGAATCTCGATGGGCCAGCTGCCCTGTATGCGGCGCTAAGCTGCTACAACACTGGCAATTTCACCTACGGATTGAAAAATGGCTATGTCCGGAAGGTTTTGGCAGGCGCGGGAATCACGGTGCCGGCACTGCCCGGAGTAACCCCTGGCGCAAAGGCCACTACGAGAACCCAACGGTCGACGGCAACCCATACCACCCCAATAAGACCTGCCAACAAGGAAGCGTTAGAGCAGAGCAAGAAAGACGCGTTCCCCCAGTCCCCTCCCGATGCGTTCGCTCGACCTCGCCCAGATGCCTTCGCACAACCTCGTCCCGATGCCTTCGCACAGCCTCGCCCTGATGCGTTCGCACAGCCTTATGCAACACGCAGCTCGGTGGGCTCGATCATCTACCACCCCCGCGCTCAACCTTAAGTTTTTCTGCTGACTAATTGAACCCCCAGCGGGTTGTTAGCGCGACCCCTCTCTCTATTTTTATATCTCGCCGACCGAACATGTTTTGGTGCCGGCGTTTTTCTTGAGGTATCTGATGTCCAACCAAGCAACCCTAAATCACATTACTGACAATACAAGCAACCGCTATTGGTACATGCTCATCGCATTGGCAATTGCCTGCGCACTGCTCCTGATGCCAGGATTAAGCCTGGCACAGGCCGCCGGTGGCCTAGAAAAGGGAACCAATGCCGCAGAACAATTCAGAGAGTGGCTCTGGCTCATCATTCCGATCGCCTGCACGATCGCAGGTCTGATATTGGCCTTCATGTATTCGGCCGACCTCATCCGCAAAGATACGCTCTGGCAATGGGGCGGAGGTGTGTTCTTTGGAGGAATTCTGGTCGGAGCGATTATTAAATTGTTCTTCTCATGACTAAGAGTTCCACCAAGCCTGCTTCGTCAGTAACCACGATTGAACCCAGGCCCATCGACCCTGACCATGTACCGTTATTCAAAGGTGCAACGCGCGTGGCCACGATCAAAGGTGGCGTACCAGTTAGAGCATTCATCATCATGGTCGTGGGGGTTGGCTGGCTCGCCATGTTCAACATCTACTTCCTGGGCCTGGTCGCCGTGTTCTATCCGATCATGGCCCTGGTCAGCCGCAACGATGACCGTGCGTTCTGGACCCTGGAGCTCTGGGCGCGAACCAAACTCCTCGCACGGAACAAGCGCTACTGGAATGCCATTTCCTTTACGCCCACGCCCTACCATCGTCGACGAGCATGGTGTCGACACAAGGACTGCTAAAGACACATGAATCAACACGCTGAAATTGCCCGCCCAGTTTGGGAACCGCCCGTTGCCAAGCACGTGCCGTACTCCCACAACGTTACACCGTCCATCATTAGCACCAAGTCGCTCGAGTACCTGTCGGTGTGGCGAATAGGGGGTCGAACCTTCGAAGGATTCTCCAAGTCCGATTGGGCAAGTTGGCGAAACGAGCTCAACAATCTCTTGCGGGGCCTTCCTACCGGTTTCGGCTTATATCGACATTTAGTACGTCGCCACGTTTACGAATACCCAGAAAGCGATTATCCCGACTGGTTCTCGCGCGAACACGACAAAGCCTATCGCAAGCAGTTCGAAGGGCAGCCGCCGATGATCAACGAGATGTACCTGACAGTCAGCGTTCGACTGATGGTCGATTCATCGATGAAGTTGTTCTCTCGACTGGAGAAACGTACAGCCAAGGATGTACGGCGATGGCAGGAACACGCAATATCGCAACTTAACGATATCAATCGAAAACTTCAAGCAGGATTGAAGCGTTATGACGGTGAGCTGCTGGGTATCGTCGAGCGCAATGGCAAGCGATTCACCGAGGCGGGCGAATTTCTGGGCTTCTTGTTAAACGGCACTTGGGAACCCGTACCGTTGCTTCGGACTCGGCTATGTGACTATCTGCCCCGAGCCCGGCCGTTCTTTTCTGTTCACGGCCCTCAAGGCGAGCTGAGCGGTACGACCATATCACGCCGCTTTGCCATGATTGAGGTACGGGACTATCCGTCAGAGAATCGACCCGGCCACTTGAATGACTTGCTCACGTTGCCGTTTGAGTACGTGCTTACCGATTCATTCGCATCGATGTCCAAAGCGGACGGCCGCGACGCACTTGCACGACAACGCCGTTGGCTAAGTGATTCGGGCGATGATTCCCGAACACAGATAGTTGAACTGAACCAGGCCTTGGATGACCTTGCTGCCGGAAAATTCGTCATGGGCGAACATCATTGCACCATGATGGTATTTGGCGAGGACGGCGAAAAAACGCTGCGAAACGCCGAAGACGCCTTGGGAGTGCTTAGCAGCAATGAGGTAATTGGTCATGTCGTGGATCGTGCATCGGTAGCCGCGTGGCGCGCCCAGTTGCCATGCAATTGGTCCTGGCGTCCTCGGCCAGCGGTCATTACGTCGCAGAACTTCTTGAGTTTTTGCAGCTTGCACAACTACCTGTTTGGCAAACCGGCCGGCAACCCTTGGGGCCCCGCCGTCACGATGCTCAAGACCAATAGCGGCACGCCCTACTTCGCCAATTTCCATTCGTCGTTGGACGAGGTGGATGAAACCGGCAAGCGACGTTTGGGCAACACGATGATCATCGGACAGTCGGGTACAGGTAAGACCGTAATCCTGGGCCACAAATTAACGCAAGCACGCAAGTTCGGACTCACCGGGGTAGTCTTCGACAAGGACCAAGGATTGAGGGTCACAGTCGAAGCCCTAGGTGGAAAGTATTCCGTACTCGAACTGGGGCGGCGGACCGGTTGGAATTATCTGCAGCTGCCGCCAACTAAGCGTCATGTGGCTTTTATGTACCGATTTACGACCCAGCTGGCGCACCAAGGAGACAAGGCGGCGACGTTGCGCGAGCAGCGGGCCATCTCTGAGGCCATCGATCAGCTGACCCAGTACGTCGAGCTTCCGAACCGCAGGCTGACCACCCTTTTAGGATTTTTACCCAACGTTCCGGGCGAATCAGGCGAACTAAGCCTGCGCGAGCGCTTGCAACGGTGGTGCGAGGGGCATGAGCTCGGCTGGGTCTTTGATAACCCGACTGACGAGCTTAACCTCGCCGATAACGACCTCTTCGGGTTCGACATTACCGAGTTCCTAGAAGAGGGCCCAGTACGCGACGCAGGGCTAACTTACCTTATCTATCGGACCGAGGGAATGATTGACGGACGCCGATTTGCCTACGTCTTTGATGAAGTTCAACACGCTTTGAAAGTACCTTACTTTCAAGAATTGGCACAAAACAAGTCTCGCACCATTCGAAAGCAGAACGGTGTTTTCATCTTCGCCACCCAGGAGCCCGAAGCCCTTCTGGAAAACCCGGTGGGTAAATCGCTGGTTCAACAATCCGCGACAGCCTTTTACCTACCGAACATGAAAGCCACTGAAGAGGATTATGTCGGCGGCTTCAAATTGAATCAGGCCGAGTTTGAGCTTATCAAGGAGCTAGGCGAGTTCAGTCGTAAGTTCGTCATCAAACAAGGCGAGGCGGTGGTCACGGCCACGCTGGACTTGACCACTTGCCCTGATTCCTTGCTCGTATTTTCCGGTTCCGAAGACGTTGCGGCACTCGCGGAGGAGGCACGTCTTGAAGTCGGGCCAGATCCGCAGCAATGGGTACCACTTTATTGTCAAAAGGTCCGCGAAATGGACCAGAAATCACCCTAGGAAATATTCTATGTTCTTGTTAAAACGCCTTCGTTCTCTTGCATTTGCTGTATTGTTTGCACCGTCTCTATCGGTTCATGCGCAGATCCCGGTAACAGACGGAGCCAGTATTGCGGCTCGCGCCGCTCAACACGTTGAGTCACTGGCCAAGTATTTGGAGCAGATCACCACGCTCAAGGCCCAACTAGAAAGCGCCAACAGGCAATTCGAGGCGCTAACAGGAACACGTAACCTCGGTGACATCCTGAATAATCCTGCCATAAGAAATTCACTGCCTCAGGACGTCCGAGCGATCCTCAACAGTAGCGAGGATAGTTTGGGATCGATACAGCATTCGGTTAAAAGAATACGCGACGAGGAACGTCTGACGGCCGACTTTTCTATTGACAATCAAGCTCTGACACGACGTATCGAAAACCTCGGCATGCGCAGTAAAGCGCTTTTGGAGCAGGGGCAAGAAGGTATGGAAGGTCGGATAAAGCAGCTTGACCAACTGCAGACTCAAATCAACTTGGCGGTTGATCCAAAAGCGATTGCTGATCTGCAAGCGCGTCTCCTGGTAGAACAGGCCAACATCCAGGCGGACCAAATGCGAGCGGACTTATTAAGCCGCCAAATTGAATCGGAAAAATATCTCATAGAACAGCAAGCTTCCGTATTTGTCCGCCAAAGTTCCTTGAGTGTCGACGCCATCCGTGCCCCTTTACCCAACATCCGCTAATACCATGACAGACAGGAAAATCATATTCCAGTCGCACTTCACTGGCTCAGGCTCGGGCCAGCGATGCTGGCAATTTGCACGTTCAACCGCCCTGCTCGGACTATCCCTGACTATTTTTTTTGCAGGGGTAGCCGCTTGTGGCTTAGTTGTATGGCTTGCCTTCATAAGCAACTTCGAAGGTTTGGCTGTTCTACCTGCCACGCGTATAAAGAACATGGCATTGGAAATCTCGGAAGTACTTCATTGGTTTCCAGTCAGTGCTTACAGCATGGCCATGACGTTTAATCTGGACCGAATAGTGAAACGCCATCGTCGTCGCCCCAATTAGCATTAGCGCTGTTTCTAAAGAGCGGCCTTTCATCAGGAACTTGACATGGCATCAGCCCCAATCGCTCGGCTATCAAGCCTGGGCGAGATTGTTCAATGGCTAGATCAAATGCTTGAAGACATGTTGCTCGTCGGCCTGGCTGGCAATGTGGAGCGCATCACATCAGGGATTTGGCCTTTACTCGAAATAGGCGTTTCGATCGGCCTATTAATCTATGGTTATCTTATTGCCACACAACAAATCCCCACCCCTTTTGGCAAAGCAATGGGCCACATCGCCAAGATTGCGCTTGTCGTCGGATTATTGGAGGCGGGGGGCTTTTATCAAACCCATATTATGGGAGCAATGCTGGCGTTACCCGACGGCTTCATGCAGCTCATTACCGGCAGCCCGGACAATGCACGTGATTGGCTGGCCGAGTTTCATAACTCGGGCCTGGAGACCGCAACCCGAGTCGATGAACGTGCACCCAGCTTATTGTCAGATATAGGACGAACCGTGCTGTTCGCCTTAGTGGCCCTTATCATTGTGCTCATGTATACGTTGGTGACCGTACTGGGTCTACTGCTTATGGCCGTTGCCAAAGCGGGCATGGCCCTGATGATTATGATCGGTCCGATTTTCATTGCTACTGCACTTTGGTCGCAGACGTTCGATTATTTCAAACGGTGGTTGCAGCAAACCGCTTATTTTGCTTTGTATGGGTTTCTCTTCACTCTGGTTTTCAGCCTTGTGATGGGAATGCTCACCCATATCCAAGCCATTATTTACTATATGGTCGACTCTGAAGAGATCAATATTTTTCAGATCATGGCTGTGATTATTCTTGCCATCTTTGTCTCGATTTTTCTGATGAAATTGCCATCGGTGATTCTTTCTAAAACGACTGGGGGTACATCAATTGATATGCCATTTTTAGGTCGGATATAGCTTCACTAAACCACTGTACATCCACACAGATTCAGGTTACATTTAGACCAACAACGTAGGACATGGAATGACCCTGAATCTGTGCCCTCCAGGAGCGCTTATGACTGACCCAACTTTTAAGCCTTTTTGGCCTCGCGAACATGTAGGCATTGGAGAAAATCCAAAGCCGATTGACCTTGCCAAACCCGATCCGGAAGCTGCGGCACTGGCGGAAAAGCTGCAGAAAGTGCCCATGAACTTCGCCTTCGGCAAGATTGCGCTGTTCATCGGCAAGTGGGTCGTACGCCCCTTCATCTGGTGGCCTGTCAAGTTCTTCGCTCTTGCCATTGTGAAAGTGATGGCCATGAGTCAACCCACGCGACAACATCGCGAATTCGAAGAGCGGCGCGAGCAAGCATTGTTAAGTGGGGACGAAATTTGATTGCTAGTTCTTTGATCTTCTCTGTCTGACCCAGCCTTTAAGCCTTTTTGGCCTCGCGAACAAGTAGGGCTTTGTTGATAGGCCAAATCCGATTGACTTCGGCAAACCCGATGCGAAAGCAGCTGCGCCGGCTTCAACAGTTCTTACATGCCAGTAATACATTAGAGTTTAGCGGCTAAACCCACAGCCTAAACGCCAACGACCGATTAGACGGTCTGGCCGCCACATCCGGCTGCCAATCGATTCTTCTTAAGCCCTTTTTGACGAGCTCTCTTGTCAAAAGGGCTTTTGTCTTTTAGCGCGCTTGTACCTGCGCGACAGTTTTCTTCAATTTCCCTTTCATTCCAGCACCCACCCGTTCTCGTAATTAGCCGAGAGCGGAGCTTCGTGCGCCTTTTTCAGGATGTTCAATGTCTTCCGACGATCCCTATCTCTCGCTTGAAGATGAAATGGTACGCGCCCAAGGACTGGAGCGCGACTTTCTTGTTGAAATAATACGTTCTCGCCGGCTTGCATGGAGAGTATCCGTGTTCGCTGGTTTTCTGGTGATGTGTTCGGTCGTAGCCATAGCAACGTTGATGCCGATGAAGGAGCCTCCCGAACTCTATGTCGTTCGCGTGGACAATGCCTCAGGCACGATTGAGCATGTATCACAGTTGGGTAACGCTCAAGACGACTACGGCGAACGGTTGGCACGGTTCTTCATCAACCAGTATGTCCTGGCGTGCGAAAGCTACGACTGGTACACGATCCAACAGTCTTACAACCGTTGCGCTCTGTTCAGCAGTCCCGATGTCCAACGGACTTACTACGAGCGCTTCAAAGGCGAAAAGGCTTTGGACAAGGTCTATGGCCAGCATTCCCGCGTTCGAGTGGATGTTAGATCGATCACGTTGGGCCCGAATCAAAGCGCCACCGTGCGCTTTAGTCGCACCTTCGAGAACAACATGGGTCGAGCAGGCTCGGTCGAGAATCTAGTCGCCACATTAGGATATGGCTATATCAATGCCAACCTGTCCGAGGCGATCGGGCGGGAGAACCCGCTGGGCTTCCAGGTCCTTAGCTACGACACCGACGTTGAGGTCGTAGGACCATGACCATCGCAATGATCCTCGAATGGACAGGTGCCTTCCTAGGCTTGTCGGGCGCTGCCTTGCTCGCAACCCACCATCGCTACTGCGGCTGGGGCTTCCTCGCATTCCTAATTTCAAATTTGTGCTGGATCGGCTATGCCGTACTGACCGGCGCCTTTGGCCTGCTTGTAATGCAACTGGGATTCATGTTGACCAGTGCCGTAGGCTTTTTTCGTTGGGTGTTGCTACCGCCCGTTCCGTACTCCAAAAATAAGTGAGATGACCATGCAATCGACCAAAATCAAAGAGCTGACCGCCCGCCTGGAGCAAGCACATACCATGACCAATAGCCAACGCGTCGACCTGATCAAGGATCTGGAGCGATACGCGGCTCGTGATCTTTACGGCGCCGCGCGCTTGGCCAAGGATCATCTAAATAAAGATGCGGAACTGCGTTTGCCCACCGCACTACAAGCCGCCCCAATGTTGGCAAAGCACTTCGAAATGCGAATGGAGAAGGAACGACGGCCCGTCGACCTGCACTATGAGCAGGATAAGCAACTGCGCCAACCCGAAGCCGGCCGCCAGTATGTCGGCCCGGTCGTCGGCACCACCCCCAACTGTGTCGTCCAAATGGACAAGGAAACCGGCGATTTGATCGTGCATCCACGCTCGAGCCTTGTATGCTCCTATGAAGCCAGCGACAAAGACATGGACTTGGCGATCCGTTATCCGCAGGCGGCGATAGGCGGTGTTGGTCTTGTGACACGCATGGCCGAAGGCAACGAAGCGAGCTTGGCCCATGAAAACGCTCTGGGCCTGGGTGTCAAACAGGTAGATCGAGCCATGGAGATGGGTCAATGAGGCGGTTGAATTGGACTCGGTTTTTGCTAGCCGGTCTCCTGGCCGGCACGGCAGCGTGTTCGTGGGCATTGGATATTCCCAAAGCCTCGCCCAAGGACAAGCGAATTCGCACTACGCAATACGATCCAAACGATGTCATCAGGATACCCACGATGACGGGCGTGGTAACTCATATAGAACTGTCAGCTGACGAAAAATTTATTACCCATGCTTTTGGCGACAAGGAGGCGTACGACTTCAATCAGTTCGACCAACATCTTATATTGAAGCCTACTGCCCTACAGGCCAATACAAACTTGATCGTTATTACAAACAAGCGCAACTACGCTTTCCTTCTGGATCACGTAGCAGAAGGAAGCGGCAAGGAAGTCCACCGCCTTTCTCTGGACTATCCAGAACTAGAGCAAGCGCGTTTGTTGGCCGAAAAGCGTACCGAGGACATTGATCGGTCGTTGGCAAATACCGGCCTAGCCATCAACTGGGCGGGCTACACGATGAGTGGCGACCAGACCTTGGCACCCGTCAGCGCATGGGATGACGGCGCGCAGACCTGGTTGCGTTTCTCACCTGGCCAAGACTTGCCTGCGATCTACTTCGTCGATGCTGACGGCCAGGAGGTTATTGCCAACCGTCACATGTACGATGCGCACACCATCGTCATGCATCGCGTTGCGGCAAAGTGGCACCTGCGCCTTGGCGAGCAGGTGCTGGCTATCTATAACGAACACAGCAAACAAACGCGCAGCTTGCAGACAGGCACAATTTCGCCGGAGATCGAGCGGGTGCTGCGCAAGGAGCCCGATCGATGAAATGGTTCAAGAAAAAGTCCGGCGAGGTGGATGCTGTCTCTCAGATAGAAGAAGCCCGCCAGGAACAGCTCGAGGGCAAAGATGGGCATCCCAGGTTTGACGATGTGGCCAAGCCGATGGCGCCTGGCGCCAAAGGATTCTTAATGGTGTTGATGCTCGCAGGCTTGATGCTATTGGTTATGTTTGTCTTTAGACTAGTTCGTAGTAGTGACGCTACGCCAGAACCCAATTCAAGCCTCACTCCCCGGATCGAGAACGTGCTGCCGATGCTCAATCTTCGTCAACCGCCGAAGGAACCAGCGCCCCAAGTCGAGTCGCGACATAAGCCGGATCCAGATCCAACGCCCGCTCCCACGCGTTCAATGTTCACAAATTTGACGTCGCCAGGCGAGAAAACTCTAAGCGACGAAGATCAGATTGAGCAGCGCCGTCTTAAGCCCGGTTTTCGGGGCGAAGATTCGGGGCAATCCGGCTCAGGTTCGAGTACGGGATCTGCGGAGCCGGGCGCTCACGTCGACAGTGGCCCTATGGCTGACCGGTTGCGCCCGATGCGTTTAAATGCCGCAACAGCGGGATTCATGGGTAATCGGGATCTTCTGTTAACCCAAGGAGCGATGATCGACTGCGTGCAGCAAACAAAGTTCGTCACCGCGCAAGCCGGCATGATCACGTGCTATGCCCCACGCGAAGTGCGTTCTGCCAGTGGCCGAGTCGTACTTATCGACGCAGGCACGATCTTTACCGGATACCAGCAATCCGTACTGGCTCATGGTCAACCTCGGGTGGGTGTCGTATGGTCAAGACTCGAAACGCCGGCCGGCGTCACCGTGAATCTGGATTCTCCAGCAACCGGCCCTTTAGGCGAGGCAGGTTTAGACGGACAAATCGATACCCACTTTGCAGACCGATTTGGTGCGGCCATCATGATCAGCTTGATCGGCGATGCCGGCAACTACCTGAGTAACCGCGGCCAAGGTGACAGTGGTCGGGGCTTTCGGTTTGATGAATCCCAGGACGCGGCTCAAGATGCCATTACCTCGGTCCTGGATCACACACTGAATATCCCGCCGACGCTGTACCGAAATCAGGGCGGCCGGATTGGCATCTACGTGGCTAGAGATCTGGATTTCAGCAGCGTCTACGAGCTACGCACTCGCGATGCCGACGCCTTACATCAACAAAACCTCCGCACCTTGCAGTGATGACACCCCGGGTTACCCACAGAATCTGTGCATAACCCGGGGGATAAATAGGCGCCGTTCGCCTTTACGACGTCTATTTATAAGGCGCTCCGTGCCCTGACCAATCTTGCGTCACTGTTCGCTCACCTTATTACTTGGTTTATGCTTCGGCGCTTGTTCGCGGCTGCCGTTCGTATTGGAATGGAAATGACTAATCAATCACTGGAAATCGCTGTTCAAACCTCAACGAATCATCCCATCTTCAATTCCACGTCTAAATTGGAACAAGTCATCGATAAAGCGGTGGCGGTAGTCTCACCAGATGATATTGCACTTCAGTCAATGTTACGGCCCTTGTCCAAGTACCTGGCAGATGAAGAGGTACGCGAAATCGCCATTCCACATCCTAACCTTGTCTTCTTGCGAATGCGCGGCGCGTGGCATGAGAGGGTCGAACCCGCACTGACTTTCGGCCACCTCAAAGCCTTGGCGGCTGCCATGGGAAGTTACAACGAAGGGATCGACTTCGCGCCGATTATGTCGCTCAAACTATTGAATGGCGAGCGTGGCCAGGTCGTGCTGCCGCCGGCAGTCATCGAAGGCACCATCTCGATGAATATTCGCAAGCACTCCAGCGTCGTGATGTCACTGGATGAACTTGCGAACAACGGCGCCTTTGATTCGTGGCGCAATTCCAAAACATCCGGCAAATCCACATCGGCTGATCGCGAGTTGCTGAGTCTTCTTAAGTCTGGTGACATCAAGCAGTTTCTGCACCGTGCGGTGCTTCTGCGCAAGAACATCATCATTGGTGGACCGACTGGATCGGGCAAGACCACGTTCGCCCGCAGCTTGATTGAGCTCGTACCGACTTCGGAGCGACTTATCACGATTGAGGACGTGCACGAACTGTATTTGCCACGACACCGAAACAAGGTCCACTTGATCTACGGAGAGGGCAGTGGCCAGCCAAGTGCTTCAGATTGTGTTGCGGCGTGCATGCGCAGCTCGCCGGATCGAATTTTTTTGTCCGAGCTGCGAGGCGCGGAAGCCTGGGACTATCTGTCGGCCCTAAACACCGGCCATCCCGGTTCCATTACGACAACGCACGCAAACTCGGCACGTGACATTTATGACCGCGTGACAATGCTTATTAAGCAGTCTGTCGCGGGCAATCAGATGGATATCGGGACGCTGCGCAACTACCTGTATGCGACGCTGGATATTGCCCTCTACTTCGACAAGTTCAAACTGCTTGAGGTCTATTTCGATCCCGAGCGAACTGCCGAGTTCGCCTAATCAGCCAAAGCTCAAAACGCGTATGACGCATTTTCTCCTTTCCGGCCCGCTGCAAATAGCGACGGATTAACAGCACTGTGAAAACAAAACTCACGCGGCCGCAGCATTGTGGCCACGTGGAGTTGTTCCCGCGCGCTAACTGTATTCAGTAGGACAAATTCAATTATGCAAAAGCAAGAAACTCCAACGGCTCTCGATAAAATTAAAGCCACTGCTTTGGCAGCACATCGTAAAACCATTGAAGCCCAGGCTCGACCTGGAGAAACCTATCAACATGCGCAATCAAGACATCTGCGCGAGAGTGATGATCGGGAAATTGACAAACCCGCGCCAAAAAACCTGAAAACCACACTACGTAAAGCCCCAAATAATGATTCCCAGGCTGACTTTTTCATCCCCACGATGTGGGATGTATCAACAAAGGATAGTCGCTCACTCATGGATGTCGCTGTATTTCGCCTCTCCAAGCGCGATAAGCGCGCCGGCGCGACAATTCACCACGAACTGTCGGATGGATACGTAGAGGTCAAGGCGGGCCCTGACGGCATGGCCTCCATCTGGGACTACGACATCGTTCTTATGGCGATATCGCATCTTGCGGAGGCCGCCAAGTCCTTTCGTTCGGGGCGAGGCGAGAAGCCTGGCCGGGTTTTTCGCCCACTCATTTCAGACGTTTTAAAATTTTGCCGCCGATCCGATGGCGGCCGCCAGTACGAGGAAATCGAAGCAGCACTGGATCGCCTCAAAAACACGACACTCAAGTTCGTTCGAACCCGACCTGGTAAAGGTGGCCGTATTGTTCGAGAGGCCGATGCTGAAGGCTTGATCAGCAACTACCGCACTATCTCCTATGCAGAAACCGGGCGCTTGATGAGTGTTGAGATCGAGCTGCCCACTTGGATCTATCGCGAGGTGGTCGATGCCAAAAATCCAGAAGTACTCACTATTGACCCGGCGTTCTTTTTAATCGACTCTGGCGTGGGACGGTTCCTGTACCGACTAGCTCGCCGTGCGGCCGGTAGAGCGAGTGCCAAGTGGTCATTCGAGACCGTCTATGGGCGCAGCGGTAGCACAGGTACGCTCAAGAAGTTTACTCACTCCCTACGCCAGATCATTGCCGCCAATGACCTGCCAGAGTATGTTTTAAGCGAGGAAATCGGTGTATCAGGGCCACAACTGGTAATGACGCATCGAGATGCTGCCTCGGCAACATCAGAAGAGTAGGTCTGCCTCTCTGATGAAAGCGGCCAGCCAGGCATTGGTTCCTATTCGACGGAAAAAAAGGTAGTTATAGCGGCGATTTGTTAGCGCGAAAATCTCTTAATAGGCGATATACAAAAGGTCGCACTCATACCTATTAATCAACGTATATTGGCTAATTATTGTCCGTCTATTAGGAACTTGGAACCGTCTATTAGGAACCATATATTGCCCTCTTGGTGTTGATCTCCGTCGAATAGGAACCGACTTCCGTCTATTAGGAACTAAAACCCGTCTATTGGGAACCATATTCCGTCGAATAGGAACCTCACACCGTCGATTGGGAACTAAACACCGTCTATTAGGAACCGTGCTCCGTCGAATAGGAACTTTTGAGACGAAATTGAGCAAAAACGATCATTTATTACTCATTGCCTGTGGATAGTTCCGTCGATTAGGAACCGTTTGCCGTCTATTAGGAACCAAAACCCGTCTATTAGGAACCTTTTACCGTCTAATAGGAACCAAAACCCGTCTATTAGGAACCGACCACCATCGCAAGTATTTGTTTATAAAGGGTTTTTCGGCCTTTTTTGCGTCTAAAACATTAAAGCTTTTTTAAAACATTAATGTGTCAAACGCCCTTGAGCCGCTGTGCACAAGTTTGTGATGTTGCTCTTGTTCACGTCATCGCCTCGTGGCGGTACCAGCTAAAGCTTGACGATCGCGCGCCAACCCTTCGGTCGCTACGCTCCCTTCGCCCCGACGCCTGAAGGCGTCGGCCTGAAAAGCTATTAGTAAAGTTCCCCTTCCCGTCGCCTAAAGGCTCCGGGTGGGGAAAATGTAGACCCCGGCGGCGGGGGCATGCTGCCCCCCAGTCCCGCCCCTTTGGGGCGTCCGCCTCGTCCCCCCGGGGGAACCCGCACGGTTCCCCACACGCCAGGGCCATTGGCCTGGCGCGGCACCCCCTCCATTTTTGGTTCAGCAGGCCAGGGGTCACTTTCCGACAAGGTAGTGACTTCTGGATGAATGCTGGCCATCCGCTCATAACCCTTTGTCGTCCTACTGTCAGAGATGCTGGGCGATACCAATTATTTCTTCATCAGGAATCATCATGAAAATTGCAACGCTTAACTATTCTGGCTCCGTCGGAAAAACGATCTCGGCCAGCCATTTGCTGGCGCCTCGAATTCCGGAAGCCGAGTTTATTGCGGTCGAGTCCACCAACGAAAGCGCGGCCGACCTAGGCCTAGATGTGGACCAGCTGCGCGGCGAGCACTTTGGAAAGATCTTCCGCAAACTGCTCATTGCCAAATCAGCGATCATTGACGTGGGCGCCTCGAACATCGAGGACTTTTTAGGCGAGTTGGTGAAGTACGACCAGGCCCAAGCTGAGATCGACTTTTACGTGTTGCCAGTTATCGGCACAGGCAAGGCTCAGCGCGAGACGATCAAAACGATTCAGGCGCTACACGCTGCCGGCGTCGATCGCAACCGAATCCGTGTGTTGTTCAATCGGGTCGATGTGCGCGCCGTCGACGAGTTCGAAGCCATCTTCGCTTACGAACGACTGGAGTCAACATTCCTGGCCAATCCACAGGCACAGATCCTTGAGACAGACCTGTTCGACTTGCTTGCCAACCGTCGGACATCAATTGACGCCGTGCTTTCTGATACGACGGACTATCGCCAAGCACTGCGTCAAACCGATCCGGACGACGACGAAAGCATAGAACGCATTACGGACATGATCGCCCTGCAAAGTCTGGCCAAGCCCGTTCGTAGCCAGTTGGATAACGCCTTCGCTGCACTGTTTGCTTAACGCGCCCATGCAAAGCACTGAATCTTCTCAACCGGTTGCGCAACCCCGCTCCAAGATGGAGGTTCTATATCGCGACCTGCTGCAGGAATACGAGCGACTGCAAAGGGAAAACCACAAGCAGCTCGAGGAGCTTCGCCAGGTCTCCTTGATTTTGTCAGGCATGCCACAAACATTGCAGCGCGCCGCAGTCGCGGCAACGAACCATGCAACCCAGGGCGCCGATCAACATCTTCAGTTGACAAGTGCCGCGCTTACGAACGCTCAAAGGGACCTGCGCCGATCAGGGCAAGCCTTGATTAGCGCAAGCTCACGCAACGTCTGGTTCGTCGGCGGCATTGCTGGCGCGTGCGGTCTTTTGGGCGCTCTGGTAGGCGTCGTGCTGAGCTTCGCGATACTTGGCAACTAACTGGCCATGACTACCCCCTCTACTTTCATATTTCAACGGTAGGAATTCTCTATGGCACCGTACATACGGCGGCGAATCCTCAAATTTTCACTAGTCATCATCCCTCTGAGTCTTTGGTTCCTCACTGCTCTGTACCTGAGTGGCATCTCACCCAATGCGATCACATGGCTTCATCTGGCCCACTGGATCCGCGCAACGCCTGCCCATCTTGCTCTGATGGTCATGCCGGCGTTTGGCTTTTTGCTTGTTATTGCGCTGGGCATTTATCTCAAGAAAGCAGCCAAAACGGAGGGCTTCGATGGTGCGGGGTACAAGCGCTACATCCGCGGGACGAAAGTTGTGCCTTTCAAGAAGCTGGTGATGCAATGCACCGAGAAACACAAAATCCAGATCGACGTGGCTGGCGTACCAATGCCCACGAAATTAGAAAACCTGCACTTGCTTCTTAACGGCGCGACCGGTTCTGGAAAATCGGTGTTGATGCGACCACTGGTTTTCTCCGCACTCATGCGAGGTGACAGAGCGATAGTCGTCGACCCGAACGGAGATCTTTACAGTAAATTCGGTCGACCCGGCGACAAGCTACTGAATCCGTACGACGCGCGTACACAAGGCTGGATGTACTTCAACGAAGTGCGGGCCGAGTATGACTGGAAGCGATTATCGATGTCGGTCGTGCCACTGGGCAAAGATGCCAATGCTGAGGAATGGAATAGCTTCGGTCGCTTGCTGCTGCGTTCAGTTTCTCAAAAGCTGTTTGAAATGAATCTTCATGACATCAAACAGGTTATTTACTGGTGTTGTGAAGCGCCTTTCAAAGATTTACAGGTTTTTCTCAAAGGCACTGAAGCGGCATCGCTCTTTGCCGGTGCATCGGAATCCACACGCGCATTCGACAGCGCGCGATTCGTGCTATCCAACAAGCTGTCTGAACACCGGGCCATGCCTCCCGGCAACTTCAGTATTCGCGACTGGATGGAGAACGAAACCGGTTGCCTATACATCACGTGGCGTGAAGACATGAAGACAGCCATGAAGCCGCTCCTTTCAGCGTGGGTAGATATTTTCTGCTCGGCAATACTGTCGATGCCTGAGAACGAGGATCGCCGGTTTTGGGAGTTTATCGACGAATTAGCGTCATTGGAGAAACTAGCTTCTCTCGAGGACGTACTGACAAAGGGTCGCAAACACGGCGTTCGTGTTGTCGCAGGCCTTCAGTCCGTTTCGCAGCTGAACGATATCTATGGGAAAGACATGTCGCAGACCCTGCGGGCCAGCTTTCGAAACCTGGTGGTGCTGGGGGGCTCTAAGACGGACCCCGAGACGGCCAAAGAAATGTCCACGGCGTTAGGCGAACACGAAGTGCTTCGCCCTAAGTATGTGGACTCACGCAATCCAGGTCGCGAGATCGGCACCACTGAACAGATGGAGCCGGTGAAAGAGGCGGTGGTTACGGCTTCTCAGATCCAAGACCTGCACGCGTTAACCGGCTACGTTGCGTTCGCGGAAGGCCACCCCATCGCTAAATTCAAGCTCAAGCCGATAAATTTCGTCCAGCGCAATCCCGCTTTTATCGAGCGATCAGTACTCAGCCACATTCAAACAGCACCGGCTGGCGGGAGATCATCACCAGTTCAAGAGGTATCGGCCGGTACCGCATGGAGTACTGACGGCTTTGAAGCTGCACCATGGAGCGAAAATGATCTGCCTACCGATCCTACACAAGGTTAATGCCAGCAAGGCTAAAAAAACGAAGGGATAAATATGTACAAAAACCAACGATCTGAACCAGGTCAGGATTTTCACTCTGGACATTCTGAGGCTCATATGGAAGCCGTGGCCAAAAACTCGTTCCAACTCAAGACCCGCATCGAGCAGGATAGTCATAGAGATCCTGTCGACGCTTTGAATGACGCAAGTCATCTCCTCTCGCTGTTGCTCTCTCTCGAAAAAACGCTAAGCGACCCCGCCTTGCGTTACATGGCGGGGTCGCGGATTCGCGAGGATCTATCACGGACCAATCTGAGTTTGGCTGCGATCGAAGCACGTCTTTTAGTGCAATACAACGAACGTCGCATCATGGCGCTCGAGCCGGTTAATCAATCCCATGGGTAACCGACCTATGAGACAGCAACGCACGAAATAAATCCGATAGCGTCTATCAAACCAAATACGTCATGGAGTTATGATGATCTCCCTACAGGTCTTACACAGAGGGAATTCGGCGAAGGCTGGCCATTATTACGCCGACCAGAAAGACGATTATTACAGCAAAGAAGGCGACGCAGCTCTATGGCAAGGCCAAGGTGCCCGCGAACTGGGCCTGCAAGGCGTAGTCACTCAAGAACAGTTTGTCGACGCCATGCGTGGCAAGCTGGGCGAAGACATTGAATTTGCCAAATCCATTCGCAAGGACAGCAAGGCCCGAGCAGCCCTGGATTTGACGTTCTCGGCACCAAAATCGATCAGCATACAGGCATTGGTCGGCAAAGATGCCAAAGTACTTGAGGCTCACGACCATGCCGTGACAAAAACTCTTGAGTATCTAGAAAGGGAACTCGTGCGTGGTCGCCACAAAGAGAATGGCGTTTCCTATTCCGAACAAACCGGCAACGCTATCATGGCGAAATTTCGCCATGAAACGGCCCGCCCTACCGATTTCGATGAGGCCGATCCACAGTTGCACACACACTCGCTGATCATGAACGCCACGAAACGGTCCGACGGTACCTGGGTATCGATGAGCAACGAACAAGTTTTCAAGCACAAAACTTTGCTTGACGCCGTCTATAAGAACGAAATAGCAGCCTTCCTGGAAAAGGCGGGCTATTCCTTGCGTTACGAGAAAGATAACTTCGAGCTCGCGCATATCAGCCGTGATCAGATTGAGCACTTTTCCAAACGTGGCATGCAGGTCCAGGAGGAGCTGGCCAAGATCGGCAAAGACCGTAAAACCGCAAGCCGTGAACTCAAGCAAGCGATTACGCTGGCCACCCGGAACGACAAGCGCCCTGAAATCACCCGAGAAGCGCTTCAAGCCTCGTGGGAGAAAGACGCCCATGACTTAGGCATTAATTTCGACCAGGACAAAGGATATGCTTTGGGTCGGGGCCTGGGTATCAAGCCACCCAGTTCCTATGCGCCTGTGGCACTGGAGTGCGTCAAGTGGGCGATCCGCCACATTAGCGAACGCGATGCCGTCATGACTGAGGAAAAGCTGGTACAGGAAGCCATGGCCTATGCGATGGGCACCGGCATCAAATATTGGGACATTAAGCGTGCCATTGATGAAGCCGTCAAGGAAGGGCATTTGATCCAGGGTGCGCCTGTTTATCGATTGGACGGCGCCGCCGCTGAAGAAGCGGCACTATCCCGTCAAGCGTGGGTAGAAACAATGGTTCGGGGCGGGACGACCCCCACGGAGGCACTTGCCAATGTGCACCGTGCAATCGCTACTGGCGGTCTAGTGCTGGCCGAGGTGCATTACACCACTCAAGCCAACCGCGAGCGAGAGAAACGCATCCTCCAGATTGAACGCGAAGGCCGAGGCTCGGTCACCCCTTTGTTCGATAAAGAGCAATTGCACGGCGCGTTTACGGGCTCTAGCTTGCAGCCGGGGCAGTTGGCGGCCGCCGAACTGATTCTGACGACCGAAAATCGCATTGTTGGCGTCCAGGGGTTGGCCGGTGTAGGCAAGTCGTACATGCTTGAGAAGGTCAAAACCAAGATTGAAGAGAAAGGCTATACCGTCAAATCCATAGCGCCCTACAGCCAACAGGTCAAAGAGCTACGCCGACTGGGCGTTGAGGCCGTGACGGTAGCGTCGGTGCTGACCCAGGAACAGGGGCGGTTTGATATGGACAACAAGACAGTTCTAGTCATTGACGAAGCGGCCGTGGTTCCGACGCGCCAAATGGAAAAACTCCAGAGACTCGCAGAAAAGGCTGGCTCGCGGGTCGTCATGATGGGCGACAAGGACCAAACTAAAGCGATTGAAGCAGGACGCCCCATGCATCAGTTGCAAGATGCCGGTATGCACACAGCACGCATGGCCGATATTCTGCGCCAGGAGGATCCGCATTTGCGCAAAGCCGTCGAACTGGCGGCCGAAGGCGCCGGCTCCGAGTCCCTGCACGTGTTGCGCACAGAGCTGGACGCGGTACATGAAATCAAGGACGCTGAAGACCGCTACGAGCGCATTGCCCAGACTTTCACGCGATTGTCGCCACAAGCCCAACGCGAGACATTGATTGTCACGGGCACCAACGAGTCGCGCAGGGCGCTCAATTTATTGGTACATGCACAATTGGATCTTGCCGGCACAGGATTCGAGTATTGGTTATTGACTCGGGTCGATACGACCCAAGCACAACGGCGCAGCGCCCGCTATTATCAAGTGGGCCAGGTCATCCAGCCCGAACGTAGCTACAAAATAGGCCTGAAAGCGGATTCCCAATACATTATTCGAAACGTGGATACTGAAAAAAATAGAGTTATCGTGGAGAACTTGGCCACGAAGCAGATAATCGAATTCAACCCCTCACGGGCAACCAAGCTATCGGTGTACGATCCTATTGAACAGGAGCTATCTGCCGGCGACATGGTGCGTATCACTCGTAACCACGCTCAGAAAGACTTAGCAAACGGAGAACGCTACCAGGTCATGGTAGCCACTCCCACAACAATAAAGCTGGGTCAGATAAACGAGCAAGGCGAGGTGACACGCGAGGTTGTCTTGGCAGGCGGCTCGAAAAACAGCCCTTTTCACATGGACCTGGCCTATGCTACGACCGCCCACAGTGCGCAAGGCTTGTCGGAAACCGGAGTCATTTTGAATCAGGAGACTTACAGCCGCACCACTAAGTCAGACGTGTTCTATGTCGGAATATCCAGAGCTCGCCAATGGATACAGGTCTACACCGACGACATGAGCAAATTGCCCTTTGCGGTGTCACGCAAGGAAGACAAAGCGGCCGCCCTTGATATTGGCCTTGCACAGCACACGAAGGCCCGGGACCATACCCTGTACGCGCCAACTGTCGCACCACTCACTAAACCAACCCCTGACCATGACATGAGGATGTAATGGAACCAACCTACACGCAATTTCTAGAAGCACTGAAGTTTATAGTCTCAAACGAGCCAGACCCCGAGTTGGACATTGACTACGATGAAGCGACGGCGCCATACGCAAAACAGATCGCACAAGCGGAGGCGACGATCCAAGCTTATGGTTATGTTGTTGCCCCAGGAGGATTGGAAAAGATGAGGTCTTGCCTTGCTGAGGTGTTATTTGAGCAGACCGACCTCAAATCAGAATCCCTCATTCGCTCGATGGTGAACAGGCTCTGGCACGGCATTGGTGAATGGCGCGGCTAACACGCAGATAATTACCACTTCCTTGGGGACGCTTCGGCGTCCCTTTTTTTTCGCCTTGATTTTTAGTTATTTAGCATTCGACAATCGTCGACCTGCCCGCTTGATAGCATCCAAGTCCACATGTTGATCCCGAATTTCCTTGAGCCTCGCTTTGGTTAACGGAGCAGTATTTTCGGCTTCCATGCCAAGCTCCATCGACAACGGTGATTTTGGCTTATGTAATGCGTCGTCGGTGTCGGCCGGCCGATTACTTCGTCCACTTGACGCTGCTGGCGCCGGCGGCGGCTGGGCCGACGTGATTGTCTGCTCATTCTGCTCACCGGTACTACTCGCACTTTGTCTTTTGCGCCAACGATGCAACGCTTGACGCAAGGTGTCAGGCTTGACTTCAAAGCCACGTTCCTCCAAAAGTTTGGCCAGAACCGGGCAACCGACCTTGCGTAAAGTCAACGATTCGACGATAGGCATGATGGCCTCGAGCTGAGCACGGCGGCCAAAAATCTTCCACTCGGTCAGTGATTTTTCTAGGTTTTCGAGCAATTGTTGAGGGCTTTGCATGTCGCACCGCAAAAGATAACGCTTTAGTAACAAGCCATGGGTTTTATGTCTCTATTCTAATCGAATTTGTCACAATATCATAAGTTATAGTCACTCAAGTTAAGCTTATGAATGAAAATTAATGTTTTATGTCACGATCAGCCTATCTGTCTCGATTTTTGGTAAAAAATCACAGTTGTCATACACGTAAACCGTTTGTTTATCCGGCTTATAGCGCATGTTGTCATACAGGCACTTTCACGAGATTGAGAAAATACCTCATTAGAACAATGACTTATCGCACCCGTAGGGTGCGTCTTGTGTGGTGGGCTTAAGGGGCTAAATCCAGTAGGATTTGGTAAGTGATGCCCACCTGCCCTTAAGGGGCAAAGTCGGCCCATGGGGCCCCACCAGGCACATGCCTGGTGGGGCTCTGCCGCCCCAAGCATGCGCTACCGTGACAGGCTTGCTGGCCGGCAAGTGCAACATGTGGGGCAGCATCAGCAATAATGCTGAAAATTGCTACAGCGCAATCGCGGTTGAGCGATACTTGGAATGGACATGGCAACAATACTTGTGCGCTCATGTAGGCACACAAAAAACGGCGACAATTTTTGGCGTACTTGGCACTACTCATTACGTCGAGTTAGCATTGTTACTAACCACGGCTATACTTTCACATTACATTCTGAGGTGAGGCACCTTGCCATTTTGGAAAGTACGTTTTGGTGCTATCCGAGCTATATTGTTGAATTTTCATAGCGATGCGCACTTTTTAGGCTGGGAGTTACATAGAATTGGACAATAAGAGCGAACAGGCTGATGATCTCGGAATATTGGAAAGCGCCGGTGAAACCGAACTCGCTCGAGGGCTGATGGAGTCTCTGCCGCCCCATGGCAAGGAATCTAGCACCAAGAATATTGATAAGCTGGACGCCGCTCTCCAGGCCTTACCTTTGGCTGAATTAGCTATCACTGACACTCGATCATCTAGGGCTCGCCGCTGGACTCCCTTGAACTCTATTACGGTTCGGAATTTCAAAGCAATCAAAGAGGTGATGATCCCCTTGAGCCACGTGACGATTCTCGTCGGCCCGAATGGCTGTGGAAAGTCATCTGCTCTACAAGCAATTCATTGGGCAGCACGTGCGGCAAGCTACGTATTACCGAAGAACACGAAGGAAATGATTTCTTTCGAGCGACTAGACTATATCCCTTCAAGCGACGCACTCAAAACTCTTCACATGGGCGAACTGAAGAGTGACTCCACCTCGACACCAGTTGAAGTGGTATTCGCGCACCGCTCAGTCGATGATGATGCAGTACAGACGGCAGTGCGTTTACGTGCAGCTCGGAACCGAGGTGGTATTACAGCCTATATGGATGGCGGTACTGCGGTCACGCCGTATAAACAACGATTCCAGTTTATTACAACTTACATTCCTGGGCTGGCCGGCCTTTCTGAAAGAGAGACGATTCTTGCACAGCCAACATTACGAAGGCAGGCCGCTAGCGGGGACGCGGGCGGGGTACTACGGAACATCCTCCTCAATCTGAAAAGCAGAAGAGTGAGCGAAAATGACGATCTAGGTGGACGGGCGAGAATGGGTAAGCTCAATGAGCTCATCAATCAAGTGCACCCGGGAGTTTCTATCAACGTGTCTTTCGATGAAAGCGAGGACTATCACATATCCGCCTCGATTTTGACGGATGGGCTTGGCGGACAAGAGCGTCCGCTCGAAACAGCAGCAACCGGTGTATTACAGGTCGTCCAAATTTTTGCATACCTCATTCTTTTTGAGCCGAAGGTCATGCTGATCGACGAGCCGGACGCTCATCTTCACCCAGATAGGCAAGAGCGCCTCATAGAGGCGCTTGAACGAGCGGCCGGTGATTTTGATACCCAGATTATCCTTTCGACCCATAGTCCTCACATTGTTAGGGCAGCTAGCCCATCTGCGAAACTTGTGTGGATGAAAGATGGCCGCGTCCAGACCGAGGACGACGATGCTATCCGCAGGATGCTCGGATGGGGAGGACTAGACAAGTCGGTCCTCTTTTTTGTCGAAGACGAGGAAGACAAACCTCTCAGAGCAATTCTCCGGCAATGGCCCGACCTCAGCCGTCAAATCGCAGTCTGCCGTTGCTTCGGAATCGACAACCTTCCGCGCGACAAGCTACTCACGGGCTTGCTGGTGGATGGAGAGCTAAAAGTAAATGCCATAATTCATAGGGACGGAGACTTCATGAACGAAGTAGAAGCCAAGCATTGGATGAGTGCTTTCAAAACCAAGGGTGTTTTCCCCTGGGTGACTGCTGGCTCTGACATGGAGGGCTATTTCTGCGCACCTTCTTATCTGGTCGCTTTATATGACATCTCGCTTGAGGAGGCTGAGACCTGGCGGCAGAAGGCGGCTAAATCCGTTACGAAAGCACACGACACCTTCCTGGCTAAGCGGAAAGATATCGTCCGGGTCATATGGCCTAATGGGGGCTCACCTAATGCTGAGGCCATGTGGAATGACGCAGGCGGCCAGGGCCCTTCTACCGTAAAAGGCAAAAAGCTCCATGCGGCGCTGAAGGCGGTCGCAAAGATGCATGGTAAGGACGATAAACTGCTCAACGCCTTTACCATTCCAAAAAACTACTCTATGGCGGAGGATCTGAAGACCACGATTGATTCGGCTCTGAGGAAAGTTTAGACATGCTTGTTTGAATAGATACAAAACGGCTCCCTCTACAGATTACGGGCCGGACAGGGCTGTTGTGGCCCAGTCCGCCTGTTCATGAACTTTAGACTTCTACATTGACATGCAGAACCGAAGGCAACCATCCCTTGCCAGTCAGCACCTTCTCAGCAGTGGTGACAGCTTCAGCCTTCTTTTGCCTAGCCACCGGCAGCGCTTGGTCGGCTCCAACTGCTTCAGTGATAGCCGTCGCGATCTGGTCTTTTGAAACGTGCTGCAGGTAACTTTCACCTGTGGGTTCCCACCACTTCGCGACTTCAACACCACTTACGGTAGCTAACCGGTCCAATGTCGTTGGTTTATTGGGCTCTTGATGTTGAACACCCTGAACGCTGGTAGCTAGCAGATAGGCCAACAGGTCGATTAAAGTCGCGGTGTCTTGCGTCAACGTCCAGTCCAAGACGGATTCACTTAGTTGGCCATCCTCATCCAGAGGCAGAATGTCAAGCCAATGCTGCCGGTACTTAGCCATCTCGATACCCGCCTTACTGCCCTCAAAGTCCGGTGCATGATGCGCTATCCCTTCCTGCTTGACCGAGATACCTAAACCGTAATCACCACAAGAGAAATAACCTCCGCCCAAAACGTTACGCGCCAACTGAGCGACCAGAACTGCCAGTGCAATATCGGGCTTCCCAGCCAAATCTGCGGCTACTATGCCGACTTTGTTCGCAGTTAATTGTCGAACCAATCGCTCCGAATGTTGCGGACGCGTCGACGGTGCTGGTAGCGATGTACGCAGCCCTTCTGGTTGACCCTCTATATTTGCAGTCGCTTCCTGAGCAGCTTGTCGATCCTGAGGCCTGATTAGCCCGTAGGTGATGTTGAGTTTTCCTGCGCTGTCGATGTAAATCCCGACGCCGGAAATCTGCTTAGCCTCGTCCGTCCAAGTTTTCGCGCCGGACTGGATGGCATCACGCTGTTCGATCAGTGTGTCGTGCTTTTCGTCGAGAGCAAGCCATGCCTCATCGTCACCGTCGGCTTCCGCTAATGCGTCCATTTGGGCTGAGATTGTGTCGATGTCCGCTGTCAACGTTTTAACTTGAGCCGCCTCTGCTTTGGAGAGCTTGCGTTGTTCAGCATAAACCTGCCCATATCGTCCACCGCTCGACCAGGGCGCATCGTTATACGACAAATGCCCCTCGACCCACGCCCAGCCAAGCGCCTCAAAATTCGCAATCGATATGCGCAACATGTCCTGAGCAAGTTTCATGAGGATATCCTGATCCTGTAGATAAATACCGCTTCCATCATCATCGTTGGCGAAAAGATCCTGATAGCTTCTTCCCCCCGCGGCATGGTATGCCTCTAAACCGACAAACTTGACCAGTTGGTGTTCGCCATTGATCGATTGTTCTGTGAGAAGATGCCGGACCGTTTGAGGGTGCTGACGACTCCAGGAATCGAGCCCTGTCCATACTTCGCGCTGCCGATCTTGGTCGTCGGACACGGTGAACGCCATCAGAATTTCCAGCGTCATTTGCCCCTCGCGATACTCTTGAATAAGCTCGGGAGCCACATGAGCCAGTTTCAACCGGCGTTTGACGACTGTAGGATTCACGCCGAACCGAGCCGCAACGTCCTCAATAGTCTTGCCCTCTTCCATCAGCGCTGCAAAGGCTTCAAATTCGTCTGCCGGGTGCATATTCTCCCGCTGAACGTTCTCCGTGATGGATGCTTCAAGCGCATGTTCGTTTTCCACGAGCTTCACCCAAACCTTGGCATCATTGGCCCAGCGGCCATCGGTGAGCAGTATCTGAATGCCCTGCAGCCTGCGGCCACCTGCGACAACTTCAAATGTTCCACGCTTCTTGCCTTTAACGACAACGAGGTTTTGCAACAGAGTCTGGGCATAAATTGAATCAGCCAACTCGGTCAAAGGCACCTGCCCCGGCTTTTTCCGTGCTTGGTAGCGGGTGGATAGAACTAGCTTCTTTGCTTCAATTTCAAATTGGGTAGTCATCGTGTTTTCTCCTTGCTATTAGATTTGGTCAGTGAAGAAGCGTGGAAGCTTGAGCGGGTGTGTCCTCGAGCATTCGGGACAGAATGCCTAGCTCTCGAAATGTCATTGCAGGTAGGCATAGGGATAGGCCATGAACGTGCGCGCTGCGCACACGCTCGGCAAGTTTGGTAAGATCAAGTTTCATCGCTATAAGCTCCTTTCATAGTTGGTAGCGGTGTTCGCCTCTGTTCGGTTGCAGCCGATCAGGGGCATTTCTGTATCAACTCCCTAGAACTGCGGGGTTGATGTACGAAAGATTGCGCTGGACGATCAGCGCCGCTGTGTTGAAATCAATGTTGTGCGCGCCAACCTCTTGCGCAATGGCTTCACTTGCCATGCCAGCAAAGCGGACTGAATAGAGCTGGATGGCGCGCATGACCAATTCGGCCACTTCGCAGTCATCATCGATCAGGCGGGATAAGAATTCAGGAAACGTCCTTGCCGCTGAAATGCGATCGAGCGCCAGTTCAGCCGCAATTGGAGCCACTACCGGTCGCAGACCATGGGCCACCAGTTTGCGCATGGATGCGTTGATCACGCGATTGAAGTACGTGCGCACGGCGACGACAACGAATCGTTCTTCGCGGCGTGCGGGTGCTGCGCGAAGCAATAGACGTACTACATTGCCGGGCTGGATAGTTGCGGTCATGATTAGGCTCCCTGGTGTGTCAGTTCGATACTTGAGTGATGGCGATTTCTTCCAGTTGCAAACGCCGCCATGGGTACTGGGTTATTTTTGACAGCAACGTGCAAGCTTCTTGATGCGTGGCCGGGTATGCAGTCATGCGAACTTTCTTGCCCGTACGCTCGTTGATGGCGATGATGTGGTAGTCGCGGTTACTCATGATTTTTCCTAAAAATGCTTTCGTAAAACTCAACCATGCTGTTGGTAAGGATCACCAGTACCGTTGTTGCACCCTGAGCAGTGATACATCTCTTCAAGATCGCTAGAAAATTGCGCACCTTTGAACCACGCACTACCCAAAGCCGGCTCATCCATAAACATAACGGGACATTTGCACTCGATTCCAATTCTGCCCTCATGGACACCCAAAGCTTCAGCTTCATAAAGCGCCGCCATAAGTCCGTCAAGACCGTCGTAACCATCCTGAATATTGGCTATGCCGTAATTGATTCGGATTTGTAGGCCTCTTAACATATTGATTTCCCCAAGTAAAAAGTATTTTTTATGCTGACCGGGCCTGAAGATTCTTGAGCCCCGATCGTAGGTTTTCGTTGTTAGGTTGTAGATTTTTGCTATCGCGTGTTTGCCGCCAGTCCCGTTAGTTCCTTCGCCCGTGCCGATCTGGATCACGAAGTGACAAACGGAAAGGGGTCGTGGAATAAATAGGGAGCGCAGCGACCGGTTTATGCCGCGAAAGCCCCTTGGAGAGCGGAACGCAGTGATACTGTCGGCGTTTTAGGGCGAAGGAACTGGCGGGCCAAGGCTTGCGGTGCAGGTACTTACAACGTGATCAACGGCCCGCGCGGCGAGCGCCTCAATCAACGCCTCAAGGCGTTGATCAAACTCGGCCGAATGGCCGTTGGCAAGCGAAGCGCGCAGCGCCACCAGGCGCGAAGGTGAAAGGAGATGGAAGCCCGAATGGGGCAAGACTGCGTAGCAGGCTTGATGCGAAGCACGAGAGCTCCGGTGCGGCAACGCCGCATTCACACCAGACGATGTGTTACGCTATCTACATTATTAGTCTTGAAAATATGACTACTGTCTGTCCATGACAGGGATTAAAAAACCACGCTCCTCATCGCCAAATCAGCCTATTGCCAAAGTTGTCGTTACAGACGGGCGAAACCCTCGGGAAAGACAATGAAATGTGAGCGGCATCATGGCATTTCTTGACAGAGCTAGAAGATCGATGTAGCATTAGATCGTTAGGTGATTCGCTACCTTTAAGTGCGAGCTTGAAAAATAGGTGATTCGCTACCTTTAAGTGCGGGCTTGAAAAATAGGTGATTCGCTACCTTTAAGTGCGGGCTTGAAAAATAGGAGACTCGCTACCTTTAAGTGCGAGCTTGAAAAATAGGTGATTCGCTACCGTAAAAGCGAATTAAAAAGTGGCTTCGGCCGCTTTTTTTTTGCTTATCGAGATTGATAATAATGCATTTTTATATTGTAGATGACGCGTATGTCGCACATCTGAAACTGGCGGAAACGCGCGTTCCAGACAACTATAACTCCGGCAGGGCTTTTGTTGGTGTTGTGCTAGCGATCAATGGTTTCAAATACTTTGCGCCCCTGACTTCCTATAAACCGAAACAAGACAAGATTAAGAACGGTAGCCTTGGAAGCGTAAAACTACATGAACGTGGCAACGAACAAAATAAGCTCGGTATGATTCAATTGAATAACATGATCCCGGTACCTGACCATGTTATTCAATTGCTCGATATGTCAACTCAGCCGGCCCAATATTTAAAAATGCTCAATAAGCAGCATGAATATATCAAAACAGTCGAAGCCGAAATTCAAACCAAAGCACAGAAGTTGTATAAGCTAGTCTGTATTGACCAGCACGCTACGTTTTTAAGTTTTTGCTGCAATTTCCGTTTGTTGGAACAAGCGCTCGACAAATTTGGAAACGAATCAACTTAATCGGTAGAAACCTCAGCAAATTAAGCCCACCAACGGTATGGAAGTGGTGACTTTTTGACGGCTCAATGCGCAGCGCTAGTACTGAGGTTGCCCCTGAGTGACGTAGTCCTTAGTTCCAGTTAAATTGGAACAAAGGAGCAAGAAATGTCAGATCAACAACGGCGCGGGAAATACACGCTG
>LNAP01000558.1_pt1 | contig 42801 bp, 40 predicted proteins | sample 602601 | NCBI WGS metagenome assembly LNAP01 (sample SAMN02440304, study PRJNA202911) | soil metagenome | biome: Subtropical and temperate rainforests or woodlands; isolation source: soil samples (1 kg each in a 20% v/v slurry with milli Q water) were... ...
ACTTACCCATTTTCGGGTTCCAGTAACGGGTCTGGTGACCGAAGTGCACACCGGCCTTCAGCATATCGCGCATGTTGACTTGGGACATGATAGTTCCTTGATAAGTCGGGTTTGGCCTCCACGTATCCCAATGACCAACCAGCGGCCTATATAAGCCGAAGGCACCCAGGTCATCGTGTCGACACGTGTGTGGATTTAAGCTTGCGGGGTCATCCCCGGAAAGCGGCGCATTTTATACCACAGCAAGGGCGAAAACGGAACACGGATTCTGAAACCCCCTATGGAAGGGGTTTTATCCCCTCGCCACAGAGTTCCATCCAGGCGATAGGGTTCATTGCGCTGATCGTCTGTTAGAATCGCCTCTTTCAGGGCCGCGCTGCTCATCATCCGCCGCCTATTTCGTTTTGAACAGCGCCGCCGGGCGCAGAGAGAGCCTGTATGACCGTCACCCTCAAGACCCCCGAGGACATCGCAAAAATGCGTGTCGCCGGCAAACTCGCCGCCGACGTGCTGGAAATGATTGCCGAACACGTCAAGCCGGGCGTTACCACCGAAGAACTGGACCGGATCTGCCACGACTACATCGTCAACGAGCAGAAAGCCATCCCTGCCCCGCTCAACTATAAAGGCTTCCCCAAGTCGATCTGCACCTCGATCAACCACGTGGTCTGCCACGGCATCCCCAACGAAAAACCGTTGAAGGATGGCGACACCCTGAACATCGACGTTACCGTCATCAAGGACGGTTACCACGGCGACACCAGCCGCATGTTCCATGTCGGCAACGTGCCGGAATGGGCCCAGCGCCTGTCGAAAGTCACCCAGGAATGCATGTACATGGCCATCGAACTGGTGAAACCGGGCTGCCGCCTGGGAGACATCGGTGAAGTGATCCAGAAACACGCGCAGAAGAACGGCTTTTCGGTGGTGCGCGAATTCTGCGGCCACGGTATCGGCAAAGTGTTCCATGAAGAACCGCAGATCCTGCACTACGGCCGTGCCGGCACCGGCATGGAGCTGCAAGCGGGCATGACCTTCACCATCGAGCCAATGATCAACCAGGGTCGCGCCGACACCAAGGTACTGGGCGACGGCTGGACCGCCATCACCAAGGACCGCAAGCTGTCGGCCCAGTGGGAACATACCTTGCTGGTTACCGAGACTGGGTACGAGATCTTCACCCTGCGCAGCGATGACACCATCGCTCGCGTTTCCGCCTGATCCACAACCCAGCTATAGATAGAAAGAAAGGAAAGCCATTCGATGCCGCAGGTGGATCCCGAACTCTTCGACCGCGGCCAGTTCCAGGCTGAACTGGCCCTGAAGGCAAGCCCCATATCGGCCTTCAAGAAGGCGATCCGCCAGGCTCATGAAGTGCTCGACCAGCGCTTTCGCAGTGGCCGGGATATTCGCCGGCTGATCGAAGACCGTGCCTGGTTCGTCGATAACATCCTGCAAAAGGCCTGGGAGCAGTTCAACTGGAGCGAAGACGCCGACATTGCCCTGGTGGCGGTGGGCGGCTATGGGCGCGGTGAGCTGCACCCTTACTCCGACATCGATCTGCTGATCCTGCTGGACAGCGCCGACCATGAAGTTTTCCGCGACTCCATCGAGCGTTTCCTGACGCTGCTGTGGGACATCGGCCTGGAAGTCGGTCAGAGCGTGCGCTCGGTGCAGGAATGCGCCGAAGAGGCCCGCGCCGACCTGACGGTGATCACCAACCTGATGGAAAGCCGCACCATCGCCGGTCCCGAGCGCCTTCGCCAGCGTATGCTCGAGGTCACCAGCACCGCGCACATGTGGCCCAGCAAGGACTTTTTCCTGGCCAAGCACGCCGAACAAAAGGCCCGCCACCACAAGTACAACGACACCGAATACAACCTGGAACCCAACGTCAAAGGCTCCCCTGGCGGATTGCGGGACATCCAGACCATCCTGTGGGTTGCCCGTCGCCAGTACGGCACCCTGAACCTGCGCGCCCTGGCTGGCGAAGGCTTCCTGGTGGAAAGCGAAAATGCCCTGCTGGCCTCGTCCCAGGAATTCCTGTGGAAAGTGCGCTACGCCTTGCACATGCTTGCCGGGCGCTCCGAAGACCGCTTGCTGTTCGATCACCAGCGCTCCATCGCGGGCTTGCTGGGCTTCGAGGGCCAGGATGCCAAGCAGTCCATCGAAAACTTCATGCAGCAGTACTACCGGGTGGTGATGAGCATCGCCCAGCTCAGCGAACTGATCATCCAGCACTTCGAAGAGGTCATCCTCGCCCCCGAAGACGAAGAACCGCCGCAGCCGATCAACTCACGCTTCCAGCTCCACGACGGTTACATCGAAGCGCGCAACGCCAATGTATTCCGCCGCACGCCGTTCGCCATGCTGGAGATTTTCGTGCTCATGGCCCAGCAGCCGGAAATCAAGGGGGTGCGCGCCGACACCATTCGCCTGCTGCGGGAAAACCGTCACCTGATCGATGACGACTTCCGCCACGATATCCGCAACACCAGCCTGTTCATCGAGCTTTTCAAGTGCAGGATCGGGGTGCATCGCAACCTGCGGCGGATGAACCGCTATGGCATTCTGGGGCGCTACCTGCCGGAGTTCGGTTTCATCGTCGGTCAAATGCAGCACGACCTGTTCCACATCTATACGGTCGATGCCCACACGCTGAACCTGATCAAGCACCTGCGGAAGTTGCAATACACCCAGGTATCGGAAAAATTCCCGCTGGCCAGCAAGCTCATGGGCAAGCTGCCCAAGCCCGAACTGATCTACATGGCGGGGCTTTACCACGATATCGGCAAGGGTCGCCAGGGCGACCACTCCGAGATCGGCGCGGTGGATGCCGAGGCGTTCTGCCAGCGCCATCAACTGCCGGTATGGGACAGCCGGCTGATCGTCTGGCTGGTGCAGAATCACCTGGTGATGTCGACCACCGCCCAGCGCAAGGACCTGTCCGACCCGCAAGTGATCCACGACTTCGCCCAGATCGTCGGTGATGAAACACGTCTGGATTACCTCTATGTGCTGACCGTGGCCGATATCAATGCCACCAACCCGAGCCTGTGGAATTCCTGGCGCGCCAGCCTGTTACGCCAGCTCTACACCGAGACCAAGCGGGCCTTGCGCCGCGGCCTGGAAAACCCGGTGGACCGCGAAGAGCAGATCCGTCGCACCCAGACTGCCGCCCTGGACATCCTGGTGCGCGGCGGCACCGATCCGGACGACGTCGAGCAGCTCTGGTCGCAGTTGGGCGATGACTATTTCCTGCGCCACACTGCCGGCGACGTCGCCTGGCACAGCGACGCGATTCTGCAGCAACCGGCCGATGGCGGGCCGTTGGTGCTGATCAAGGAAACCACCCAGCGCGAGTTCGAGGGCGGCACGCAGATTTTCATCTACGCCCCGGACCAGCACGACTTCTTCGCCGTGACTGTGGCGGCGATGGACCAGCTCAACCTCAACATTCACGACGCCCGGGTCATTACCTCCAGCAGCCAGTTCACCCTCGACACCTACATTGTGCTCGACACCGATGGCGATTCGATTGGCGACAACCCGACGCGGGTCAAACAGATCCGCGACGGTCTCACCGAGGCCCTGCGCAACCCGGCGGATTACCCGACCATCATCCAGCGCCGGGTCCCGCGCCAGCTCAAGCACTTCGCCTTCGCTCCCCAGGTAACGATCCACAACGACGCCCAGCGTCAGGTCACGGTGCTGGAGCTCAGCGCCCCGGACCGCCCTGGCCTGCTGGCGCGGGTCGGACATATATTCCTGGAGTTCGACCTGTCGTTGCAGAACGCCAAGATCGCCACCTTGGGCGAACGGGTGGAAGACGTGTTCTTCATCACTGACGCGCATAACCAGCCGCTGTCCGATCCGCAGCTGTGCAGCCGCTTGCAGGACGCGATTGTCCGGCAGTTGAGCGTCAACCAGGAACCTGATGCCAACCTGACGCGTATCAATATCTGAATCAACGCTCCCCCTGTGGGAGCGAGCTTGCTCGCGATAGCGACGGAACATCCGGCATCGATTCTGCTGACCCACCGCTATCGCGAGCAAGCTCGCTCCCACAAGGACCGCGCCCACATTGACGAGGCCCCCGATGAACAACGCTCTGAACCAGTTGCAGCCCTACCCGTTCGAAAAGCTCCGCGCCCTGCTGGGCAGCGTCACGCCCAACCCGGACAAACGCCCCATCGCGCTGTCCATCGGCGAGCCCAAGCACCGCTCGCCAAGCTTCGTGGCTGAGGCCCTGGCCAGCAATCTGGAAAAAATGGCCGTGTACCCGACCACCCTCGGCATCCCGGAATTGCGTGAAGCCATCACCGGCTGGTGCGAGCGCCGCTTCAACGTGCCGAACGGCTGGCTGGACCCGGCGCGCCACGTGCTGCCGGTCAATGGCACCCGTGAAGCGCTGTTTGCCTTCACCCAGACCGTAGTCAACCGTGGCGACGACGCCCTGGTGGTCAGCCCGAATCCGTTTTATCAGATCTATGAAGGCGCCGCGTTCCTGGCCGGGGCCAAGCCACACTACCTGCCGTGCCTGGACGAAAACGGCTTCAATCCGGATTTCGATGCGGTCTCGCCGGACATCTGGAAACGCTGCCAGATCCTGTTCCTGTGCTCCCCGGGCAACCCGACCGGTGCGCTGATCCCGGTGGATGTGCTGAAGAGGCTCATTGCCCTGGCCGACGAGCACGACTTCGTGATTGCCGCGGACGAGTGCTACAGCGAGTTGTACTTCGACGAACAGACCCCGCCACCAGGGCTGCTCAGCGCCTGCGTCGAGCTCGGCCGCCAGGATTTCAAGCGCTGCGTGGTGTTCCACAGCCTGTCCAAACGCTCCAACCTGCCAGGCCTGCGCTCCGGTTTCGTGGCCGGCGATGCGGACATCCTCAAGGGCTTCTTGCTGTATCGCACCTACCACGGCTGCGCGATGCCGGTTCAGACCCAACTGGCGAGCATCGCCGCATGGAACGACGAAGTGCACGTACGGGCCAACCGCGCGCTGTACCGGGAAAAGTTCGACGCGGTACTGGAAATCCTCAGCCCGGTACTGGACGTGCAACGCCCCGACGGTAGCTTCTACCTGTGGCCGAACGTAGCGGGCGATGATGCGGCGTTCTGCCGTGACCTGTTCGAACAGGAACACGTGACCGTGGTACCGGGCTCGTACCTGTCCCGCGAAGTGGATGGCGTCAACCCAGGCGCCGGACGCGTGCGCATGGCCCTGGTCGCGCCATTGGCTGAATGTGTGGAAGCGGCGGAGCGGATTCGCGCGTTCATTCAGCGTCGGGGTTGATGGCTATATCCCGCTGAAGCGGACCGCTGTTGTGGCGAGGGAGTTTGCTCCCGCTGGGCTGCGCAGCGGCCCCAAAGCAGTCAACACAATCTGCCTGACATACCGAGTTGTGCGGTTTCAGGGCCGCTTCGCGCCCCAGCGGGAGCAAGCTCCCTCGCCACAGGTTTAGTGCTCTGCCGGGATTTTTGTGTTTGCCTTTCGATTTATCGCGAGCAAGCTTTGCTCCCACAGTGGTTTGGTGTTGCTCATAAAGTTTGTGATCGATACCGGATCCTGTGGGAGCAAAGCTTGCTCGCGATTAGGCCGGCACTATTACATCAAGCCCGAAGCTCTACCCGGTCCAGGCACTTGTTCGCCAACAACATCCCCAACTCAATCATCTGGGCCACTCCCAATGCTACATGTCGTCGCGAGCCGTCCTGATCGAAGGCAAGGTCATTGAGCATTGCATTGGCCGAAGCCAGGGTTTCGCTGAGATTGGCCAGCAACACTTCGGTGTCGATACCGTCAGCCACGGTGAATAACTGCACTGAGGGCTTGGGTTCTGACTTGCTGTCGTCAGGTTTGAGATAGTGATCCAGCACACGATCAGCGGCTTCTTGCAGTTTTTCGGGTGCGTAATCGCCGTAGGGGAAAGTGGATGCGGGCTTTGGTGCGTTTTGAGTCTCTTTGTGGTCCATCAAAATTGCTCCCTAGAGCTGAAGTATGTAAAGCCCCGCGCTTGGATAGCGCAGAAGCCCGTGCTCCTAGAGGTTTTGTTCGGATTCTCACGTCCGGTCGATGAATTGGCGGCGACACCCAGAGGCTAGAGCCCTCGCTTCCGACGGACAACCTTAAAAACTTGTCGGAAACTTCGGCGCGTCTGACAGACCACGGTCTGTCTGCTCAGACAAGAAAAGACATAAAACGTACCGCAAACGCCAAGCCGTTGATTTCGCTTACTTTATACACCGAAAGATCTCATTCAACCCTGTTACGAGGGTTCAAGCTGGCTTGAATTCGCTATCCCCTGTAGCCATAATCCTCCCCGTCACCAGCGAAAGCTGGCAGGAGTCTGGGTCCCTCTCGAGGTTGACCCAGCGGCGCAGAAAGGGCGAAGCAAGCTCAACTGCGTGTCGATTGAAGCCGCCTTCGGGCGGCTTTGCTTTTTTATGAGGATAAGGAATGCCTCTTTATTACCATCCCAAGCAAGGCGATGTTCTTCTTTGCGACTTCACGCGGGGCTTTGTTGCGCCTGAAATGCTGAAGATCCGCAAGGTGGTGGTGATCTCTCCTACTGCCACACACAGTCGCAAGCTCTGCACTGTGGTGCCGATTTCCTCCACAACTCCACAAACTCAGCAGGACTGGCACCACCTGCTCCGCACCAACCCCCTCCAGTCCGATGGCTACAAAGAGCTGTGGGTGAAGTGCGACATGATTTATACCGTGAGTTTTGAACGTCTGGACAAGCTGCATAAAAAGACTCGATCCAAGGGCCGAGAGTACTTCGTTCCTCGCCTGGGCTCTGAAGACATGCAAGGCGTGATCGCCGGTGTGAAGGCCTACCTTCCGCTCTAACCCCAACCGTTATTTACCCAACCCCAAATTCGCCTCCGCCAGATCCAACTCCCCCAGCACCTCTCGCAGCACATCATCCCCAATCTGGTGATGACGGCTGAGGCGATACAACTCCAGCCGCTGCGCCCGATAGGCCTTCAAGCGCAGCCGGCGTTCCAGCAGGTCCATCTCAAACGCCAGCGCCTGGGCTTCGGCGGAGTCGTTGAACACCTCCAACTGATGGCGATATTCAGACATCAACCGAGCCTTGACCTCGGTCGCCAGCGCCGCTTGGGTCGCGTCGGGCGCGCTGGCAGCCTCGCTCGTTTCGTCCACTTCCAATGCATGGATCGCCGCTTCAGCAGTTTTGCGCCAGGCATCGCGCACTTCGTGGCGGCGCTTGTCATCGGGGCTTTTCTCGATACCTCGCAGCAGCAATGGCAGGGCGATGCAGGCGGCGATCAATGACAGCAGAATCACCCCGGCGGCAATGAAGATCAGCAAGTCTCGCTCGGGAAACGGCTCACCCGCCGCCAACAGCATCGGCACCGACAGCACGCCCGCCAGTGTCACCGCTCCGCGCACCCCGCCGAAGGTCAGCAACCAGCAGGAGCGCGCAGTCGGCACGAGCGTCAGCTCGCCCTTGCCACGCCAGCGGCGCAATAGCCCGGACAGGCGCCAGGTGCTTTGCACCCAGACAAACCGCAGCACCAGCAACACCAGGAAAATCGCCACCACGTCCAGGCAGCGGTAGAACAGCGTCGGCCACAATGTGGTTTCGTGGCTGGTCACCGCCTTGGCGATGTCCGGCAATTGCAGGCCCAGCAGTAGGAAGATCAAGCCGTTGAAGGCGAACTCCAGCAGTGACCAGACGCTGCGGTTGAGCAACCGTGTGCCGGTCTGGCGCGGCAGCAGGTCGAGCCAGCTCTGCATCATGCCGGCCGCCACTGCCGAGAGAATCCCCGAAGCGCCCAAACGTTCAGCCAGCACATAGGCCGCGAATGGCAACAGCAACATGAACACTACGTGGGTGGCCGGGTCGTCCCAGCCGCGCCCGATCATCCAGGCCCGCATACGGCCCACCAGCCAACTCAAGGCCACGCCGACCAGCAGTCCGCCGATCGCCACCAGCATGAAGGTCAGGCTCGCGTTGGCCAGGGAAAACACCCCGGTGATGGCCGCCGCCAGGGCGAACTTGAAGGTGACCAGGCCCGAGGCGTCGTTCATCAGCGCTTCGCCCTGGAGCATGTGCATCAGGGGGGCGGGCAAGCGGTCGCGAGCAATCGCCGACACCGCCACCGCGTCGGTCGGCGACAGGACCGCCGCCAGGGCAAACGCCACCGGTAGCGGGATGCTCGGCAGCAGCCAGTGAATGAAATAACCGGCGCCCACCACCGTAAACAGCACCAGCCCCACCGCCAGCGTCAGGATCGGCCCGCGCAGGCGCCAGAATTCGCGCTTGGGCATACGCCAGCCGTCGGAGAACAGCAGCGGTGGCAGGAATAAAAACAGGAACAATTCTGGATTGAGCGTTACATGCAAACCCAGGGATGGCCAGGCCAGCAACGCCCCTGCGCCGATCTGCACCAAGGGCAACGGCAGCGGGATCAACCGTCCGATCAGCCGTGAAACACCCACCAGCGTCAACAGGATCAGCACGGTATAAGCGCTTTGCATAACGAGTTTCCATTTACAGCGACACACATCCGGCAACAGCTTGCCGTTGAAGTGCCATATTAACCGCCTAGCATTAACTTGGCCGTTACACCTATGTCGCAGCCCACCTCCTGTGGGAGCGAGCCTGCTCCGGGCGGCGATCCGACGATAGCGGTGTATCAGTCGATACCATGCAGGCTGGTCGGACGCCATCGCGAGCAGGCTCGCTCCCACCGGTTTGGGTGCATGCCGATCTGGCGTCGCGAAACCGTCCGGTCATGGCATAATCCTTGACCTTTTATTTCCAGCACCTGCAAAGGGGGCAATTCCTTGACCGATTCAAGTAAAACGTTGCACCTTTTCGGCATCAAAGCGTGTGACACGATGAAAAAGGCGCGCACCTGGCTCGATGAACACGCTGTGCACTACGACTTTCACGATTACAAGACCGCCGGCATCGACCGTGAGCACCTGACCCAATGGTGCAACGAGCATGGCTGGCAAGTGGTGTTGAACCGTGCCGGTACGACCTTTCGCAAACTCGACGACGAACGCAAAGCCGATCTCGACCAGACGAAAGCCATCGAACTGATGCTCGGCCAACCCTCGATGATCAAGCGCCCGGTGCTTGATCTCGGTGACCGAACCCTGATTGGCTTCAAGCCAGATATTTATGCGGCAGAGATCAAGTAAGCCTGCCCAGTCCATTTTGTAGAGGTAATTTCATGTCCAATACTCTGTTCAGCCTGGCCTTCGGTGTCGGCACGCAAAACCGTCAAGGTAGCTGGCTGGAAGTGTTCTACGCCCAACCGTTGCTCAACCCTTCGGCCGAGATCGTCAAGGCCATCGCGCCGATTCTGGGCTATAGCGAAGGCAACCAGGCCATCACCTTCACCACCGCCCAGGCTTCGCAACTGGCTGACGCGCTCAAGGGCGTCGATGCTGGGCAAGCCGCGTTGCTGACCCGTCTGGCCGAGAGCCATAAGCCGCTGGTCGCCACCCTGCTGGCTGAAGACGCCCAACTGAGCTCCACGCCCGAGGCCTACCTCAAGCTGCATCTGTTGTCCCACCGCCTGGTCAAGCCTCACGGCCTGAACCTGACCGGTATTTTCCCGCTGCTGCCGAACGTGGCCTGGACCAGCCAGGGCGCAATCGACCTGGGCGAATTGGCCGAGCACCAGCTCGAAGCCCGTCTGCGCGGCGAGCTGCTGGAAGTGTTCTCGGTGGACAAGTTCCCGAAAATGACTGACTACGTGGTCCCGGCTGGCGTGCGTATCGCCGATGCCGCGAGGATCCGCCTGGGCGCCTACGTAGGCGAAGGCACCACAGTGATGCACGAAGGTTTCGTCAACTTCAACGCCGGCACCGAAGGCCCGGGCATGATCGAAGGCCGTGTATCGGCTGGCGTATTCGTTGGCAAGGGGTCTGACCTGGGCGGCGGTTGCTCGACCATGGGCACCCTGTCGGGCGGCGGCAACATCGTGATCAAGGTCGGTGAAGGCTGCCTGATCGGTGCCAACGCCGGCATCGGCATTCCGCTGGGCGACCGCAACACCGTGGAGTCGGGCCTGTACGTGACCGCCGGCACCAAGGTGGCGCTGCTGGACGAGAACAACCAACTGGTCAAGGTGGTCAAGGCCCGCGAGCTGGCCGGCCAGCCCGATCTGCTGTTCCGCCGCAACTCCGAGACCGGCGCGGTGGAATGCAAAACCCATAAATCGGCCATCGAGCTGAACGAAGCACTGCACGCCCACAACTAAGCCGCTTCACACCATCACCTGTGGGAGCAACTTTGCTCCCACAGGGTCCGGCGTAACTCCAGCAGGGCCCGAAAGCATGTTGATTCCCTCTCCCTGGCGCGCCGATTTCCCGGCCATCGCCGCCTTGCAACGGCAAGGCCAGACCTACCTGGACAACGCCGCCACCACGCAAAAACCCCAAGCCCTGCTGGACGCCCTGGCGCATTACTACGCCAATGGCGCGGCCAACGTGCACCGCGCACAGCATCTGCCGGGCGCCCATGCGACCCAAGCATTCGAAGACAGCCGACTCAAAGTGTCGCAATGGCTCAATGCCGGGGATTGCGGGCAGGTGGTCTTCACCCACGGCGCCACTTCGGCGCTGAACCTGCTGGCCTACGGGCTGGAACATTTATTCAACCCGGGCGATGAGATCGTCATCAGCGCTCTGGAACACCACGCCAACCTGCTGCCGTGGCAGCAACTGGCCGAGCGCCGTTCGTTGACCCTGGTGGTGTTGCCACTGGATGCCGACGGGGTGATCGATATCAGCGCCGCCGCCGAACTGATCGGCCCACGTACGCGCCTGCTGGCAGTGAGCCAGCTGTCCAACGTGCTGGGCACCTGGCAGCCCTTGCCAGCGCTATTGGCCCTGGCCAAGGTCCAAGGCGCGCTGACGGTGATCGATGGCGCCCAGGGTGTGGTTCATGGCCGTCACGATGTGGAGGCACTGGGCTGCGACTTTTATGTATTTTCCAGCCACAAGCTCTATGGCCCCGAAGGACTGGGCGTGTTGTTCGGCCGCACCGAAGCGCTTCATCAACTGCGTCATTGGCAGTTCGGCGGCGAGATGGTGCAACAGGCCGACTACCACAGCGCCACGTTCCGTCCGGCGCCACTGGGCTTCGAAGCCGGCACGCCGCCGATTGCCAGTGTGATCGGCCTGGGCGCGACCCTCGACTACCTGTCCGGCCTCGACCCGCAGGCAGTCAGCGACCATGAAACTGCACTGCATGACTACCTGCTTCACGGGCTGCTGGCGCGCAATGGCGTCCGCCTGGTGGGCAATCCGAGCCTGGCCCTGGTCAGCTTCGTGGTCGAAGGCGTGCACAACGCCGACCTGGCCCACTTGCTGACCGAACAAGGCATCGCTGTACGCGCCGGGCATCACTGCGCCATGCCGCTGTTCAAACATCTGAAGCTGTCGGGGGCGATTCGCGTGTCGCTGGCGCTGTACAACGACTCCGCCGATATCGAACGCTTCTTCGAAGCCCTGGACCAGGCCCTGGAGATGCTCCGATGAGCCTGCCGGCCGACGCGGCCACAGCGCTGCAAGTGTTTCAGGACGCATCGGGTTGGGAACAACGCGCCCGGCTGCTGATGCAATGGGGCGAGCGTCTGCCACCCTTGAGCGATGCGGACAAATGCGACGCCAATCTCGTCCATGGTTGTGAAAGTCAGGTGTGGTTGGTGGGAGGGCTGCAGGACGGACATTGGCAGTTTGCCGCCAGCAGCGATGCGCGGTTGATTCGTGGGCTGGTGGCGTTGCTGCTGGCGCGGGTCAACGGTTTGTCGGCTGACGAGTTGCAACAGGTGGATTTGCCGGATTGGTTCAATCAGTTGGGATTGTCGCGGCAGTTGTCGCCTTCGCGCAGCAATGGTTTGAATGCGGTGTTGAAGCGGATGTTTGAGTTGACTGAATGATCGCCATCGCGAGCAGGCTCGCTCCCACAGGGGATCCGTGTCGTACACAAAACTTGTGTTCCATGAGATCCAATGTGGGAGCGAGCCTGCTCGCGATGAGGCCATCAGCCCCAGTGCTCAAACCTGAGGCTTAACCCGGTCCGCCGGCCGCCGCACACCCGCCACAATCTTATCCACAGCCTTGGTCGCCGCGACCATGCCGAACGTCGCCGTGACCATCATCACCGCACCAAACCCGCCAGCACAGTCGAGCTTGACGCCATCGCCGACAAAGCTCTTCTGCAAGCAAATGCTGCCGTCCGGTTTCGGGTAGCGCAGTTGCTCGGTGGAGAACACACAAGGCACGCTGTAGTGGCGGGTCACGGTACGGGAAAAACCGTAATCGCGGCGCAAGGTAGAACGCACTTTCGAGGCCAGCGGATCATTGAACGTGCGGTTCAGGTCGCACACCTGGATCAACGTCGGGTCGATCTGCCCACCCGCGCCGCCGGTGGTGATGATCTGGATCTTGCGGCGTTTGCACCAGGCGATCAGCGCCGCCTTGGCGTTGACGCTGTCGATACAGTCGATCACGCAGTCGATGTTCGGCGTGATGTATTCGGCCATGGTGTCGCGGGTGACGAAATCCGCCACGGCATGCACCGTGCAGTCGGGGTTGATGCCGCGCAGGCGCTCGGCCATCACCTCGACCTTGGGTTTGCCGACGGTGCTGTCCAGGGCGTGCAGTTGGCGGTTGGCATTGCTGACGCAGACATCATCCAGGTCGAACAGCGAAATCTCGCCCACGCCGCACCGGGCGATGGCTTCCGCCGCCCAGGAACCAACACCGCCCACCCCGACAATCGCCACATGGGCCGCCCGCAGGCGCTCCAGGCCTTCGATGCCATACAAACGGGCGATACCGGCAAACCGTGGATCTTCTGTACTCATGACCATTACCCCAAAAACCGGCGCGCATTATAGGGCTTTGTCGTAGCAATTTAAGCAAAACCTCTGTGGGAGCGAGCCTGCTCGCGATGGCATCGGTCCAGTCAATATCAATGTCGACTGATCCACCGCATCGCGAGCAAGCTCGCTCCCACAGGTTTCGTGGTCCAACTGACCAGCACCAGGGGCCCACCGGGGTCGTTTTGCTATAAGATAACCGCCATTTTGTAAGCCTCGACCGAATACAATCCAACGGTCGAACTCAGGACCTGTGGGAGCGGGCTTGCTCGCGAAGGCGTCATCACTGACGCTAAAAGCTTCGCGAGCAAGCCGGCTCCCACATGGACTGTGATCTCCTTTCCAGCTTTCGGAGTTTTCCATGACGGCCCACGCCGACCTCTCGCCGACCCTGCAACTCGCCTGCGACCTGATCCGCCGTCCGTCCGTGACGCCGGTGGATGCCGATTGCCAGAAACTGATGATGCAGCGCCTGGGCAGCGCGGGCTTTACGCTCGAACCGATGCGCATCGAGGATGTGGATAACTTCTGGGCCAGCCATGGCAAGCATGACGGCCCGGTGCTGTGTTTCGCCGGGCACACCGACGTGGTGCCGACCGGTCCGGTGCAAGCCTGGCAGCTCGACCCGTTCGATGCGGTCATCGATGAACACGGCATGCTCTGTGGCCGTGGCGCGGCGGACATGAAAGGCAGCCTGGCGGCGATGGTGGTGGCAGCGGAACGGTTTGTCGCCGACTACCCGGACCACAAAGGCTCGATCACCTTTCTGATCACCAGCGACGAAGAAGGCCCGGCCCACCACGGCACCAAGGCCGTGGTCGAGCGCCTCAAGGCCCGCCAGGAACGCCTGGACTGGTGCATCGTCGGCGAGCCGTCGAGCACCACCCTGGTGGGTGACGTGGTCAAGAACGGCCGCCGCGGCTCCCTCGGCGCAAAACTAACGGTGCGCGGCAAGCAAGGCCACGTGGCCTATCCGCACCTGGCGAAGAACCCCATCCACCTGGCCGCGCCGGCCCTGGCAGAGTTGGCCGCCGAGCATTGGGACCACGGCAACGACTTCTTCCCGCCCACCAGTTTCCAGATTTCCAACCTCAACGCCGGCACTGGCGCGACCAACGTGATCCCTGGCGATCTGGTGGCGATGTTCAACTTCCGCTTCTCTACCGAGTCCACCGTCGAAGGCTTGCAAAAACGCGTCGCCGATATCCTCGACAAGCATCAACTGGACTGGCACATCGATTGGGCGTTGTCGGGCCTGCCATTCCTCACCGAACCAGGCGCTTTGCTGGATGCCGTGTCTTCGAGCATCAAGGATGTCACCGGTCGCGAGACAAAAGCCTCCACCAGCGGTGGCACCTCCGATGGTCGCTTCATCGCCACCATGGGCACCCAAGTGGTGGAACTGGGGCCGGTCAACGCGACCATCCACCAGGTCAACGAGCGCGTGCTGGCGGCCGACCTCGACGTGCTGACCGAGATCTACTACAAGACGCTGATCAAGTTGCTCGCCTGATGCTCGCCTGCCCGATCTGCAGTGAACCGCTGAACGCGGTGGACAACGGCGTGGTGTGCCCGGCCGGCCATCGCTTTGACCGCGCGCGGCAGGGTTACCTGAACCTGCTGCCGGTGCAGCACAAGAACAGCCGCGATCCCGGCGACAACCAGGCGATGGTCGAAGCCCGCCGCGACTTCCTCAACGCCGGGCATTACGCCCCTGTCGCCCGGCGCCTGGCCGAACTGGCCGCCGAGCGCGCGCCCGGTCGCTGGCTGGACATCGGCTGTGGCGAGGGTTACTACACCGCGCAGATCGCGAAAGCCTTGCCGGATGCCGATGGCTACGCCCTGGACATCTCCCGCGAGGCGGTCAAACGCGCCTGCAAACGCGATCCACGGCTGACCTGGTTGATCGCCAGCATGGCCCGCGTACCGCTGGCGGACGGCTGCTGCCAGTTTCTGGCCAGCGTGTTCAGCCCGCTGGACTGGCAGGAGGCCAAACGCCTGCTCAGCCCCGGTGGCGGCCTGATGAAGGTCGGCCCGACCAGCGGCCACCTGATGGAATTGCGCGAGCGACTGTACGACGAAGTGCGCCAGTACACGGATGACAAACACCTGGCCCTGGTGCCGTCGGGCATGGTGCTCGATCACAGCGAAACCCTCGAGTTCAAGCTCATGCTCACAAGTGGCCAGGACCGCGCCAACCTGTTGGCGATGACGCCCCACGGCTGGCGCGCCAGTGCCGAACGCCGCGCCAGCGTGATCGAGCAGGCCGAGCCGTTCGAGGTCACGGTGTCGATGCGCTACGATTATTTCGTTCTTCAATAACTTTTAATTCCCGGCCTCGGGCAACCGCCAGAGGCCAGTTAAATCCGCGAATGGATTTTTCAAGACCGCAGTGAGGACATCCATGCGCCAACCCGATATCGAGATTTACCTCAAAGACGCCGACGTCGATCACAAGGCCATTGCCGCGTGGCTCGGCCAGGCCCTGGGCCCGTGCAGCGACTGGGTCCAGAAAGGCCAGACCTACAAGTGCAAGGCCGGCGATATCCCGGTGACCTGGCTACCCAAGGCTGTGGGCAAATGGAACAGCCTGTACCTGGAAAGCGACCAGACCCCGTGGGAAGACGACATCGCCTGCGCCCGTGCAGCCTTTGCCGCGCTGAACGTCGAAGTGCGCTGCGCACCTGGGTCGTGGGTGGAGGAAGAAGGTGAAGAGTCGGCGGATCGCTGGATTCGCATCAGCGCCGATGGGGAAGAAGAGATTACCTGGAAGACGGCGTGACTATCTGAGGGCCACCCTCGCGATGCCCGCCGCAGATACAAAGGTAAAAGCACAACCCATGTGGGAGCGAGCCTGCTCGCGATAGCGGTGTGACAGTCAATGATGCATTGCCTGATACACCGCTATCGCGAGCAAGCTCGCTCCCACAATGGGTTTTGTGTAGCCAGTGAATGCGGGTTACAACCCCACCACATCCTCAGCCTGCAAGCCCTTCTGCCCTTCCACCACCGCGTACTCGACCTGCTGGCCTTCAGTCAGAGAACGATGGCCTTCGCCACGGATCGCGCGGTAATGCACGAATACATCCGCCCCGCCTTCACGCTGGATGAAGCCGTAGCCTTTGGCGTCGTTGAACCACTTCACATTGCCGGTTTCGCGTGCTGCCATGATTGCTCACTCCCATTTTTATTTTTAAGTCGGCCTTTCGATAGAAAGCCGTACGATCTTCGCCGCCGTCCGGCCGTCCACGAGGAAGGCAGAGGCAGTCAGCCGCCCGAGTATATGACAGACGTAAAAACTCTCAACTGACTTTACTTCGGCGCTTTTTTGCCGATTTTCGACGAATCCGGCACACTAGCCGCCGCTTTATCTTATCCACTCATGCAGAAGCCGTATGACCCGTTCCCCGTTCCGCCGTCTTGTGTTTGGCACCCTGCGCCGACTGTTGTACCTCTGGGTTCGCTCCGAGACGATCAATCAGTCGTCCTTCACCCTCAACCTCGACCGCAGTCGTCCGGTGTTCTACGTCCTGCAAAACCCTTCGCTCACCGACCTGGCGGTGCTCGACACCGAGTGCACCAAGGCTGGCCTGCCCCGCCCGGTACTGCCGGTGTCCGTGGGCAACCTGTTGGAACCGGCGGCGTTTTTCTACCTGACCCCGGAGCCGGACTGGCTCGGCCGGCAGGACAAACGCGGCGCGCCGCCGACCCTGACGCGACTGGTCAATGCCCTGACCCACAACGCCGCCGAAGACGCACAAATCATCCCGGTCAGCGTGTTCTGGGGGCAGTCGCCCGACAGCGAATCCAGCCCGTGGAAACTGTTGTTCGCCGACAGCTGGGCCGTCACTGGCCGGCTGCGGCGCTTGCTGAGCATCATGATCCTGGGGCGCAAGACCCGCGTGCAGTTTTCCGCGCCGATCCATTTGCGCGAACTGATCGAGCACGACAAGGGCCACGAACGCACCGTGCGCATGGCCCAGCGGATCCTGCGGATACATTTTCGCAACTTGAAAGCGGCGGTCATTGGCCCGGACATTTCCCACCGACGCAACCTGGTCAAGGGGCTGCTGAACCAGCCTCTGGTCAAACAGGCGATTGCCGACGAGGCCGAGCGGGAAAAAATCACCCCGGAAAAAGCCAAGGCCCAGGCGCTGCGTTACGGCAACGAAATTGCCTCGGACTACACCTACACCGCGATCCGTTTCCTGGAAGTGGTGCTGAGCTGGTTCTGGAACAAGATCTACGACGGCATCAAGGTCAACCACATCGAAGGCGTGCAGAAGGTCGCTCAGGGCCACGAAGTCATCTACGTGCCGTGCCACCGCAGCCATATCGACTACCTGCTGCTGTCGTACCTGCTGTTTCGCAACGGCCTGACCCCGCCGCACATCGCCGCCGGCATCAACCTCAACATGCCGGTGATCGGCGGCCTGCTGCGTCGGGGCGGGGCGTTTTTCATGCGTCGCACCTTCAAGGGCAACCCGCTCTATACCGCGGTGTTCAACGAGTACCTGCACACACTGTTCACCAAAGGCTTTCCGGTGGAGTATTTCGTCGAGGGCGGTCGCTCGCGCACCGGACGCATGCTGCAACCCAAGACCGGCATGCTCGCCATCACCTTGCGCAGCTTCCTGCGCTCATCGCGCATGCCCATCGTGTTCGTGCCGGTCTACATCGGCTATGAGCGCGTCCTGGAAGGCCGCACCTACCTGGGTGAACTGCGTGGGGCGAGCAAGAAGAAAGAATCGATCTTCGACATTTTCAAGGTCATCGGCGCCCTCAAGCAGCGCTTCGGCCAAGTAGCGGTGAACTTCGGTGAGCCGATCAAACTGGCGGAGTTTCTCGACGGCGAACAGCCGGGTTGGCGCCAACAGGAGCTGGGCCCGCAATTCAAACCGGCCTGGCTCAACGCAACCACCCATCGCCTCGGCGAGCGGGTGGCCCGGCACCTGAACGAAGCGGCGGCCATCAACCCGGTCAACCTGGTCGCCCTGGCACTGCTGTCCACCAGCCGCCTGGCCCTGGACGACCGGGCCATGGCCCGGGTGCTGGACCTGTACCTGGCGTTGTTGCGCAAAGTGCCGTACTCGCCTCACACCACGTTGCCCGAGGGCGATGGGCGTGCGCTGATCGAGCACGTCAAAGGCATGGACCTGCTGTCGGAACAGAGCGATGCCCTGGGCAAGATTCTGTATCTGGACGAGCAGAATGCCGTCCTGATGACCTACTACCGCAACAACGTGCTGCACATCTTCGCCCTGCCGGCGTTGCTGGCGAGTTTCTTCCAGAGCACCTCGCGCATGAGCCGCGAACAGATCCTGCGCTACACCCGCGCCTTGTACCCCTATCTGCAATCGGAATTGTTCATTCGCTGGTCACTGGAAGAACTGGACGCCGTGGTCGACCAATGGCTCGAAGCGTTCGTCGAACAAGGGCTGCTGCGTTTCGAAAAAGACCTGTACCTGCGCCCAGCCCCGAGTTCGCGGCATTTCGTGCTGCTGACCCTGTTGTCCAAAAGCATCGCGCAGACCTTGCAGCGCTTCTACATGACCGTCTCCCTGCTGCTCAACAGCGGCCAGAACAGCATCAGCGCCGAAGAACTGGAAGACCTCTGCACGGTCATGGCCCAGCGCCTGTCGATCCTGCATGGCCTGAACGCACCGGAATTCTTCGACAAGAGCCTGTTCCGGCATTTCATCCAGACAATGCTGGACCTGGACGTACTACGCCGGGACGAAGCGGGCAAGCTAAGCTATCACGAGCTGCTGGGTGAACTGGCCGAAGGTGCGGCCAAGCGGGTCCTGCCGGCGGAGATCCGTTTGTCGATCCGTCAGGTGGCGTTGCATCGCAGTGAAGATGCGGCAGATCAGGTCATCCCGGTGGTTGCGGACTGACCCCACAGGCGCCATCTCTCTGGCGCCCTCAATATGGAAATGCCCCCAATGAAAAAGCTTCTTCTCGTCGCCGTTGCCACGTTACTCAGTGCCTGCTCCAGCGCACCGCTGGCGAGCAAAAACAGTCTCGACGGTGAAGTGTTCTACCTGCAGCGCATTGCCCTGCCGCCCACCGCTGTCTTAAGCGTGAGCCTGCAGGATGTGTCCCTGGCCGACGCCCCCGCGGTGGTGCTCGATGAACAGAGCGGTCCGGTCAAGGGCCAGGTCCCGCTGCCGTTTCACCTCCGCTATGATCCGGCCCAGGTCAAACCCGGCCATCGCTATGCCGTGAGCGCGCGCATTGAAGTGGACGGCCAGTTGATGTTCATCACCACCGAACAACACACCGTGCAGCTCGATGGCAAAGATCCACAGCCGCTGAAGATCCGCGTCAACGCCGCCCGCTGATTTCTCTTTCTAATTTTTTCAAGGAAGCTGCCATGCTCCGCTCTACGCTCCGTTTCACCAGCCTGTGCGCCGGCCTGTTGTTCTGCGCCAACACCATGGCCCTGTCCCTGGCCGACCTCTCGCAGAAGGACGCCACCGGCGGCCTCAAGGACGCACTGACCCAGGGCGCCCAAGTAGCCGTCAAGCAGTTGGGCACACCCGGTGGCTTCAGCAACAACCCCGAGGTGAAGATCGAACTGCCGGGCAAGCTCGGTAAAGTCGCCAGCAAGATGAAAGCCTTTGGCATGGGCGATCAGGTCGAACAACTGGAAACCAGCATGAACCAGGCCGCTGAAGCCGCTGTGGTCCAGGCCCAGCCGATCCTGGTCAATGCCGTGAAGAACATGAGTGTGAGCGATGCCAAGGGGATCCTGAGCGGCGGCAACGATTCCGCCACGCAGTACCTGAACAAGAGCAGCCGCGAGCAGATCCGCGCCAAGTTCCTGCCCATCGTCAAGCAAGCCACCGACAAGGTTGGCCTGGCGCAGAAATACAACACGTTCGCAGGCCAAGCGGCGACCTTCGGCGTGCTGGACGCCAAAAGCGCCAACATCGAAAACTACGTGACCGAACAGGCGCTGGACGGTTTGTTCGAGATGATCGGTAAACAGGAAGCCACCATCCGCCAGAACCCTGCGGCGGCGGCGAGCAGTTTGGCCAAGAAGGTGTTTGGTACGCTCTGAGATTCAGCGCAAAACAACTGTGGGAGCGAGCCTGCTCGCGATAGCGGTATCAGCCATAACATCTGTGTTGACTGATACTCCGCCATCGCGAGCAGGCTCGCTCCCACATTCGATCTTCAGTGCTATCAGGATCGTGTCAGGTCTTTTTGACCCTGAACCACGCCGCATACAACGCCGGCAGGAACAACAGCGTCAACGCCGTCGCCACGATCAGCCCGCCCATGATCGCCACCGCCATCGGGCCAAAGAACAGGCTACGTGACAGCGGAATCATCGCCAGCACCGCCGCCAGCGCGGTGAGCACAATCGGGCGAAATCGTCGCACAGTGGCTTCGATGATCGCCTGCCACGGGGCGAGCCCCGCCTTGATGTCCTGTTCGATCTGGTCCACCAGAATCACCGAGTTGCGCATGATCATCCCCGACAAGGCGATGGTGCCCAACATGGCAACGAAACCGAACGGCTGGCGGAACACCAGCAGGAACAGCGTGACACCGATCAGCCCCAGGGGCGCGGTGAGAAACACCATGGCCGTGCGGGAAAAACTGCGCAGTTGCAGCATCAGCAACGTCAGCACCACGACGATGAACAGCGGCACGCCGGCGTTCACCGATTGCTGGCCACGGGCGGCATCCTCTACCGTACCGCCCACTTCCAGCAGATAACCGTCCGGCAGCTCGGCACGAATCGGGGCCAGGGTCGGGAAGATCTGCTGCACCAGGGTCGCCGGTTGTTCCTTGCCATAGATATCAGCCCGCACGGTCACACTTGGCAGGCGATTGCGGTGCCAGATAACGCCTTCTTCGAAGCCGTATTCCAGCGTCGCGATCTGTGACAGCGCAACGCTTGTGCCATTGTCGGTCGGCACCGCCAGGCTCGGCAGCAGGGACAATTCGGTGCGCTCATGCACCGTGCCGCGCAGCAGAATCTCGATCAGTTCGTTGTCTTCCCGGTATTGGCTGACGCTGGAGCCGGTGAGGGAACTGCGCAAAAAGCTCGACAGGTTAGCCGTACTCACGCCCAACGCTCGGGCGCGGTCCTGATCGACGTTCAGGTACACCACCTTGCTCGGCTCTTCCCAATCCAGATGCACATTGGCCACGTAGGGATTTTCACGAACCTTGGTCGCCACTTTCCGCGCCAGGGCCCGGACTTGTTCGATGTGCTCACCGGTCACGCGAAACTGCACCGGATAACCCACTGGCGGGCCATTTTCCAGGCGCGTGACCCGCGAGCGCAGGGCCGGGAACTGTTCGTTCAACGTGGTGATCAACCAGCTGCGCAGGGGCTCGCGGTCTTCGATGGTCTTGGCCAGCACCACGAACTGGGCGAAGCTGGGTGCCGGCAGTTGTTGATCCAGCGGCAGGTAGAAACGCGGTGAACCGGTGCCGACATAAGCCACGTAGTTGTCGATGCCCGCGTGGTCCTTGAGCAGCGCTTCAAGGCGCTTGACCTGCTCGGCGGTGTTGCTCAAGGACGCGCCTTCGGCCAGCTTCAGGTCGACCATCAGCTCAAGTCGCCCCGAGGCCGGGAAGAACTGTTGTGGCACGAAACGGAACAGCGCCACCGAGCCCACAAATAACAGCACGGTCAGCACGATGACGGTTTTGCGCCGCCGCACGCACCACTCCACCAAGCGCCGGACACGCTGGTAGAACGGCGTGCCGTAGGGGTCGAACTGGCCATCAGCGGTGCCGTGTTTGGCGGCATGAATTTTCGCCAGGTCCGGCAGCAGTTTCTCCCCCAGGTACGGCACGAACACCACCGCGGCCACCCAGGAGGCCAGCAGCGCCAGGGTGACGACCTGGAAAATCGAACGGGTGTACTCGCCGGTGCCTGACTGCGCCGTGGCGATCGGCAGGAAACCCGCAGCGGTGATCAGCGTACCGGTGAGCATCGGGAATGCGGTGCTGGTCCAGGCATAGCTGGCGGCCTTGATCCGGTCGAAGCCCTGCTCCATTTTGATCGCCATCATCTCGACCGCGATGATCGCGTCATCCACCAGCAGACCCAACGCCAACACCAGCGCGCCAAGGGAAATCTTGTGCAGGCCGATGCCCAGGTAATACATCGCGGCGAAGGTCATCGCCAGCACCAGCGGAATCGCCAGGGCGACCACCATCCCGGTTCGCAGCCCGAGGGAGAAGAAGCTCACCAGCAACACGATCGTCAGGGCCTCCACCAGCACCTGGACGAACTCGCCAACACCGGTTTTCACCGCCGCCGGCTGGTCCGAGACCTTACGCAATTGCATGCCGGCCGGTAGGTTGTTCTGGATACGGGCAAACTCCGCCTCCAGGGCCTTGCCCAGAATCAGAATGTCGCCGCCGTCCTTCATCGCCACGGCCAGACCAATGGCATCTTCGGCCATGAAGCGCATGCGCGGGGCTGGCGGATCGTTGAAACCGCGATGAACATCCGCGACATCGCCGATACGGAACGTGCGATCAGCGACACGAATGGGAAAGTTGCGGATCTCTTCTACTGTCTGAAAATTTCCCGATACCCGTAGCTGGACCCGCTCGCTGCCGGTTTCGAAAAAGCCTGCGGTCGATATTGCGTTCTGCTCTTCCAACGCCTGCTGGACTGCCGCCAGCGGCACGCCGAGGGTCGCCAGCTTAACGTTCGACAGTTCGATCCAGATTTTCTCGTCCTGCAAACCCAGCAGTTCAACCTTGCCCACATCCTTGACCCGTTGCAGTTGGATCTGGATGCGATCGGCGTAATCCTTGAGCACGCCGTAGTCAAAACCATCACCGGTCAGCGCATAGATATTGCCGAAGGTGGTGCCGAACTCATCGTTGAAAAACGGCCCCTGGATGCCCGGCGGCAAGGTGTGACGGATGTCACTGACCTTCTTGCGGATCTGGTACCACAACTCGGGAATCTGCGCCGAATGCAGGGAATCGCGGGCCATGAACGTCACCTGGGATTCGCCCGGGCGGGAGAACGAGACGATTCTTTCGTAATCGCCGGTTTCCATCAGTTTCTTTTCGATGCGTTCGGTGACCTGGCGAGAAACCTCCTCGGCCGTAGCCCCCGGCCAGTTGGTGCGAATGACCATGGCCTTGAAGGTAAACGGCGGGTCTTCGCTCTGGCCGAGCTTGGTGTAGGAAAGCGCGCCGACGATTGCCAGCAACAACATCAGGAACAGGACGATCTGGCGGTTACGCAGCGCCCATTCGGAAAGATTGAAGCCCATCGGGGATTACTCCTTGGCCGCCAGATTGACCACGCGGTTGGAGCGATCCACCGGCCGCACCTGCTGGCCGTCGAGGAGCACGTGCACACCGGCTGCGACGACCCAGTCATTGGGGCTCAGCCCTTCAAGCACCGGAACGGTTTTTTCGCCAAACGGGCCGACGCGCACCGGGACTTTTTTCAGGGTGTTATTGCCGTTGACTACCCACACGTAAGTGGCGCCGTTCTCGGCGGTGAGTGCAGACAGCGGCACCGACAGCGACACCTGGTCGCCGGTCTGGATAAACACTCGGGCACTCTGGCCCAACTCAGCCGGAACACTGCCGGCGGTGAAGGCAACGCGAGCGGCGAAGGTGCGGGATCTGGGATCGGCGGCTGGCGACAGTTCGCGGATGCGTCCGCTGAAACGCTGATCGGGCTGGCTCCATAGCTCCACCGAGACCGGCTGACCAATCTTGAACCGGCCAAAGCCCTGCTCCGGCAGGCTGATCAGCACTTCACGCTCACCGTCGGTGGCGAGGGTGAAGACCGTTTGACCGGCCGACACCACCTGCCCGACCTCCACGGAACGCCGGGCAACCACGCCATCCTGAGGCGCACGCAGCACCGAGTAACTGGCCTGGTTGCTGGCGACATCGAATTCAGCCTTGATCTGCTTGAGCCGCGCGGCACCGGAGCGGTAGAGGTTTTCTGCGTTGTCGTACTGGGAGCGGCTGACCATCTGCCGCTCCATCAAGGTTTTGTAGCGATCACGTTCAGCGCGCACCAGGTTCAGGTTGGCTTCGGCGGCGGCGACCTGGGCACGGGTGGCTTCCAGCTGCAGGCGCACGTCCTGGGGATCGAGCTCGGCCAGGGGCTGGTTGGCCTTGACTCGCTGGCCCTCTTCGACCAGTCGTCGGCTTACTTTGCCGCCGATGCGAAAGGCCAGGTCTGGCTCGAATCGCGCCCTGACTTCCCCCGGATAACTTTCCATCGCCTGGCCCGAAGGCTCTGGCTGCACCACCATGGCGGGGCGCACGGCAAGGGACACGGGTTCGTCCTGACCACACGCAGACAATAAAAAAACCAGGCTCACTGGCAGGGCGAGGGGCAAGGCATAGCGGAACATGGCGAGTGACCTTTCGCTAATGGTGCTTGGAATAATTATACTGACGAGTATGTTATTAATAGCAAACTCACCAGTCCAGTATTAAAAGCGAATAATGTCGAACAATCTTTCACCTCCCAACGGCCCAGGCCGTCCGAAGGATCTGGCCAAGCGCCAGGCCATTCTCGACGCGGCAAAAAAACTCTTCGTCAGCCTGGGGTATGCCAACACCAGCATGGAAGCGGTCGCCACCGAGGCCGGTGTGTCGAAGCTGACGGTCTACAGCCACTTCAACGACAAGGAAACGCTGTTTTCCGCTGCCGTGGTGGCCAAGTGTGAAGAGCAAGTGCCGCCGCTTTTCTTCGAATGGCCTGACGGCGTACCGATCGAACATGTGTTGCTGAACATTGCCCGTGGTTTTCACCAACTGATCAACAGCGACGAATCGGTGAACCTGCATCGGTTGATCATGGCCTTGGGCAGTCAGGACCCGCAGCTGTCGACGATCTTCTTCGAAGCAGGCCCGCAACGGATGCTCTCAGGCATGGAAAGGCTGCTGAACAAGGTCAACCAGAGCGGCGCCCTGAGCATCGACAAACCGCGCAATGCGGCGGAGCACTTCTTCTGCCTCATCAAGGGTGCGGCGAATTTCCGCTTGCTGTATGGCTGCGGCGCACCGCTGGAAGCCGCAGCGGCCGAGGCTCATGTCGAGGAAGTGGTGGGGTTGTTTATGCGCGCTTATCGGCCGCAGATCATCTGATAGATTCTCGCCGGCTGGGCGGGCCTCATCGCGAGCAGGCTCGCTCCCACAGGGTAAGGTGTAGTTAACACAACACACATCTGTGGGAGCGAGCCTGCTCGCGATGGAGGCGACGCGGTCTCAGGCCTTGAGCGCCTTCTTGGGATAGATGTCGTAGCGGCTGGATTTACCCTCGAGCCCGTGGCTGGGTTTTGGCCCTTCGATGCACGGTGCCTTGCGCGGACGCTTGACCACGACGCGGTGAGTCGCCAGGGCCAGGGCCGCGGCCAACAACGCCGGAGCGTCCAGGTCGTCGCCCACCAGCGGCCGGAACAGGCGCATTTCCTTCTTCACCAGGGCCGTTTTCTCACGATGAGGGAACATCGGGTCCAGGTAGATCACCTGGGGCGGCTCGCCTTGCCAGTTGCGCATCACCTCGATGGAATTGCCCTTGAGCAACCGCATGCGGGCGACGATCGGCGCCACATCGAAGTCCTCCGCGCCTCGGGCCAGGCCATCCTCAAGCAATGCGCCGATCAGCGGCTGGCGCTCGATCAGGCTCATTTCACAGCCCAGGCTGGCCAGCACAAACGCATCCTTGCCCAACCCGGCCGTGGCATCCAGCACACGCGGACGTACGCCCTGGGCCACACCGACGGCCTTGGCGATCATCTGGCCGCTACCGCCGCCGTACAAGCGGCGATGGGCCGCGCCGCCTTCGACGAAGTCCACCCGCACCGGTCCCGGCGCATCCGGCCCCAGTTGCTGCAACTGCAACCCCTGCTCACCGACCTGCAAGGCAAACTCGCCATCGTCCACCTGCAACGGCAGGTCAAGGCGCTGTGCCCAGTGCTCGGCCTGCGGCTGGAAGGCCGGGGCCAGGGCCTCAACATGGATGCGGCAGGCCGCGGGTTGATCACTCATGGAAGTTGTTCATTCTTGGAAACATGCTCAAAAAATTAAGGATCGGCAAAAGCGGCCGATAACAACGGTGAACGGCATTTTGCCAGAGCTGAGCGTCGACCGAGAAAAATGTCAGACATTCAATCCACATCGATAGGCGTCATCTCCCCTTACGGCGATTACAGCCTGCGCAACACCCAAGCCCTGAGCGGCGTCAGTCACCTGTGGCAGGATTTTTTTGCCCGGGCCCTGGCCGATCAACTGGGTGATAACGCACCGGCGCCTGGCAGCTACCAGCCAGTTGCCCTCGATGAGGCTGTTGAACCGACCCTCGGCGCCGAATTGCTCGAGCACATTGTCAGCCAGCGCAACTGCCAAGTGACTGAAACCCAAGTCAAACCGCCTGAGCCGCTGTTCCTGCCAATCGCTGAATTTGAACTCGACCTGCTGGACAAACCCTTCCCGCCGTTCCCGCCGGAAGAAATCGCCACCCAGCAAAAACAGCAGACCTTCGAAAGCAACTGGGTTCGCCCTCTGGTGCTTGCCGCCGGCCAACCGCTGCCAGAACCGGGACCTGCGCCTCAGCCACGTCCACTGCACCTGCCGATTGCCGAATTCGAACTGGACCTGCTGGACAAGCCGTTCCCGCCGTTCCCGGAAGAGGAACTGGTGGCACAGCAGAAGCAACTGGACTTCGATACCCGCTGGGCACGCCCGATCGTGTTGCAGAACCTGCGCATCGCCGCCTGAATCAACGGCAAATCCACCACGGCCCGACATCCAGATGAAAATGGTTGCGGTGCGCCGCGTTGTAATCCGGACTCAAGACCACATTGAACACGTCACAGGCACCGTCGCGCACCTGGCGCAGGAATTGGGCGTGGGTGTTGTCCTTCGGCCAGTCCTTGAGCACGTTCACACGACGGCCGTCCGCCAGGCGAAACCCGGCGATATCCAGCGCACTGGCCGTGGCATGCTGGCTGCGCGCCCCGCTCTCCCGACCGTACATATTGCGACAGGCGAAACTGCCCAGATGATCGACCTGCACCACTTTCTGCCCATAGGTCGCCTGCGCCGCCGGCTGCAGCGCATGCCGTTCAAACAAGGCAAACGCCACCGCCAGCGGGCAACTGGCCAGGAAGCTGCTGCTCAACGCCACCTCGCCGCCCTGCACCCTCAGCACATTGCTCAGCGGGCAACTGGCCTGGGGACTGCTGTCGGCCTGGCGAGTGGCCCGCAGCCCCGAGGTCGCGAGCGCCTGGTCGCATAACTGCGGATCGTTGCGCAGGGCCATGAGTTTGTAACGGGTCAGCAGGTTCGGCGGCGCATTGACGTCCAGGGGCGCCCAGGGATTCCATTGTGGCGGCACCGCCAGCCAACCGCGCCATACCCCCAGCACTGCGACGCCAACAACCAGCACCAATAGCGTAAAACCTTTCAAAACCCGCACGACAATGCCTCGGGCCTCAACCCTTGAATAATTGGTTGGCCTGGTTGAAGGGCATCGAACGACGGGTGAAGGTGAACGAGCCCTGTTCGCGGATTTCCTCGGCGGCGCGGAAAAACTCGCCATACGCCGCCAGGGCCAGCGCGGACCCGACACTGATGCGCTTGACGCCCATCTCGCTCAGCTGCGCAACCGTCAGGTCCAGCGCCCCGGACATCAACACATTCACCGGTTTCGGCGCCACCGCCCGGACCACCGCCAGCACCTGTTCGGCCGAGCTCAAGCCTGGGGCATACAGCACGTCGGCACCGGCATCGGCGAACGCCTTCAGGCGGGCAAGGGTGTCATCCAGGTCGGGCTTGCCATGCAGAAAATTCTCCGCCCGGGCGGTCAGCACAAAGGGATACGGCAGACTGCGCACCGCGTCAGCCGCAGCTTTAACCCGCGCCACGGCATGCTCGAAGCCATAGATCGGGCTGTCTTCGCGCCCTGTGGCATCTTCGATCGAGCCACCCACCGCGCCGGCCTGCGCCGCGCGGATCAGGCTGCTGGCGCACGCCTCGGGGGCATCGGCGAAGCCGTTCTCCAAATCGACCGCCACTGGCAAGTCAGTGGCCGCCACAATCGCCCGGACATTGGCCAGGGTGTCATCCAGCCCCGCGGCACCATCGGGCCGTCCCAAGGAAAAAGCGTAACCGGCACTGGTGGTGGCCAGGGCCTCGAAGCCGAGACTGGCAAGCATCTTTGCCGAACCGGCGTCCCACGGGTTGGGAATGACGAACGCGCCTTCGCGTTCATGCAAGGCTTTGAAGGCCTGGGCTCGACGGGTTTGCGCATCCATGGAAATCACTCCTGGGCAGAGAAATTTTGCCTCAGAGCAAACCCAGTTGCTCGGCGGCGGGCTCTCTGTATAGCTCAGGCAGGGCCGGCAAGCCAGGCAAACGGCTCATCAATCGGCGATGAAAGTGTTGCGCGAGTTTGGCCGCCAGCACGTTGTCGGCGGTGTGCAGAAAGATATAAGGCGTGCGCCCCTCTTCGATCCACCCGGCGATTTTTTCCACCCAGGGGGTCAGGAACGGTTCGTTGGCCTCCAGCACTGGATGGCCGATGAAACGCACCTGCGGGCAGTGGGTAAACGCGGTCGGCCGGGGCGGTACACGCGGTTTCTTCGATTGAGCATGGAGCACGGCAGGATCGGTCGAGGTGCAACTGAACAATGCCCGGGGATCCAGACAGATGCGTTCTACCCCGCGATCAAGGAGCAGGCGGTTGAGCTGTCGTTCGGCATCGCCCTTGGCAAAGAAGTCACCGTGACGGACCTCCACGGCCAAGGGTCGCTCGAAGGCATCAATGAAGCCCGCCAACTCCGGCAAGCGATTCGGGGTAAAGGCCTTGGATAACTGCAACCAGAACGGTGAAACCCGTTCGCCCAGGGGGCTGAGCAATTGCACGAAGGTTTCGATGGCCGTCAGGTGCTCACGCAAATCGCCATTGTGGCTGATGTCACCGGGCAACTTGGCGGTGAAGCGGAACTGCTCGGGCATGGTCTGCGCCCAGCGCTGAACGATAGCCGCAGGGGGGCTGGCGTAGAAGGTCGTATTGCCTTCCACGGCATTGAACACTTGAGAATAGAGGTTCAGGAAATCGGAGCTTCTGGCGTCTTGCGGATAAAGATAATCGCGCCAGGCGTTTTCGCTCCAGGACGGGCAGCCCAGGTAGTAAGGCAACCCCATCAGATGTAGAGATCGAGTCCCAGCACTTCCATATCCCAGTCAACGAAACCGGCAGTGCTCAGGTAGCTGGCCAGGGCCGCGGATACGCTGCGGCTCATGGCGCGGTGATACAGCATGTCTTGCTGACGGGCCGGAAGATTGCTCAGGCGTTGCGCCGAGGCTTTGGCAGCGCGAGCGGCCAACTGCTCTTCGGACGGAAATTCCAGTTCGCCATCGATGTCATCGAAGGACTCATCCGCAGCAACTTTGCCTGCACGAGGCCTGCGTTTGATGGGGTAGGACTGGGATGAAACGCCGTCTATACGCATAACAGAATGCTCGGTATCAATGATGGCAATTTAGCGGCACTTTCACAGCCGCGCAAATGCGCAAGTGATAACTAGAGCACATAAAGTCAAAAAGGTTTAAAACCGGCTCGAAAAAATGACGACTGGTAATATTGGGCGTGACTTTTGGGGGAGCAAATGACTTTGTAGGAGCAAGGCTTGCCCGCGATGAAGATGACGCGGTCCGCCGGAGAACCGGGGCCCCCGTATCGCGAGCAAGCTTTGCTCTCACAACGCCTGGGTCTACCGTTCGGATTTGGGTGTTGCAACCTTGTCCCGTAAGTACACCGGTTGTGCATCGTCGGCCGGAATGGCTTCGCCGCGCTCCCAGGCGAAGCGGGCCAGGGTCAGCAGGTCTTCGGCATGGGGCAGCATCGAGGCGTCCTGGCCGCTGAGGGGGACGGCAATCCGCTCGCCGTAGCCCCAACCGGTACCGGCGCCGAACCAGTCGCCGCTGGCGTTGGCAGGCAACGCCGCCGCTTCGGGGGGGAGCACCGCTTCGGCGCCCACCAGGCGCATCTCACCCTCGGACTCGCGGTAGCAGCCCCAATACACCTCATCCATGCGCGCATCGATCGCCGCCGCGACCTGGCTGACGCCCTGTTCACGCAAGGCGCGCTGGGCGAGTACCGCCAGGTTGGACACCGGCAGCACCGGCCGCTCCAGGGCAAACGCCAGGCCCTGCACCACGCCGACGGCAATGCGCACGCCAGTGAACGCTCCCGGCCCACGACCAAAGGCAATCGCATCCACCGCCTGCAAGGTGGTCCCAGCATCGCTGAGCAATTGCTGGATCATCGGCAGCAGCTTCTGGGCGTGCAAGCGCGGGATCACCTCGTAATGGCTCGTGACCTTGCCGTCGTGCAGCAAGGCAACGGAGCAAGCTTCAGTCGCGGTATCCAGGGCCAGCAAGGTGCTCATCGGTGTGTCCGTAAATCAGATGGGGAAAAGTGCGCCAGTATAAACAACAACGGCCCGCAAGCGGGCCGTTGTTATTTGCTGCACAGCAGACTTGTCAGCTCAGTGCTTCAAGCACCTTGCCGGTGATCGCTTCAACCGAACCAACGCCGGCGATGTAGCTGTACTTGGGCTTGCCTTGGGTCTTGGCGGACAGCTTCTGGTAGAACTCCACCAGCGGCTTGGTCTGGGAGTGGTAGACCGACAGGCGATGGCGCACGGTTTCTTCGGTGTCGTCCTTGCGCTGCACCAGTGCTTCACCGGTGATGTCGTCCTTGCCGGCGAGTTTCGGCGGGTTATAGACGGTGTGGTAGACACGGCCGGACGGCTCGTGGACACGACGACCGGCAATGCGTTGAACGATCTCTTCGTCGTCGACGGCGATTTCGACAACGTGATCCAGCTCCACGCCAGCCGTAACCAAGGCTTCGGCCTGCGGAATGGTGCGCGGGAAACCGTCGAACAGGAAGCCGTTGGCGCAATCGGCTTGAGCGATGCGATCCTGGACCAGCGCGATGATCAGGTCATCCGACACCAGGCCGCCGGCATCCATGATGCTCTTGGCCTTGACGCCCAGCTCGGTGCCGGCCTTGACCGCGGCACGCAGCATGTCGCCAGTGGAGATTTGCGGGATACCGAATTTTTCGGTGATGAACTTTGCCTGAGTACCTTTACCGGCCCCGGGAGCTCCCAGCAGAATGACGCGCATCGATGTGCTCCTCAATTTTTTTATGTAAACGCTCGGATTCGCCTCGTGGGGCCAATCTCGGAAAACAGGATCGTGACCGCCCAAACGGCCAAAGGCTGATCAAGATACACAGCAGGCCCGACCCACACAAGCCGCCGAAAGTCGAAGGAACCCGCGCCTGACGCGACCTTGGGAGGAGGTGGCGATCGTCGCAACCGGACAACAAACTGTCGCCCGACCGACCTCCTCCCTGCCCACCCGGCCTCCGCCCGGGGGATACCGGGCGGGCCGTTTCGGTACGCCGCTTAACCTTAGCCGGTGTTGCGCAAACCGGCGGCAATCCCCGCCACAGACACCAGAAGCGCCTGTTCCACGGGGCTGCCCTGGGCAACGTCCTGCTGCCGCGAACGGGCAAGCAGTTCAGCCTGCAACAGGTGCAACGGGTCGAGGTAGGTGTTACGCAGGCGAATGAATTCCAGAGTGTCAGGGCTATGTGCCAGTAGCTGCGACTGGCCGGTCAACCCCAGGACCACCGCGCACGCCTGCGACAATAGGTCGCGTAAATGCTCGCCCAACGGTAGCAACCCAGGTTCGACCAAACGCTCATCGTAGGAGCGCGCAATGTCCGCGTCAGCCTTGGCCAGCACCATCTCCAGCATGTCGATGCGGGTGCGGAAAAACGGCCATTGCTCGCGCATCTGCCCCAGCAACTCACCCTCCCCGCGCTCCAGCGCCTTGCCCAGGGCGGTCTCCCAGCCGAGCCAGGCCGGCAGCATCAGGCGCGTCTGGGTCCAGCCGAAGATCCACGGGATCGCCCGCAGGCTTTCGATGCCTCCGGCCCGGCGCTTGGCCGGCCGGCTGCCCAGCGGCAGACGGCCCAGCTCCTGCTCCGGTGTGGACTGGCGGAAGTACTCGACGAATTGCGGATTTTCCCGCACCACGGCGCGGTAAGCCTTGACCCCGTCGGCCGCCAGTTCATCCATCAGATGACGCCACTGAGGAGTGGGCGGCGGCGGTGGCAGCAGTGTCGCTTCCAGCACGGCGGCGAGGTACAGATTGAGATTCTGTTCGGCGATGTCCGGCAGGCCAAATTTGAAACGAATCATTTCACCCTGCTCAGTGGTACGGAACCGCCCGGCCACCGAACCCGGCGGTTGCGACAGAATCGCCGCGTGAGCCGGACCGCCGCCACGCCCCACAGTGCCTCCGCGGCCATGGAACAACAACAGTTCGACTTGCTGTTCGCGACAAATGTCCACCAGCCGCTCCTGGGCCCGATACTGTGCCCAGGCCGCCGCTGTCGTGCCGGCATCCTTGGCCGAATCGGAATAGCCGATCATCACCTCCTGAGGCCCTTGCAGCCGCGAGCGATAGCCCGGCAGCAGCAACAATTGCTCGATCACCGGCCCGGCGTTGTCCAGGTCGGCCAGGGTTTCGAACAGCGGCACCACCCGCATGGGTCGCAACACGCCGGCCTCTTTCAACAAGAGCTGCACCGCGAGCACATCGGAAGCAGCGCCCGCCATCGAGATCACGTACGAGCCCAGGGACGCCGCCGGCGCCGCCGCCACTTCCCGGCACGTGGCCAGGACTTCCGCGGTATCGGCCGACGGTTTGAAATGAGCGGGCAAAAGCGGACGCCGGTTGTTCAGCTCCTCCAGCAGAAAGCTGATGCGCTGCTCCTCGCTCCAGTCCTCATAGCGGCCCAGGCCCAGGTAGTCAGTGATTTCAGTCATGGCTGCGCTGTGGCGCGTGGAGTCCTGGCGCACATCGAGGCGCACCAGGAACAACCCGAACGTCACCGCCCGGCGCAAGCAGTCGAGCAGCGGCCCGTCGGCGATCACGCCCATGCCGCACTCGTGCAGGGACTGGTAGCAAAGCTCCAGCGGGTCCAGCAGTTCGCGGTTGTTCTGCAACACATCGGCAGAGGCTGGGGTAGTGACTTTCAGGGACGCGTGCGCCCAATTGCGCGTGGCGCGCAGGCGTTCACGCAATTGCTTGAGCACGGCACGGTAGGGTTCAGCGCTGTCACCGGCCTGGGCGCGCAAAGCCTCGCTGGCTTTTTGCATGGACAGCTCAGCCGCCAGGTGATCAACGTCGCGCAGGTACAGATCCGCCGCCATCCACCGCGCCAGCAACAGCACTTCGCGGGTTACCGCAGCGGTGACATTGGGGTTGCCATCCCGGTCCCCGCCCATCCACGAGGCAAAGCGGATCGGTGCAGCCTCCAGCGGCAGGCGCAAGCCGGTGGCGGCATGCAGGGCCTGATCGGCCTTGCGCAGGTAGTTGGGAATGGCTTGCCACAGCGAATGTTCGATCACCGCAAAGCCCCACTTGGCCTCGTCCACCGGGGTCGGCCGGGTGCGGCGTATTTCTTCGGTGTGCCAGGCTTCGGCGATCAGCCGTTGCAGACGCTCGTGGATCTGCGCACGCTCGGCGCTGGTGAGATCGCGGTGGTCCTGGGCCGCCAGTTGCGCGGCGATGGCATCGTATTTCTGGATCAGCGTGCGCCGGGCCACTTCCGTGGGGTGGGCGGTGAGCACCAGTTCGATTTCCAGCCGTCCCAATTGCCGCGCCAGGGACTCGGCGCCATGGCCCTCGGCCCGCAATCGAGCAAGCAGTTCGGGCAACACCCGCGCCTCGAACGGTGCCGGTTTGGACTCTTCGCGTCGGTGGATAAGTTGGTATTGCTCGGCGATGTTGGCCAGGTTGAGGAACTGATTGAACGCCCGCGCCACCGGCAGCAGTTCGTCCTCGCCCAACTGATTGAGGCTGGCGCTCAGTTCGGCGTCCATGGAGCCGCGTCGATCGGCCTTGGCGCCCTTGCGGATCTGCTCGATCTTGTCGAGAAACCTGTCCCCGTACTGTTCGCGGATGGTGTTGCCCAGCAGCTCGCCGAGCAGGTGAACATCCTCGCGCAAGCGTGCATCGATATCGGTCATCAGCAGTTCTCCAGCAAAAGGTCCGGACAGCTCTTGGGTTAGACGTTTTACAGAGAGTGCCGACGCAAGACGTTTATGACAAGCGACGAGGGGACATTAAACCTTGTCGGACAAAGCTAGTCTTAACAGTAAGCCACACAACGGCTTGTCACTCTGCGCGCCTGCCATCCGCGGGCTATTGAGGCCATCATGAAAATCCGTGAACTCGCCCAACACTGGGAAGAAAACGCCAAGGGTTGCCTGACCCAGACCGGCTACACCATTCACCTGGACGTGGAGGCCGCCGCACGACTGGCGGCGATCTGCGAGATGTACCCCAAGCGCCAACCCGAGGAACTGCTCGGCGAATTGATCGGGGCGGCGCTGGAAGAACTGGAAGCCAGCTTCCCTTACATCAAGGGCTCGCAAGTGGTGGCCACCGATGAAGAGGGTGACCCGCTCTACGAAGACGTCGGCCCGACCCCGCGTTTTCTCGCTCTGTCGCGGCGTCATCTGCATCAACTCTCCTCGCAGAACGACAAGTCCAAGCACTAATTTTCTTTAGGAGCGGGGCTGCGATCTTTCCTAGACGCCAGGTCAAAAGATCGCAACCTTCGCCAGTTCCTACACGCGCCCCCCAAAAAACCCACGCCTCCTACGCCGGGAATACCGCTGCGCGCCTTGAAAGTTCAGCTTTTCTGCTGTTGACCAATCAGTCAGTAAAACTTTTGGCGATTGGCCATCCTCGCTGAACTTTTGAAAAACGCCTCAGGTCACACCGAGTAACCATACTGGAACGGTCGTTTAAATAAACGCGCCCCGGCGCCAGCGCCGAAACAGACGTCCCGGCTTCGGTCCCAGCATGGATCTGTAGTTTTTTCAGGAGTTTTCCAATGGAGTTGAAGCCTATGAATACCTGCACTGCCAAACCCTCATCCACTGGCCTGCGCGGCCTGAAGTTGGCTGCCCTGGCGATCGGTAGCAGCTTCATCCTCGCCGGTTGCGCCGGCAACCCGCCTTCGGAGCAGTACGCGGTGACCCAATCGGCGGTCAACAGCGCCGTCAGCGCCGGCGGTACCGAATTCGCCGCCGTGGAAATGAAGTCGGCCCAGGACAAGCTCAAGCAGGCCGAGATCGCGATGCACGACAAGAACTACGAAGAAGCCAAGCGTCTGGCCGAGCAGGCCGAGTGGGACGCCCGCGTCGCTGAGCGCAAGGCCCAGGCCGCCAAGGCCGAACAGGCTCTCAAGGACTCCCAGAAAGGGGTTCAGGAACTGCGTCAGGAAGGCATGAACAAGCTTCAGTAAGCCGTTCACGCCGCGACGTACTTCTCATTGATAAAAGGACGACAGACTATGATGCACAAACACTTGATGATCCCCGCCCTGCTGGCCGCCTGCGTCTCGCTGGCCGCGTGTTCCACAGATCCGAACGCTAATCTGGAACAGGCCCGTACCAACTACAACGGTCTGCAGGCTGACCCGGCGGCGACCAAGGTTGCAGCTCTGGAAACCAAGGACGCCGCCGACTTCCTGGCCAAAGCCGAAAAGGCTTACATGGACAAGGAAGATGAAGCCAAGGTCGACCAGTTGGCCTATCTGACCAACCAGCGCGTGGAGGTGGCCAAGCAGACCATCGCCCTGCGCACCGCCGAAGCCGAGCTGAAAAACGCCGGTGATGAACGCGCCCGCGCATTGCTCGAGGCCCGTAACGCGCAGATCAAGCAGCTGCAAGACAGCCTCAACGCCAAGCAGACCGAACGCGGCACGCTGGTGACCTTCGGTGACGTGCTGTTTGCCACCAACAAGTCCGAGCTGCGTTCCAGCGGCCTGGTCAACGTGAATAAACTGGCCCAGTTCCTCCAGGAAAATCCCGACCGCAAGGTGATTGTCGAAGGCTACACCGACAGCACCGGTTCGGACTCCTACAACCAGTCGCTGTCCGAGCGCCGCGCCAGCTCCGTGCGTATGGCTCTGGTGAAAATGGGCGTCGACCCGGCGCGCATCGTGACCCAGGGTTACGGCAAGGAATTCCCGGTAGCGGACAACACCAGCGTCTCGGGCCGTGCCATGAACCGTCGGGTCGAGGTGACCATCTCCAACGACAACCAGCCAGTCGCCCCGCGCTCGACCATGAGCGCCAACTGATCGGCTGACTGCAACTGAAAGCCCCGCCTGACGTGATCAGGCGGGGCTTTTTCATGGCCAACACATTTCCCTTGTGGGAGCGAGCCTGCTCGCGATAGCGGTGGGTCAGTCAATGCAGTTGCAACTGGTCCACCGCTATCGCGAGCAGGCTCGCTCCCACAGGGAAATTGAGGCTGGGTTATGGCTCAAGCTTCTGCGGCGTCTCCTGTCCCATGCAGCGCACCGCGCGCTTCTTCTCGTTGATCAGCACGCCGGTCAGGCCTTTCTGTTCGGTGTCGAACAGCACCAGCACACCATCGATGCACTGGGCGACCTGGGGGGCAGGCTCCAGGGCGACCTTGTAGTCTTCGCCCGGCACGGTCTTGAGCATGGTGAACTCGTTGAGCAGCAACGCATCCTCGGGCTTGGCGAAGTGCAGGTAGCCGTAGTACCAGAGCACCGCGACGGTGCCGAGGATGCTGCAGATACCGGTGATGATCAGGGGGATGGCGTTACGTTCTTCGCTCATTGCGGGCTCTCTGAAGATTCAACGGATGATTTCGGATAATTCGGGATCTCGCCCAGGCGGCGCAGGCCGTCGAAGTGCCAGGGGTCGTCGAGATAGCGCAGCATCACCGTTCGCCAGACCGGGTCGGCGAATGTCTGCACATGCCCACCGCGAGTCAGTTGCAGGACCCGGGGCGGCGGCGCAGCTTGATACAGACGGATGCCGTTGGAAAGAGGCACGATCGGGTCATCGAGGCTGTGGTAGATCAATTTCGGTACGCCCTTCAATTGCGCCACCGAACCGATTGCACTGTCACCGTCGGGCACCAGCCAGGACAGCGGCACCTGCAATGCCCAGGTCAGCCATGAAGTACTCAGGGCGAAACGCCCCACGTCGCGATAACTGGCGGGCACGCCATCGAGCACCAAGGCCTTGAGTTGCGGCTGACGCTCGGGATGATCGGCCAGGTAATGCACCGCCAGCGCGCCGCCCAGGCTCTGGCCGAGCAGCACCAGTGGCTTGCCTTGAACCTGTGGCGCCTGGTCGAGCCATTTGAACGCCGCGTCGATGTCCTGATAGATCGCCGGCAGGCTCGGCTCGCCTTCGGACCGGCCGTAACCGCGGTAATCCACCATCAATACCTGGTAACCCTGCTCGGGCAACCACCAGCTCCCCCCCAGATGCCAGGCCAGGTTGCCGCCGTTGCCGTGCAAGTGCAGTACCGTGCCCTTGACCTCCACCCCTTGTTTGACCGGCAGCCACCAGCCGTGGAGCCTGACACCGTCGGCGGTGGTCAGGGTGACGTCGCGGTAGTCGAGCTTGGCCCGTTCCGGGGTAAAGGGCAGGCCGCGTTCGGGGTAGAACAGCAGGGAACTGCAACCGCTCAGGGTCAGCAGCAGGCATAAGATGCCGAGGGTTCGCATCCGGTGAAACCTCGCAAAAAATAAATGAAACACCGTCCCCTGTGGGAGCGAGCCTGCTCGCGATTGCGGTAGAACGGTCAACATCAATGTTGACTGGAACATCGCAATCGCGAGCAGGCTCGCTCCCACATTTTCAACCACATTGTATTCAGAGGATATTGGAATAATCCGCTTCGATCCGGTCCAGGCTCAGGTGGTTGAGGAAGTTGGAGAAACACATCCAGGCCGACAGCGCGTTCATGTCGCGGAACTGTTCCGGCAGGTATTTGGGCGGCACGACCAAGCCTTCGTCCACGAGTTGGCGCATCGTGCGCATGTCTTCAAGGGTGGTTTTACCGCAGAACAGCAGCGGCACCTGCTCCAGCTTGCCTTTGCGTACGGCCAGCTGAATGTAGTTGTAAACCATGATGAAGCCCTTGAGGTAGGACAAGTCTTTGGTGAATGGCAGACCCGTCGGCACCGAACCACGGAAAACCCGGCTGGCGTTGCCGTAGCTTTCGCCCATCTCAAAGCCCTGCTCACGGAAGAACTCGTATATCTGCAGAAAGTCCGCCCCCTCCTCCACCATGTGAATGGCCCGGGTGCGATTGGTCAGCTTGCGCAGGCGACTTGGGTAAGAGGCGAAGGTGATGATCTCCATCAGGATCGCCAGGCCTTCCTGGGTCACCGTGGACGAGGGTGGCCCCTTGGACAGGAAGGTGCAGATCGGCTGATTCAGGCCATTGAGGGTGGTGCCGACGTGCACCAGACCTTCATGGACTTCCAGGGCCCGAACGTCACGGTCGTTGAACATCGCATCGGTGCGAATCTTGATGTAATCGGCGCCAGCCGCCGCATCGGCCACGATCCCGTCGGACTCGAACACCCGGATGGTTTCCTCGGCCTCGCCAAAAACCCGGTTGAGCCGATGCTGCAGCAGGCTGACAGCGTCCTGGGCGGTCAGAATCTTCGGCTCGTCCTTCAGGTCGCCACGGCCATCAATGTTGTTCAGGTAATCGGACAGCATCAAGCCCAGGTCAGCCAGGGTCGGGTCGCCGGCATGGAACGCATCGGAAGCGGCCCCGTACAACTCCTGGGAGATCAGCCCGAAATCCTCGGTGCCGCGTGCTTCGAGCATGCGCACCACCATGCGGTATTCCTTGCACATGCGACGCATGATCTGGCCGACGGGGTTGAACTGCCCGAGTTGACGGGTGATGTCGCGTTCGATGTTCTGGAATTCCAGCTTCACTTTGCTGGAATCGAACGACAGGGGCCGGTTGAGGTAATAGTCGCGGTCCACGGCGGGCATTTCCTTGCCCTTGGCCTTGAGGAAACCCTTGCGGATGCTTTCGTCCCACTTTACTGCGTCGAGAATGCGAATCGGCGTTTGCGCCAGCACAATGCGATCGGACAAGGTGCGTATCGTCTGCTGGTAATCGTCCACCCGGAACTCCTGTGAAAAAACGTCCGCTTGTTGCAATTATTGGGATTTGACCAGCCGCTGGTAGCGCACGGCCTCCGAGAACACATCGGAGTTGGCCGGGTCGTCGAGGTAACGGAAAACCGTACCCATGTCGCTGTCCACCAGCACGCCGTCACCTTCTTCGCTCTGGTTCGGCTGGCCACTGAGGATCTTATGGCTGATGGCCTGGTTGATCTGATCCATATCCAGGTTGTAGATCACCAGTTCCTGCTTGTCGGTCAGTTCAAAACCGGCGATCACGAAATGCCCTCCATAGCGGGCCGGCACCTTGGCCGACAGATACCAACGGCTGCCGTGACGGGAGACGGTCACCGGGATGGCTTCGCGCTCCAGCGGCCTGGCCCTGAAGTAGGTGACGGCTTGATACCGGCGCGGGCCCACTTCGACCAACTCCAGGTTGAGCGGCTCGCCCCAGGCGTTGGTACTGGTCCAGTGGCCGACCAGCCCTTGGGGCGCGGCTTCGCTGTCGGGCAACGGCGCCTTGAAGGACACCAGGCAGCCACTGAGCAGCAACGACACGGCCATTACAACGGCACGCCAGGCTTTCATTTGAACTCCCTATGGCATACGGCGCCTAGTCTTTGTGAGGAGCCTTTGTGGCGAGGGAGCTTGCTCCCGCTTGAGTGCGCAGCGCTCACAAAAGGGGCCGCTACGCAGCCCAGCGGGAGCAAGCTCCCTCGCCACATGTGGTGCTCCTGAAAAACTAAACCGACGCCAATACCAGATGCATGTAGCGGGTCAGGATGCCGAGCATTTCTTCTGCCGCTACCGGCTCGGCGCCATTGAGTAAGCCTTGATATTCCATCCGTCCGATAATCGCCGTCAACACTTTGGCATCCTGCTGAGGTTCACGCGAGCCCAAAACCTGGAAAAACTGACAAGTGCCGTGCAACAGGATCTGCTGGTGAGAGCGCACCAGCTCCGCCAGGCGCGGGTTGAGCAGCGCTTCCTGACGAAAAGCCTGTTCCGCCATCAGGTATTCGCGCCGGCTGTGCAATTGATGCTGCACGTAGTCAGCGGTCATCCGGGCGATGTCATCCGCCAGCTGCGAGCGGGATTCGGCGCTGCCGTCTCCGTAGGCAACCATCTCCCGCAGCAGGCCTTCATTGTTGGTCCACAACTTGGCCATGAACGCCGCGCTGCGCTCCACGTACTGGGCGAAGGTATCGGTCAACAGGTCATCGATGTCCTTGAAATAATAAGTCGTGGCCGACAGCGGCACACCCGCTTCGGCGGCCACGGCGCGGTGGCGTACCGCCCGCACACCATCACGCACCACAATGCGCATGGCCGCATCGAGAATCTCCTGGCGACGCTGTTCACTGCCCTGCCGGCTGGCCTTGCGACCCTGGTACTGAACACTTTCAGCGACAGCAGTGGCGACGCCCGCCGCACCTTCTGGAGCCATTACACGATTCACGACAGGTCTTTCCTCGCTATTTCAAAATTAACCAATTGATACGTTTGTACCAGACAGGCAATAAAAAGCCGCCTGTTCGAGGCGGCTTTTTAATTGAAACACTTACGCTTGGGGCCGCATGTGCGGGAAAAGAATGACATCCCGGATCGACGGTGAGTTGGTCAGCAACATCACCAGGCGATCGATGCCGATGCCTTCGCCGGCCGTCGGCGGCATGCCGTACTCAAGGGCGCGAACGAAGTCGGCATCGTAGTGCATGGCCTCGTCGTCGCCGGCGTCCTTGTCGGCCACCTGGGCCATGAAACGCTCTGCCTGATCTTCTGCGTCGTTGAGCTCGGAGTAGGCATTGGCGATTTCGCGACCACCGATGAACAGCTCGAAACGGTCGGTCACGCTTGGGGTCTCGTCATTGCGACGGGCCAGCGGCGACACTTCGAACGGGTACTGGGTGATGAAATGCGGCTGCTCCAGCTTGTGCTCGACCAACTCTTCGAAAATCATCACTTGCAGCTTGCCCAGACCCTCGAAGCCGAGCACCTTGGCGCCGGCCTTCTTGGCGATGGCGCGGGCCTTTTCGATGTCCTGCAGGTCGGCCGCGGTGATGTCCGGGTTGTACTTGAGGATCGAGTCGAACACCGACAGGCGCACGAACGGTTCGCCGAAATGGAACACCTTGTCGCCGTACGGCACGTCGGTGGTCCCGAGCACCAGCTGCGCCAGTTCGCGGAACAGCTCCTCGGTCAGGTCCATGTTGTCTTCGTAGTCGGCGTAGGCCTGGTAGAACTCGAGCATGGTGAACTCGGGGTTGTGCCGGGTCGAAACGCCTTGCGGTTGATCTCGAAGACTTTCTCGAAGCCACCCACCACCAGGCGCTTGAGGTACAGCTCCGGCGCGATACGCAGGAACATTTCCATGTCCAGGGCGTTGTGGTGGGTTTCGAACGGCTTGGCCGCCGCACCGCCGGGGATGGTCTGCAGCATCGGCGTTTCGACTTCAAGGAAGTCACGCTTCATCAGGAAGCTGCGGATATGGGCGATGACCTGCGAGCGCACGCGGAAGGTCTGGCGCACGTCTTCGTTGACGATCAGGTCGACGTAACGCTGACGATAGCGTTGCTCGGTGTCGGTCAGGCCGTGGTGTTTGTCCGGCAGCGGGCGCAGGGACTTGGTCAGCAGGCGCACGCTGGTCATTTCGACGTACAGGTCGCCCTTGCCGGAACGAGCCAGGGTGCCTTCGGCGGCAATGATGTCGCCCAGGTCCCAGGTCTTGACGGCGGCCAGGGTTTCTTCCGGCAGGGTCTTGCGGTTGACGTAGACCTGGATGCGCCCGGTCATGTCCTGGATCACCATGAACGAACCACGGTTGAGCATGATACGACCGGCCACCTTGACTGGAATCGCCGCCTCGGCCAGCTCTTCCTTGGTCTTGTCCGCATACTGCTTCTGCAAGACGTCGCAGTAGGCGTCGCGGCGGAAGTCATTGGGGAAGGCCTGGCCCTTGGCGCGCTCGGCAGCAAGCTTTTCCTTGCGCAGGGCGATCAGGGAGTTTTCTTCCTGTTGCAGGGCTTGCGGGTCGAGTTCTAGGTCGCTCATATTCCATCACAGGTTCGTTGCCCCCGGCCCCGGGCCGGAGTTTGCGGCCAGGCCTCGCTCCTGGTTGGAAGCGTGCCTGTCCGCCGCATGGGGGTCGCGTTACAGCCCTTGTTTGAGGCTGGCGATCAGGTATTCGTCGATGTCGCCGTCGAGCACCTTGTCACAGTCGCTGCGTTCGATGCTGGTGCGCAGGTCCTTGATCCGCGAGGCGTCAAGTACATACGAACGGATCTGGTGACCCCAGCCGATGTCCGACTTGGTGTCTTCCAGGGCCTGGGACGCCGCGTTGCGCTTCTGCACTTCCTGCTCGTACAAACGGGCCCGCAGCATTTTCATCGCGGTGTCTTTGTTCGCGTGCTGGGAGCGTTCGTTCTGGCAACTGACCACGGTGTTGGTCGGTACGTGGGTAATCCGTACGGCCGAGTCGGTGGTGTTAACGTGCTGGCCACCGGCCCCGGAGGAACGGTAGGTGTCGATGCGCAGGTCCGACGGGTTGATGTCGATTTCGATGTTGTCATCGATTTCCGGCGAAACGAACACCGCCGAGAACGACGTGTGACGACGGTTACCGGAGTCAAACGGGCTTTTGCGCACCAGGCGATGCACGCCGATCTCGGTGCGCAGCCAGCCAAAGGCGTATTCGCCCTTGATGTGCACGGTGGCCCCCTTGATTCCGGCGACCTCACCGGCCGACAGCTCCATGATGGTCGCGTCGAAGCCGCGTTTGTCGGCCCAGCGCAGGTACATGCGCAGCAGGATGTTGGCCCAGTCCTGGGCTTCGGTGCCGCCGGAACCGGCCTGGATGTCCAGGTAGGCG